>PDYJ01000898.1_pt1 | contig 11522 bp, 11 predicted proteins | sample 1430841 | NCBI WGS metagenome assembly PDYJ01 (sample SAMN07237672, study PRJNA390542) | Gut metagenome, whole genome shotgun sequencing project. | isolation source: fecal pellets | host: Mus musculus | place: USA: New York, NY | collected 2016-10 | reverse complement strand
TGCCGCCGTAAATTCTGTATGGACTGCGGAAAGGTAGCTGATGAGCGCAAACGGGTCATGACCGATTGCATCAAGGTTGTAGCGGTATTCGTCATAGTCCGGGTAATCCGTTTCTATGGAATCAATCTCTTTCTGCAATTCCATTTCAAGCTCTGAAAAAGCCAAATCCGCAGCGTCAATCTCTGCCGGGACGCTCATGTAGCTCCCTGCCAGCGTGGTACTCATGCCCTCCGAGAACATCGCCCCGCAGGACGATATGGAAGTCATTATCATAATAAGAAGAACCCCAAAAGCCGCAACTGTCACAAGGAGTGAAGCGTGTTTTGCCGCTATCTCCTGTATTTTTTTTGCTACCGTCGTAGTGAAATTGGCGGACTTCACAGCCGCTTCCTTTGTATTCTTCGCCGCCTGCCCCGCCCGCCTTGCTTTTGCATATTCACGCTTGATGCGCTGTTTCTGCATCCTTTTCTGCAACTGTTTCTTTAAGGTCTTTTCCTGCATTTCCGGATTTTCTTCCAAAAACTTCTGGTAACGGAAACTGACCTCCTTTTTAAACTGTTTTTTCTCCAGCTTCGCCACTTTCTTACGCTGCCGCTGTTCTTTGTTCTTATAATGCCGCTTTACAAACCGGTAGGTATCTTCGGCTTTCTGTTCCGTCTTGTGTGCGCCCTCCACGCCGGAGTTTTCCTTTTCCACTTCGGCAACCTTGCCATGCGCAAAGTTTGTAAACTCCGATCCGGTTCTGCCCGCCATCTTCTTTACCGGGTTATCCTCCTTAAAAGGCTTTTCCTTTACCACTGCGACAAGCACATATTTCGCCCTGCCCGTCTTTTCATCAAAGACACGCTCTAAGGAATATTCCTTTTTCTTTGGCAGCTTCTTCCTTGCGGCTTCGGTCTTTTTCCCGGCTTTCTCCGCTTTCTTTTGCAGCCTTTCTAATTTCCTGCTACCCTGAAATTCCGGTTCTGCGCCATCGGTGAAGGTATTTTTTTCAGCAAAAGTATTATCCTTTGCCTGATAGTCACGCTGAAAGTCAGAGGTTTTTGTGCGTTCCCTGTCCTGACGTTCACGCCTGCGGTATCTGCCTTTTTTTTCGCTTTGGTGGTAAGTGTCCCTGCGGCGGTAATCGTCCTTAAACTCTTTTGTTTCTTCGGTCTGTTCCCCTCCGCCCTCCTCCACAAAAGCATTCTGCTCCTTTGAAAAACCGTCCTGCACTTTGCTTCCAGCATTATCACTGTCCGTCTTTTCTTTATTTCCCATAAAGCTGTTTTCCTTTTGGAACTGACTTTGCTTTCTGCGCTTCTTCTGATTTGGCTTTACTTTCTGCCCTGCTGTTTTCCTTGTATCATTTTGAAAACTGCTGTGGTTATCCTGAAAGATTTCTTTATCAGGCTTATCCACTGATTCCATATGATTATGTTTTACAGAATGGCTGGCATCGTGTCCAAAAGTTTCTTTTTTGAAACTGTTTTTGCTGCCTACGTTTTTTCTGGCTATGCTCTGTTTCCTGCCCTGCTGTTTTCTTTCTGCTTCTCTGAAAACTGCCCTGTCTGTCCAATTTCCCACCACTGTCCGGTTTATATTCCAACCTCTGGACATTATGTCCAGAAGTTTCTTCTTTCCCCGGCTTTTGGGCTTTCTCCTGAATATCCACACAACCAGCTTTTGGGGATTTGGCATTTATTTTTTTTTGGTAGTCTGCATTTTGTCCTTTTCTGTCTTGTTTCATCACCCGTCCCTTTCCTTTCCTGTCAGCTTAAATAACATTTTCATACACTTAACGCCTCCCTGATCCTGTCCTGTGACGCCATGAACCACTTTTCTTCTATTTCTGCCCCGACAAACTGCCGTCCTGCTTTCATGCACGCTTCCCCGACCGGGCAGCTTCCCATAAATGGGTCAAGGCACACTTCATTTTCCAGTGTGGAACATCTGACTATATGCTCAATCATGGATACTGGCTTTTCTGTCGGATGCCGCTTTTCCTTTCCTCTTGGCAGTTTCGCTTCCAAAACCGTCGAGCCTGTAAAATGCAGCTTACGGTATCTGCCTTTCCGGTACATCAGAATAAATTCTGCACGTTTGGGATAATAGGACGAGGGTACTGTCATTTTCTTATCCATTACCAGCAGCTCACAGAATTTAAACCCATTTCCCATACAGGCTTCATGTATAGAAAAAATGTTCCGGTCATTGCTCATCACATAAAAATACCTGTCATTCTTCAATATCCGGTACACTTCCGGTATCCACCTGCTAAATGCAATATGTTTCGTACTGAATCCACAGTTTGAGAATACCTCCCCGCCTTTATAATTGAGTTTTCCGTTCTTCATCCCTCCTCCCACCAGTTCAAACGGCGGGTCAGTAAAGACCATATCCACGCTGCCGTTTTCCATGTTAGCTGAAATATTAAAAAAATCAGCATGGTACAGCGTGATATTTTCTGTCATATATATGGCTGCAGCCCTGTTTTTCATTGCGCTTTTCACCTCCGTTCAGCCGCTAGTTCTGTTTCCACGCTTTTCTTTCCCCTGTGTTTCGGGTCAAAATCACGGAAGTCTGGCACCGCCCTGAAAAACCATTTATTGTTTACCCATTGCTGAAGCCTTCGTGTTTTCCGGCGGTGCAGTCGGCTTTTCATACACCATCACATAAGGGTCATACCCCATGTCACGAAGCGTATAAATGCGGTATAAATCCTGTTCATGGGTACTTCCGTAGTTGGTAAGGACGTAGACACGCCTTTTCCGCCTGTCCTTCACCATTGTAAGTTCTGAAAACTTCTTAAAATACGGTGTCAGGTCATCTTCCGGGTTATCCCATGCAAAATGCAGCATTTTTGTACTGATTTTGTTTAATGCCGCCACCTTTTCCGGCGTAACCAGCCGCACGTCAAGCCCCTGTGTAAAGTCCACGTCCGCCCCGCTGTCCGCAAGCTGCCCTAAGAGCCTCTCCCAATCCGGGCAGGCTAAAATATTGGCATCAAGGAGCTTAATTTCTTTTTCCCCGCCCCAAAATTCGGACAGGTCAGCCACCGCTTCCGTCTTTCTTCCCTCCTTCTCCCCGACAATGCAGAATCCGCATCCACGGGGGCATCCTCTGGAAAGAAAGCCGTAGGCTGTGCCTGCAAACTGCGGGTACAGCCCATAATCTGGGTGCATATGTTCCACAATATCAGGCAGCTTATTGTCAAGACCGTAGCCTGTGCCGCCTTTTATGACATGGTAAGCCTTTACGCTCCCTGCATAATCTTTAGAGTAAGTGTCCGTGAATACCCTGCTCATATAAACAAGGTCATACCATTTCGCACTGTCGTACCATTCTACCGTATCACCCCCTGCCTTATGGTAAGCGGACAGCTTCATCAGGCAGAGGTTGGGGAAACGGTGTCCGTCCACGTCAATCAGCCCGATTTTCAATAATGCCTCCTATCCGTTCCCCCGCAAGGGAACAATATTCCCCATTCAGCTCAATCCCGATATAATGCCTGCCGTTTTGTGCCGCCGCCAGCCCCGTTGTGCCGCTTCCAAAAAACGGGTCAAGGACAATGCCGCCCTCCGGGCAGCCTGCAAGTATGCACCTTTCCGCCAGTTTTGGGGGATATGCCGCAAAATGTTTTCCACGGTAAGGCACAGTGTTGATCAGCCACACGTCCCGGCAGTTCCTGACAGGGGAAATATCACTTTCTCTGATTTCCCCTGCTTTCCGTGGTCTGTTAAGTCCCTGCACCCCTGCCTGTCTTGGTACTTCATCAGAATATTTATGGCTGTTGCCACGCCCTCCCATGTACCGCCTTGCCGTGTCTGCCGCTATCGGCTCTGCAATCGCCAGTGCATCAAAATAGTATTTCTGCGACTTGGCAAACAGGAAAATATGCTCATAGCTGCGTGTCAGCCTGTCCTTTGCGCTTTCCGGCATGGCGTTCCCTTTCTGCCAGACAATATCGTTTCGCAGATACCAGCCGCTGTTTCTTAGCGCAAATGCCAGCATCCACGGGATACCGATTAAATCCTTGTGCTTGCACCCCTCTACGTTCTGGGCTATGGAAACTTTCTGACCGTTCCTCCCCTCTGGGTTCTTTGGGTCTTTGCAGTTCCCTTTGCTCCCTGTGCCGCAGTAAGTGTCTGAAATATTCAGCCAGCAGGTTCCGTCTGCTTTAAGTACACGGTAAACCTCTGAAAAAAATCTCTGCCAGCTTCGCAATATACTCCTCCGGTGCTGCCTCCCTGCCGATCTGCCCCTCCATGCCGTAATCACGCAGCCCGTAATAGGGCGGCGATGTGACACAGCAGTGGACACTCTCGTCCGGCATTTCTTTCAAAACACAGAGGCAGTCACCATTGATAATTCTGTCAGCTTTTATCTTCCGACACCCCGCTTTCCCCGTCATTTTCCTCCTGTTTCACGCTTTCCTCCGGTCTTGTGTTCATGATCGCATAGGTCTTTGTGTCTGTCGGGTACTTGTCGATAAATGGGATAACCACGTTGTCAAACAGGATAAGCCCGCTTCCCGGCTCGGAATTGGTCACATGGGCAAGCTGCTTTTCAGACAGCCCCAGCTTGTCGGCAAGTATCGCCTGGTCCTTTGCGTTCTGATTCAGTAAATAAACAAAATCGGAGTTTCCAAGTATGCCCTCGATTTCCTCCGATTTCAAAAAATCACCCACATTCTGCGTCAAGCCTGTCGGTATGCCGCCCCATTTTCTGAACCTTTTCCATATTTCCACCGAATAAATTGCTGTCTGCCGTTCTTTTAAAAGCAGGTGGAATTCATCACAGTAGTACCGTGTGGCAATCTTACGCTCCCTGTTCTGCGACACCCTGTTCCAGACTGCATCCTGCACGATTAACATTCCAAGCTCCTTGAGCTGGTTTCCCAAATCCCTGATGTCAAAGCACATGATGCGGTTCTGTGAATCCACGTTTGTACGGTGGTTAAAATAATTCTGCGAACCATGTACATACAAAACAAGGCTGTTTGCGATACGCACCGCTTTCTGCTTCGCCTCCTTCTGCATTTCCGGGGCTACGTCTTTCGGCTCATATTTTAACAGCGCATTATACAAGTCCTCCAGTATCGGCATATTCTCCGGTTTCGGCTCTGCAAAATACCTGTCATAAATATGCTTGATGCAGGTGTCGATAATGCCTTTTTCGTCGTTCTCAAGACCGTTTTTCCCTCCCGCAATCAGATCGCACAGCGTAATGATAAAGTCTGATTTCAGCTTTAACGCTTCCCTGTCGTTCTTATGGGAAAGCTGGATGTCCATCGGGTTTAAGAAGTCCTTTGAATTGGTGGCAAGCCTTACCACCTGTCCGTTAAGCGCACCCACAAGGGCAAAATACTCTCCCTCCGGATCACAGACGATCACATCGTCCCCTGTCATAAGGAAACAGGATAAAATCTCCCTCTTTGCGGAGAAAGACTTCCCGGAGCCGGGTGTGCCGAGGATTACCCCGTTTGGCGTCCTTAACTTTTTCCTGTCCGCCATAATCATGTTGTTGGAAAGTGCGTTCAGACCGTAATAAATCGCCGGGGCAGGCATGAAAAGCTCCTGTGTGCAGAAAGGCACTAAAATCGCCGTACTCTTTGTGGTAAGCACACGCTCAATCCCCGTATCGTTACAGCCAATCGGCGCACTCGCCATCAGCCCCTGCTCCTGTAAATACTGCATACACCTCAAATTGCAGTTTGCCTGCTGGATAATGCCCGACACCCTCTGCGTGATGTTCTCTAACGCCCTCTTGCTCCTGCCGTAGCAGGTGATGAGGAAAGTCATCTTGATAATCTTCTGGTTGCTGGTGTTCAGATCGTCAAGCAGCTCTAACGTGTCTTTCTCATAAGTAATAATGTCAGTGGGCAGAATGTCCATGTCGTAGCCGGAGCGCACCGCCTTCTTCTGTTCCTCAATCTTCATTTTCTGAATGTTCGTGAGTGCGCCCTTCAACATCTTGATCGCCTTTACCGGATCCATCGTCTGCATATGTAGCGTAACTGTCAGGTTGTCATCAATATCAAGCAGCTTTTTTAACAGCTCGTCATTAAACCTCGGCGCAATAATATCGAGATAGTGGACACTTCCGTACATTTTCCCGGTCTTGAAGCGGCTCGGATAACGGAAATCAAACCCCGGCGGCGCTATGTAGTCCTTTACGCTCTTTCCCGACTCTGACAGTTCTTTAAAGGAAAAACGGAAAGGCTCCATTGTATCCTGATTGAAATACTCATGCAGGACACGCAGGCGCTCCTTTCCGTCAAGGCTTCTGGCATGGGTGCCGAGGTTCAGGAAATTCTTAATTACATCGGCTTCTATGCTGCCAAGTTTCGCCTTTGCCTCCTTGTACCCTTTCGCCTCTATGCCAAAAATAAGGTATTTTGATTTAATAATTCCGTTGTTCCCTTTCGCCGCCTGTTTCTTTAACATTTCCGTGTATTCTTCACGAATATCGTCAAATTCATCACCCTGCAAGGGTATGTCAAACTGCTCCATCAGCGTCTGTTCGTTTACCTGCCTGTTGAATAAGAACAGCTCGAACCGTATGGACGGGTCAAAGTAATTGATAAGCCTGCTGTACTCCTCTAAAATCTCACCCTGATCCTCTATCTCCAAAAGGTCATAATTGATGTCAAAAAACTCAGCCATTTTTGTATAGTAACCGGAAGATACCTGGCAGATGCCGTCACGGTACATTTTTTTGAATGTAATCGTTTTCTGTGCGGTATCCGGTTTTTCCTGTTTTTTGTCATTCCCGGCAAGGGTGCTTTTTAACTCCCTTAACCGTTTCTTCTCTGAAAAATTAAGCCCCGCTTTTGGCTTGGCTTTGCTGCCCTGCGGCTTTTTCTTCAAGATAACGCACCTCCTTCTTTAATTTTTCCCTTTCCTCCAGCTTCTTGTAGAGGTTTTCCGATTTATAAGGACGTATCCCCGGCGTGAGTATCTTCTGCCGAAGCATAAAGTACAGAATCTTCTCTGCCGGGAATCCGTCTTTTTCATACATTGCCAGAAAGAAGAATGGCAGCATGAGGGCTACCATGATGAGCGCCGAAGCCTGTGTGCCTAACACTCCCTTTGTCACAAGGTAAAAGGGGATTCCCACCGCCGCTGCGCTCCCAAAGCAGATAAGCTGGCGTCTGGTAAGGTTCATTGCCACTTTTGTCTTAATGCCGCTTAAATCTTTTGGCACTGCTACTGATATTGCCATAAGCATTTCAGACCGGAAATTTTTACATTCCGGTGTTTCCTCCTTTCCGATGATGATATTAAAACCATTGTCTGACTAATGGGCATTCAGCACACTTTTGGCGAGCGAACCTGTCTTGAATAAGCTGAAGCACAGGATAACGGTATAAGCCGCCACCGACCAGAGCGCCGTGTGCAGGTTTCCCGCCACCGCAACGCTGGCAACGAGTACCGAATAGATGCCGACACAGACCATGATAAAAAATCCCTGAAATGCAAGGGCGCAAAGCCCCTTGATATAGTTGTTCCCGATGCTGCCCCATTCCCGGTTGCTCAAAGTGGCAAACGGAACCGGAGCCACTGAAATATAAAGGTATATCTCTATCATGCGCCCATATAAAATGACGGTGATGAGGACGGACATGATTTTCATACATAAGCTGACGATCATGGTTTCTATCCCAAGCCCGATCAGTTCCCCAATGCCCATAGTGGAAAGCTGGCTGTTGAACATGGTTGTCAGCGTGGCTTCCACGTCAAGGCTTGTCGAGCCTGATATGGAAGCCGCCGCACTGGTCACGATATGGTTTCCCACATCGAAAATAGCCATCGTGATGTCAAAGGTCTTGCTTAATAACATCACTGCGACACACGCTTTCACGAGGTAGCGGAAGAAAAACTCACTCCCTACCTCGTGCATATTGTTTTTGTCCATTACCATCGTTATCAGCTCATAACAAAGGATTGCACTGATAATCAGTCCAGCTATGGGTATCATGACATTCTCTGACAGGCTGCGTATCATGGAAAAAATACTCCCGTTCCATGCGCTGGGCGTCTGCCCGACTTCCCCGGCAATTGTCCCGACCTTATCATTTACGTCCGTGAACATCGTGCCGAGGTTGTCAAGCACCCACCCCTGCAGCATTTCCTTTATAAATTCAGTGATTTTGTCAATGATCGCCCCCATGAATTATGAGAACAGTGTCGTAAGCTGTGGAATCACCGTCTGCGCCACGATTACAATGCCGCCGCCCGCCATGAGCTGCTTGACGCCCTGGCTCTTTGCGCCCGGATTATCATTTCCGTATCCCTCAAGCAGATTGATGACGCCCCATACTGCCACGCCTGCGCCGATTGCTGTCACTACTGTCTTTAATCCTGTTACTGCCGTTGTAAAAAATGTCATTTTGATTACCTCTTTCTTTCTTAAAATTTGATTTTTTGATAAAGAAAGAGCTTTGATATGTAAATTCCCCGCCCTTTGTGGTAAAATAAGGGCAGGGAAATCCTTTGGGAGAACCCTGTGCGGGCATCCGGTACATTCTGTTTGGCGATAGGCTGTGCCGGCTGTCCTGTTTCTGTCCGTTCCAAAGTACATACAAAACTCCTGTTTTCTGACTTTATGCCAAAGGTTTACAAGTTCCATATTCAGTTGTCGTTCCGCACCTCTGGACATCATGTCCAGAAGCCGCTATTCAGTTGTGTTTGGGGAATCTTCCTCCTGTCCGCTGACTTCCCGCAGTCAAACGCTTCATCCACCTCTGTATCCGGGGTAACTTTCATGTGCTGCAGGTGCTTCACATAGCCCTCAATGTCAAAGGTGTTTTTCTGGTCATAATCGGACAGCTCCCTGTATCTGTCATGCTTCGTTATATCGAATTTATTCGAGAAGAATGGTCTGACGCCTCTAAGCTGCATGATACATTTCCCGCCGTCCATGACCGCAATCTCGTCCTGCGACATAAGCTCTTTTCCGGTCTTTTGGTAATTAAGCCCGTAGGACTGTGACGTACCCCGTGTATCCGAGGTGTTGTAAAGGTCTATCGTTTCCTTCCCTAAAACTTCCGCCAGCTCTTTTAGCGTGGTCTTTTCCTTTCCTCCGAGGAATAAGGTGGTGTCACAATTCCCTTCAATCGTGTCAGCGTTATCCTTGTAAATTGCCTTTAGCTGGGACTTTGACTGCAAAATAATGGAAGCCGATATTTCACGGCTCCGGATTGTGGCGATCAGCTTCTCAAACTGCGGAATCTGACCGATGTTCGCAAACTCGTCCAACAGCATCCTCACATGAACCGGGAGCCTGCCGTTATAGACATCATCTGCTTTGTCGCAAAGTAAATTAAAGAGCTGTGAATACATGATTGACACCACGAAATTAAACGTGGCGTCCGTATCTGAAATAATGACGAACAGGGCTGTCTTTTTCTCTCCGAGAGTGTCAAGCTCCAAATCGTCATACTCCATAAGGTCACGCAGCTCTTTAATGTCAAATGGCGCTAACCTTGCGCCGCAGCTAATAAGTATGCTCTTAGCCGTCTTGCCCGCCGCCAGTTTGTACTTTTTATATTGGCGGACAGCGAAATGGTTCGGGTCTTTTTCCTCCAGTTCATCAAACAGAAGGTCAACGGCGTTTTTGAAATTTTCGTCATCTTCCCTTGCTTCGCTTGCGTCAATCATATCAATCAGCATGGCGAAATTCTGTTCTTCCTCCGGGGCTTCATACCAGATATAGGCGATAAGAGCCGTATAATACAGCTTTTCCGCTTTCACCCAGAAATCTTCGCCGGATTGCTGCCCCTCCCCTTTGGTATTGACAATAATCGTGTTTACAAGTTTCAAAATGTCCTTTTCACTTCGTAAATAGGCGAAAGGATTGTAGTGCATGGACTTTGCAAAGTTTATGGTATTGAGGACTTTTATCTTATAGCCGCCTTTTTTGAGCATCTTTCCGCACTCTACCAGCACTGTCCCCTTCGGGTCAGTGACAACATAGCTGCTGTGCATCTGCATCAGGTTCGGTTTTACAAAAAACCTCGTCTTGCCCGAACCGGAACCGCCGATGACAAGGATATTTTTATTCCTCGCATACTTCGGCTCTCTCGGTCTGCCTGACATCATCAGCCGCTCCGTCTGTGTCAGCAGGATATTGTTCTCAAATTCAGCGTCCATGTAAGGCTCTATGTCCTTTGCATTGCCCCACCTTGCGGAACCGTACTCCATGCCGTGCCGGAACTTCTTGGCGTTTTTTGCTTTGAAATACACCACAAGGCGGAGCACAATGCCACACCCTGCACCTATCAGCAAATCCTTTGGGTAGAAACTCGGTAACGGGTTGGAAAATAAGCCCTCCATCCCCGCCATGACCGCCATCATCTTTGCGGAAGCGTCCTGCCCCGGCGATACCCGCCACAGACACGCTATCTTATCGCAGAAATATCCGGCAAGCACATAGGGCAGGTTCATCAGGACAAGTTTCTTTTTGTCAATATTCCCGGTCTTTGCCTTGAGTTTTTCAGGATTGATTTTAAATCTTTGGCTATGCCGTTTATAATCTTGCTCATAGGCTCTGCCCCCTGTCCTTGTTTTTCTCCCGGCTGCGTTCCCGGTTCTTGTCCTGCGACACTGCGTCCTTGAAATGCTTCAGCTTCTCCCGCAGGGAAACCCTGCCTTTCTTTTTCTCGTTGCCATAAACAAATTCTTTGAATGCCTGCGCTACTGCATCGGCATCCCTGCCCTTGAAAAAGACCAGATATTTCGGCGGTTCGGTTGTCTTGTCTTTCTTTATGGCAAAATCAACATTGTACTTTTTTGCGACACGCTCAAAAGATTTGATGTTGCCGTCCGTGACTTCAATCGACGATACCCCCACGCCATCGCCAACGAGCTTTTTCACAGAGGTTTTCCCATGCGTTTTCTGTGCTTTCTGCTTACGGTGGTTCAGGTACATCTTCATTGCAGATTTCAGCACGCTGGCATCTAATTTTGCGGTCTTAATCACAAGGGCGATTGTTTTCTGTGTGACTTCCTCCTGCATTAAGCACCTCCCTGTTATGTTCCCGTGAAAGTCCATGCACTAAGGCGGAATCCCCGGCAGATAATGTAATAAATAATTTTCTCCTTTAAATACACTTATTTCTCCTTTCCACTTCTGGACATAATGTCCAGAAGTTATCATTTTTCTTTTAAGCAATAGATTGTATAAAGATTGGCAGACATCTCACCATTGCCATATTCCACATCATCAAACAATAACGCCTGAAACAGCACGTCCCCCACACCATCAAGCAGCACAAACTTCTGCTCCTGCTCCGTAAGATGTCCGTACCCCACACCGTCTGAAACAACAGATTTCCTTGCCGCTTCACAATAAGTAAACAGACCGAGGATATATTTGTTTGACATGATAAAGGCATAGGTTTCCTGCCCGTTGTGGGTCAGCCGGTATTTCTCCGCCTCCCCCTCCGGGAGCGTGAAGATGCACCGCACCGTTTCCAGACAAAGCCCCTGCCATAATCCGGCTGTAACCGCTTTTTATACCGCTGTATTCTCGCATAA
>PDYJ01000295.1_pt1 | contig 11525 bp, 15 predicted proteins | sample 1430841 | NCBI WGS metagenome assembly PDYJ01 (sample SAMN07237672, study PRJNA390542) | Gut metagenome, whole genome shotgun sequencing project. | isolation source: fecal pellets | host: Mus musculus | place: USA: New York, NY | collected 2016-10 | reverse complement strand
TTTTACTAATTTTGCGCGAAACTTTCGCGGTTTCTCCACCGCGGAATTTCGTAACGTAACACTGAACAAATTATGACCGCACACGCAAAAATAATCGTAATATCGCTGCTGTTCTCGCTCGTCGCATGCCGAAACGCCGAAAATTCGCCGACGTCGGAGGCGGAAACGGCCGAGGAGGAGCAGCATACGCTCGTTTACGGCATCGTGGCCGACAATTACCGTACCGAACAGGGCAAAGTAGGCAACGGCGAGACGCTCGGCAAAATACTTCAACCGTTACGGAGTATCGGCCGTGACGGTCGACAAACTCGACAAAGCCGCCGCCGAGGTATTCCCTCTGCGCAAGATAAGGGCGGGACGCCCGTTCACGGCATTCCTCTCGACCGACTCGCTCGCGGCGGGACGTCTCGACTGGTTGGTTTACGAAAAAGACGTCACCGATTACGTGGTATTCGGATTCGCGAACGACTCGGTGACCGTCACGACGGGACAAAAGGATGTCACCGTACGCCGACGTCGCAGCTCGTCGGCCATAGAGTCGTCGCTCTGGGGCGCGATCATGCGCGACAGCCTACCAATGCGCTGGCCGCAGAGATGGAGGATATCTACCAATGGACCATAGACTTCTTCGGACTTCAGAAGGGCGACTCGTTCACCGTGGTCTACGACGAGAAGTTGATCGACTCCACTCTGGTGGGCATAGGCCGCATATGGGGCGCGAAGTTCACCCATGCCGACAAGGAGATTTACGCCATCCCGTTCAAGCAGAACGACAAAATTCAATATTGGGAGTACGGCGGAGCGTCGCTGCGCAAGCAGCTGCTCAAGGCGCCGCTCAAGTTCACGCGCATCAGTTCGCGCTTCTCGAACGCCCGTCTGCACCCCATCTATCGCGTCTACCGCCCGCACCACGGAGTGGATTACGCCGCGCCGAAAGGCACCCCCGTACACGCCGTGGCCGACGGCGTGGTGATCTTCAAGGGCTGGGGCGGAGGCGGCGGCAACACGCTGAAGATCAAACATGCGGGCAATCTGGTGACGGGTTACCTCCACTTGAGCGGTTATGCCAAGGGGATCGCCAACGGATCGCGGGTGTCGCAGGGCAGTTGATCGGTTATGTCGGCAGCACGGGCGCTTCGACGGGTCCCCACCTCGACTACCGAATATGGAAAAACGGTACGCCTATCGACCCGCTGAAGGTGCCGCAGGAGCCCGCCGAACCCATCGCCAAGGAGAATATGGCCAAGTTCGAGGCCGTGCGCGACCGCATAGTGGCCGAGCTGAACGGCACGGCAACGCCCGACATGATCGTAACGCAGTTAGACAGCATCGCGCCTCCCGCAGCCGACTCGCTCGCGCGCACGGAGGAGGCCGACAAGAAATAACGACACGATTATGGAGCTCGACGGCAGGATAGAGAAGTTCATCGGCAAGCATCACGTGCTCACGCTCGCCACGGCGACCGAAGAGGGAGCACCCTACTGCTGCAATCTGTTTTACGCATACGACAAAGACGACAAGGCGTTCGTATTCACGTCGGGTCCCGACACGCGCCATGCGCGAATGCTGGCGCGCAACGCTCTGACCGCGGCGTCGATCGTTTTGGAGACCCGCGTGGTGGGAAAGGTACAGGGATTGCAGATAACGGGTCGCACCACACCTGCGGCCGAAGGAGACAAGAGCCTTTATCTCAAAAAGTTCCCGTATGCGGCTTTGGCCGACCTGAACTTGTGGCGCATGGAGGCGGAGACGATGAAACTGACCGACAACACGCTCGGATTCGGAAAGAAACTGATATGGCAGAGACAGGAGTAATAATAGTGGCGGGCGGTGCAGGCCGCAGAATGGGCGGCGCGATGCCCAAGCAATTCATGATGCTCGGCAACATGCCCGTGTTGGCGCGCACGATAAACCTCATGCGCGAGGCTCTGCCCGCGGCGCAGATAGTGGTGGTTCTGCCCGAAGCCCACATGGAGCTGTGGCGCAACCTCGCGGCCCGCTTCGACGTGGCGCCGCACAAGACGGCAGCGGGAGGCAGCGAACGGTTCCACTCCGTGCGCAACGGACTCGCGGCCCTCGACGGCGAGGTGCGTTACATAACGGTGCACGACGCCGTGCGACCTCTGCTCTCGAAACGGCTCGTCATACGACTCATGCTCGAAGCGGAGAGATGCGACGCCGTAATTCCCGCCGTCGCCCCCGCGGATTCGTGCCGCGTGACGGACGGCGACGGATCGCGCATAATAGACCGGCAGAAATTACGGTTGATACAGACGCCGCAGGTATTCCGCGCCGAGGCGTTGCGCAAGGCGTACGAACAGCCCTTTTCGCCGCTCTTCACCGACGACGCCTCGGTGGTCGAGGCGGCGGGATACCGCATAGACATGTGCGAGGGAGAACGCGAAAACATAAAGATAACCACGCCGACGGACCTCGTGTTCGCCGAGGCGATAATAGCGGCAGCAGAGAATGATTCATAGCTTCAAATACCGTATCGACCGCCGCACGATGGTGTACAGCGTGCTGACGCTGACGATATTGGTCGTCGGGGCGGTGCTGCTCTTCGTGCTCTACAGCGGCGGATACTTCTCGGCATGGTTCTCGTCGTTCGTGCTGGCGGTCATAGCGCTCATGGCGCTCTCGGTGCCGCGGCGCATAGTGCTGCTGGACGACAAGCTGGAGATACAGTGCTTGTCGGACATCACCGAGATCGACATTCGCGAAATTGCCACGATACGTCCCGTGGGCAAACGCGAGATGAGCCGCATGTTCCCCGTATTCGGGGCGGCGGGATTTTTCGGGTATTACGGAAAATATTTCGATTTCAAGGAGTTCGAGACCGTCACGATATACGCTTCGGAGTGGCGCAACTTCGTGGAGATAATCGATATATACGACTCTCGGACCTATGTTTCGTGCCGCGAAGCGGAGCACCTGACAGCGCTCGTGCGACAGGCGCAGGACGCGCTCGCGCAGGAGAACGTATCCGACGACGAGCCTGCCGAGGAGGAGTGACATTCGCGCTCCTTCCGATGGAGGAAAACCGTAAATTAACACGCCATGTTCAGATTATTGGGGCAACCTCTTCCCTCATTCCTCTATAAGAGATCGAGCCAGACGACATTCATAATCTTCGTGGCCGTATTTTCGTTGATATTCATCAACGCCTACAAGCCGTTCAACTCGTTCGAATGGATCCCCTACATCCGATTCCGCGGCAGCAACGCGGCCTATTTCCTCATATCGACAGCGATGGTGACGGTCGGTATTCTGGTGCTGGTATTCAGCCGCATGTTGATGACGGCATACAGCCGCCGACACCGAATATTATATTGGGTATATGTGTTGTGGATAGCAGTCGAGACGCTGGTAATGACGTCGATCTACACCCTCTATGCCGTGCTATCGAACGGCGAGCCCGAGGATTACATGCTGCTGTGGAAAAACACTGTCATCAACACCGTGCTGGTGCTGTCGATCCCTTACGCGATATACATCATTTATATCTCGTGGCGCGAGAAGGACCGCCAGCTTCGGCAGATCACCGAACAACTCGAGAACGACGCGGCCGCGTCGGGCAACGGACACGTGCAACTCTGCAACGACAAGGGCGAACTGCAACTATCGATAGCCGAAAAGAGTATCGTCCTGATCGAGTCGGCCGACAACTATGTGTGCGTGTGGTATCTCAACCGCGACAAGATAAAGAAAGCGATGATACGCAACACGATGAAAAACATCGTGGGCGACCTCGCCGATTCGAATATCCGACGGTGCCACCGCTCCTACTCGGTCAACCTCGACCATGTGAAGGTCATGCGCCGCGATCCGGCGGGGATAGTGATCGAACTCGACATAGCGGGCGTGCCCGACATCCCGATATCGAAGACTTACAGCGAAAGCATCACTCGCTGGTTGATGCAATAGCCGCATCGAGCATATCCAGCTCCTCGGTATCGATACAGTTCGAGGGCACGCCGCAGGCGGCCATGGCACGACACTCCGCCAAATCAGTCCAACATACGCCGTCGAGTTCCGAGAGTTGGAACCGTATCGCCGACGCGTCGACGTCGCGCCACAACAGATATACGCTGCTTACTTGATTGTCGACGAAAGGGACGCCCGCAAAGACCGCGCGGCGGCGGATGCGCCGCAAGCCGCACGGCACCAGCTCCTCCGAAGCGGCGACGATTCCCAGCTCCTCGCGTAGTTCGCGCAGAGCCGATTCGACGAAACCGTCGCCCGCAGGGATATGCCCCGCGCTCGACACGTCGTAACACGACGGGAACGACTCCTTGCCGCGGCTGCGGAGTTGCAGCAACAGCTCGACGCGCCCGCGCGGCGGCGCGCCACCCACACGTGCGAAGTGCGGTGCAACGCTCCCGAAGAATGCGCCTCCGTGCGCTCTACGGTGCGGCCCGTCGGCTCGCCCGTCTCGTCGACGATATCCAAGATCTCCATAGATTACGATATAAGTTTCTCACGCTCGGGCAGCAGACTGCGGAGGACGCGACAGCGGGCCTCCGCGGGCGGAGGCTGCGGCCCGCGCGGCTCAAAGAGCCGCATTCCGACTTTGCCGAACGCAAACCGATGCAAAATAAAAAAAATCCCGCGCGAAAAGTCCGCATTTCGGCCGAAACGGACTATCTTCGTATCGAACGAAAACCAATGCGCCATGAAAGTACGATTCACGACCGACAGAAACGGCGTCAGCCGCATCGATTATCAACTCCTGCCGACCCGTTTCGGCGAGATGCTCACCGCATGGAACGCCGACGGAGAGTTGTGCTTCGCGGCATTCACGACATATCGGGGACGCGAACGGGTCATGCGGGAGTTGGCGACGCTCTTTCCCGCCGCCGCGCTGCGCGAGGTCGACGACCGTCGCAGCGTATTCGACGAACCGCCCGCCGCGATACTTCTGGCCGGCACACCCTTTCGCCACGATGTATGGCGCGCCCTGCTCGAGATACCTTACGGCCAAACCGTCACTTACGCCCGACTGGCCGAACTCGCGGGACATACGCGAGCCGTTCGCGCCGTCGGCACGGCCGTGGGCAGCAATCCGATATGCCATATCGTGCCGTGTCACAGAGTCGTGCCGGCCGCGGGAGGCACGGGCAATTACCACGGAGGCGCGGAGATAAAAAAAGCGCTCCTTGCAGAAGAAGCGCGGATGGAATAACGGATCGCTCTGTGCCGCACCCGCTGTTCGCCGTCGGCGGCAGGAGTGCGCGCGTCGAAGACGAGCAGCAGTCCGCCGCGTGGGGCGGCGGCGAACTGCCGACATCGCGAGCGATGTCGAAATATCCATACATATAACTACCCCAACGCCACGTCGAGAAGCATCATCAACGCGAATCCCAAAGCGACGCCTATCGTTCCGATATTGGAGTGGCGGCCGTTCTGCGATTCGGGGATAAGCTCCTCCACAACGACATATATCATCGCTCCCGCGGCGAAAGCCAGCAGATAGGGCAACACGGGAGCCAGCAGATCGATCAGCATGATGGTGAGTATTCCCGCCAACGGCTCCACGGCGCCCGACGCGACGCCGAAAGCGAACGCCTTGAGACGACTGTGCACGCTGTCACGCAGAGGCATCGACACGATAGCTCCCTCGGGAAAATTCTGAATAGCGATGCCGAGCGACAAGGTCATCGCGCCCGCCATCGATATGCCCGTATTCTCCGCCAGAGCGCCCGCCAGCACCACGCCGACGGCCATTCCTTCGGGGATGTTGTGCAGCGTGACGGCCAACACCAACATGGTGGAGCGTCCGAAACCCGTCCTTACCCCTTCGGGCACCGACGAATCGATATGGATGTGCGGCACCACGCTGTCGAACAGCAGCAACGAGAAGATTCCCGCCAGAAAGCCCACTGTGGCAGGCACCCACCCTACGCCGCCGCTCTCGACGGTCATGTCTATCGACGGCAGCAGAAGCGACCATACCGAGGCCGCGATCATCACTCCCGAAGCGAATCCCAACAGCAGTTTCTGCAACCACGGCGCGATCTCGCGGCGCAGCAAAAACACCATCGCCGCGCCGAGCGAAGTACCCAAGAAGGGTACCAGAAGACCGTATGCCACGTCGCAATACAAACCGCCGCCCTACTTCAGATTCTCCAAATAATCGATTATCGCGCCGAAGTCGGAGTGCGAATCGACGAATTCGTCGTACGAACACTCGTTATCGCCCTCCTCTGGCACATCCGACACCATCTTCACCACCACCACGGGCAGATCGCCGAACAATTCCGCCGCCTGACACACCGCCGTCGACTCCATGTCGAACAATCCCGACGTCATGCCGAAACGCTCCTTGACCTCCCCGATCATAGCGGCGTCGACGAACGAATCGCCCGTCCACACCACCGCGTCGTCGTGCCCCATCAAGGGATAAGGCTCGGTAAGCTCGGGAACGAAATCCTGCGGAATGCGGCAATCGTGATAGCGCGCCACGCGCGGAGCGACCACCTCGCCGCGGCCGCGACCGAGAGTAGACGCCGCATACCCTACCACCGCCACGCGGTCGAACTCGCCGCCCGCGCGGGCTATCGACAACGCCGTGTTGGCGGCCGCCAGCGCTTTGCCCACGCCGCAGCGCACCACGGTGTAGGAGTGGCGCAGCTCGCGCCCCTGCAAAGAGGCGTTCATATTACGATATTCGCGGCTCGTGGGAGCCAAAACCAAATAGTTCATCACCAAGCGCAATTATAAATTGAACCTATGCCTGCCGCCTCGGCCTCGGCGCGCGTATAGAGACTACGCATATATTGGGCCATAGCGTCGTTGGTGGATGCGACGGCGTAAAGCCCCGGGTTGCCGCACTGCACCTCGTTCAATCCCACGATGTCGTCTTTCGAACGGAGCGGGAATACCTGCTTGTAGACGCGGGCCAACGCCTCACGGATCTGCTCGGCCGTGACGTCGTTCATGGTCGAGAGGTAGAATCCAGTCTTGCACCCCATCGGGCAGAACGACACGATGCTGCCGCCTACCACGGGATCGAGTCGAAGATAATAGGCCATGAGATGCTCGATCGTATGCACCTCGCCCGATCCGAGCGGCGCATGGTCCATCGGAGCGCGGAAACGCATATCCCACGAATGCACCGCCAGTTTGTCGTCGATCGTATAGACCGAACGCAGGTAGAGACCCGCCTTCAACGTAAGATGATCCACGTCGAAAGACGAGACCACCGATTTTTTGCTATCCATAATATTTCGTTTGTGTTTTTCTATTTCAACGCCTCCGCGGCAGGTTTGTCCGCCTTCTTCTCGGGCGACTTGCGGTCGAAGAAGGGGTTTTTCGACGCCGCGCCGAGCGGAATGCCGAACACCAGATCGGCGCCGTCCAAAACATTCATCCGTTTCGCGCCCCAGCCCGCCGAGAACATCACTCTCGAGTCGAGCCGCAGATCGGCCGCCTGCGCGCACGCCGATCCGATGGCGATGCCCACGTCGATGCCGTTCATGAGGCACGGAACGTTAGAGGGTTTCGCCTCGCACGACGGATAACCGCAGTAAGAGCAGTTCAAACCGCACTCCGATCCCGCCTCGCGGATACCTATGACCAATACGGCTTCGGCCTGAAGCACGTTATTGGCATCGCGCAGCAGGAATTTCATTCCCGACTCGGCGCTCAACTCCCGCATGGCTTCGGCCAAGCGTTCCAAATCATCCTCGGTAATCAAAGCCGCCTCGACCAGATCGCGTCCTTTGGCTTTGGGGCCGTACGTGCGGCCGTCATCACGGCTTCGGCCAAGGCCCGCACCGTGCGATTGCGTATATCGCGTTCGTTACAGATCATACAGATATTGTTTTTATCGGGGTTAAAATTACAACTTTTTATGTAAACGGCGAAAATCGGCGGCCTATTTTACCGCGACGATCCCCGCGCCGACTGCCGCGCACCCCGTGTCGTTGGCTTGTTTTTTGCTCCTCTGCCCGATAAACAAAGTACTGACAAGATGAACAAAATCACCGTTTACCAATTCACCGACCCCGTATGTATATGGTGCTGGGGCAACGAACCCGTGATGCGGGCCATAGATTATCTGTACGGCGACAAGGTCGACACCGAATACATAATGGGAGGACTCGTGGAAGATATCTCCACTCTGTTCGAAGACCGAGACTCGGGCGAGGATGCTATAGCGAGCGCCAACGAACGCATGCACCGCAACTGGATCGCGGCCTCGGCCCGCCACGGCATGCCCGTGACCGCCGATCAGATTACCATCTTCAGCCGCGAGCAGCCGTCGAGCTTTCCGCAGAACATCGCTTACGAGGCTGCCAAACGTCAGGATCCCGTCGCGGCGAAGCGATTCCTGCGACGCATACGCGAAGCCACGTTCGCCGAAGCGCGCCCCACGGCGCGGATCGACGTATTGATAGAGCTGGCCGGCGAAGCGGGCCTCGACGTGGCCGAATTCGTCGACGAGTACACCCACGGCAACGCGCAGGCCGATTTCATGCAGGACCGCACCAAATGCCGACGCAACGGCATAACGGGATTCCCGTCGTATCTGATTAAGAGCGAGCAGACCAGCATCATACTCGGCGGCTACCAGAACCTCGCCACGTTCCACACCATCATACGCCGCCTTTCGGACGGAAAGATCAAGCCGCGCAAGGCGGGTCCGTCGCAAGCCAACGTGGCCGATTTCATCAAACGTTACTCGACCGTATATCCCGTCGAGATCGAGACGGCCTTCGGACTCGACCGCGACCAGACCGACGCCATAATCGACGAGTTGATCGCAAGCAAAAGCGTCGCCGCCGAGCCGATAGGCGACGGACGACGACTGACGATAGCGAAAACCGCCCGCAAAGATCGTTCGCAAAACGCTCCTGCCGCGAAGAGACGTTCGGCAAAAGGCAATACCGAGAGCGGGAACGACAAAAGCACCGACAAAACGCCGAACCCCGTAACGACCGAGGCGTAAAGACGGAAGCATTGCGATTGGCAGAATCGCGCGGGCCGCAGCCTCACCCCGCGGAGGCCCGCTATTGTTCGCAAACGCTCACATGCGGTCTCCGCAGGCTGCCGTCCGAATCATTATCGGCAAACTCTCCTACAATCGAACCGCAATGTCTCGATTGTAGGAGAGTTTTCGTTCGCCGCTCTCGCAAAAAACACTATCTTTGCGAGAGCGGCGGGAACCTGCCGCCTGAACCTAAACCAAACCCAACCATGAAAAAATCACACATCGTCGGAATCGGCGAAGCGTTATGGGACGTGTTGCCCGAGGGCAAGAAGATAGGCGGCGCGCCGGCCAACTTCGCGTTCCACATGTCGCAATTCGGATACGACGCCATAGCCGTGAGCGCTGTCGGCGATGACGACAACGGTCGCGAACTGCGCGACACGCTGCAAAGCCGAGGCATGAAATTCCTCCTCCCCGAACTCGACCGTCCAACGGGAACCGTGAACGTCACTCTCGACGCCGCGGGCATTCCGCAATACGTCATAACCGAGAATGTCGCGTGGGACCACATCCCCTTTACCGACCAAACGGCGGAGATCGCCCGCCACACGGCATGCATCTGCTTCGGTTCGCTCGCGCAGCGCAGTCCCGCATCGCGCGAAAGCATCGACCGATTCATAGGACTCATGCCCGCCGACTCGCTCAGGATATTCGACATCAATCTGCGGCAGCGATATTACGACAAGGAGATTATCGAGTCGTCGCTCCGCAAATGCGACATACTGAAAATCAACGACGAGGAGACCCTGACGGTCGCCGCCCTATTCGGATTCGCCCCCGACCCCGAATCCGTATGCCGCCGCCTGAAAGAGGACTACTCGCTGCGCGCCGTGATACTCACGTGCGGAGCCGCAGGCAGCCGCGTATATTACGGCGACGAGGTGTCGATTCTCTCCACGCCTAAAGTCGAGGTGGCCGACACGGTCGGAGCGGGCGACTCGTTCACAGCGGGGTTCTGCGCCGCACTTCTGGCGGGATGCTCCATAGCTCGGGCTCATACCGTGGCGGTGGAGACTTCAGCCTACGTATGCACGCAAAAAGGCGCCATGCCTCTGTTCCCCGAGAGGATAACGGATATGATAAAATAGTTTCGGGCCGCCATCCCGATCAAACGAAAAGCGATCCCCGCGCAATGCGGGAACCGCTTAATCGTACGGCAGTAAACCTTACTCGCCCCAGCCCGGATTCTGCTGACCCTTGAGATTGGGGTTGCTGAGGATATCGGCGCGGGGAATGGGCCATACCAATCGGTCGGCGTCGGCCGCAACCTTCATGTCGTGTCCCGTCTGGCCGAAGAGAAGGCCGCGAGCGGTCTGTTTGTCGCGCGAGAAACCTATGTGCCAACGTTTCAGGTCGGGAATACGGCCGCCCTCGGCGATCATCTCGCGCGTGCGCTCGTTCTGAATCTCCTTGAACAGCGCGTCGCCCGTCGCTTCGGTCGCAGCCAGTCCGCGCGCTGCGCGCAAAGCGTTCAGCGGAGCGGCAGCATCGCCGCCGGAACGATACTTGGCCTCGGCGTCGATCAGATACATGTCGGCGATGCGGAGCACCTTGGGCTTGTTATACCAGTTGAGATTCGTCGACGTCTGAAACTCGGTATTTCCGCGCAGTTTGGTCAACACCACGCCCACCACTTCGTCGTCGGCCATATTGTTGATATGCTGGACGTCGACATAAGGACCGTAACGCCAGTCGTTCTCCTCGTCGTAAAGGTCGCACACCCACTGCTCGGGGATGTAGGCCACGTCGCAACGATAGTCTCCGAGCACATCATCCCACTGTCCCGCATGGTAGTCGGTGTAGCGTCCGAACAGATCGTTCTTGGTCATGGCGGGTTGGAAGATGGTTTCGGTCGAACGGTCCTTGCGCCACATGTTCTCCAATTCCTCGGCATTCTTCACCAAAGGATAAGAGGCGTAGAGCGAAGACGCGGCGGCCGAAGCCTCGGCGTACATGTGCATGTCGAGATACACCTGCGCCTTGAAAGCCGTCACGGCGTCGGCCGTGACATAGGCCGCATCGGCGTAACCGCCTGTCGTAACCAGACGCTCGGCTACGGCGATATCCTCCGTAATGCGCTTGTAGGTATCGGCCAGCGAACCGCGCGAAGGACGCTCCGTCACGTCGTAAGTCGTGACCACGGGCACGCCGAAATCGGTCGCGGCCGTCGCAGGCTCGTAGTCCTTACAGTAGCGCAGCGCGGCCGAACGCAGCGTCATGGCGCGAAGCAGGTGCATTTCGCCGATGTAAACATCGAGCACCGCCTGCTCCTCGGCAGCCAAACCGTCGTACATGGCCTCTATCTTGTCGAGCAGGAAATTGACATTGGCCAGAATGGCATAGTGGCGGTTCCAGTTGGTCGCCACGTCGTTATCCGACGAGTAGATATTCCAACGGTACATCATGCCGCCGCGATTGCCCGACGATGAGAGTTCGTTGAACAGATCCGACTGATAATCGGGGTAATAGACGTATTCACCCATGAATATGCTGCGGAAGATGCGATACACGCCTCCGCGAACCGACGACG
>PDYJ01000261.1_pt1 | contig 11525 bp, 10 predicted proteins | sample 1430841 | NCBI WGS metagenome assembly PDYJ01 (sample SAMN07237672, study PRJNA390542) | Gut metagenome, whole genome shotgun sequencing project. | isolation source: fecal pellets | host: Mus musculus | place: USA: New York, NY | collected 2016-10 | reverse complement strand
AAAGGTGAATATGTTGACCGTAATATCGCTTTGATACACAGAAGGCTTGCGGTTATTGATGTTGAAAAAGGTGCTCAGCCGATGCGCTTTGGAAATTATATTATCGCTTATAACGGTGAGCTATACAATACTGATGAGGTCAGGGATATGCTCAAATCCTTTGGTTATACCTTTGATACGCATTGTGATACGGAGGTTGTATTAAAAGCGTTTGACAAATGGGGTGAAAGCAGTGTTAAAAAGCTCAATGGTATTTTTGCCTATGCTGTTTACAATGAAAAGGACAAAAGTCTTTTTATTGCCCGTGACAGAATCGGTGTAAAGCCTCTTTATTATTCTTCAAAGCCAAAGCAGTTTGCCTTTGCCAGCAGAATAAGCACTCTGCTGTGTGTGCCTGATATTAAGTCTGTAGTGGATGAGAACGGACTGAATGAAATATTTATGCTTGGTCCTGCAAAAACAATAGGAAACGGAATTTTCAAAGATATTAAGGAACTGCCTCCTGCCAGCTATATGACTGTTAAAAACGGAAATATTGAAATAAATTCATATTGGAGGCTAACTGCTGCCGTTAACACCGAAAGCAGAGAGCAGGCAATAGAACACACCTATTCTCTTGTTAAGGATTCAATTGAGCGTCAGCTTGTTTCCGATGTTCCGCTTGCAACCTTTTTAAGCGGCGGTCTTGATTCTTCAATTATATCGAAGGTTGCTTCTGATCATTACCAGAGCAGGGGAGAGCAGCTTAATACATTTTCTGTTGATTATGTAGACAATGATATCTATTTTAAAAAAGAGCCTTTTTCAGCCGAACAAGGACAGTGATTATATCGGTTTGATAAGCGATTATATTCACTCCGTTCACCATAATGTTGTTCTTGATAATAATGATGTGGCAAAAGCTCTCGGGGAAGCTGCAATTGCAAGGGGACTGCCTGCATTTGCAGATGTGGATTCCTCACTGCTTCTGTTCTGCAGGGAGGTAAAAAAGGATTTCACCGTCTGTCTGTCAGGTGAATGTGCTGATGAAATTTTCGGCGGCTATCCATGGTATCACAGAAAGGAAATTCTGTTTGAAGAGGTTTTTCCGTGGTCAAGATCGACTGCTGCAAGACGCAGTATTTTAAGAGATGGCTTTTTGCCATACGGCGAGGAGTATCTGAAAAGTGCTTATGACAGTACAATTTCACAGGTATCTTTTCTTGAAAGTGACAGTGTGCTTGAAAAAAGAATGAGAGAAATGTTCATTCTCAACCTTAAATGGTTTATGCAGACACTTCTGTATCGCAAGGATGTTATGAGTATGGAATCATCGTTAGAGGTGCGTGTTCCGTTCTGCGATTACAGGCTTGTTGAATATGCTTATAATATGCCTTGGGAAATAAAAGCTCTTGACGGCAGAGAAAAGGGTATTCTGCGCAAAGCCTTTGAAAATGATTTGCCCGAAGAAATCGTATGGCGCAAAAAGAGTCCCTATCCAAAGACACATAATCCTGTTTATCTTAAGGCTGTATCTGAGCTTGCAGCAGCAGCGCTTAATGATAAAACCTGCCCTCTCGGTGAAATGCTTAATAAAGATGCTGTGTTCAATCTTATGGAAAATCCGGATAGTATGACAGAGCCGTGGTATGGTCAGCTAATGGCAGCACCTCAGGTTCTTGCATATATTTTCCAGATTTATGTATGGATTAAAAATTACAATGTTGAATTTGACATATAAATATAGTATAATATGTTATATAAAAATTAAGGAAGATAAAATATGACGAACGATGAATATATCAAAGCCATAGAAATGCGATGTTCAAGGCGTACGTACCGCTCTGTGGGACTTGATGACAGTACAAAGGCGGTTATTAAAAATCTGGTGGATATTGTTAATAAAAACGCAGGGCTTGATTTCAGATTTGTTGATGACGGTTCATCTGCCTTCACGATTTTTACAGGTAAATTTTCTTTGATAGCAATCTGTGGTGATGATTCGGAAAAAATGCGTGTTAAATCAGGCTATTTCGGCGAAATGATTGTGCTTGAATGTGCCTACCATGGATTGGGTACCTGCTGGGTGACAGGCACCTATAATGAAAATAAAATCCTTGAAATGGTTAAAATACCAAAGGAAACAAGACTTTATGGCGTAATCGTTATCGGCAATGTCAAGCCGAAGCTCAGCCGGAAAGAGAAAATAATGTATAATATTACGCACAAGCGGAATAAGCCGTATCAGAAAATGTTTGTTGTGTGTGATGAAAAACTGCCATCCTATTATGAATATGCCATGAAGCTGGTTGAAAAAGCTCCGTCAGCTACAAACAGCAGACCGGTTCATTTTAAGTATGAAAATGGTGTAATATCCGGTTATGTTGACGAACCGTACAGTGATAAAAGTATCAGCTTTGGCGTTGCTCAGCTTCATTTCTGCATTGGTGCAAAGGCAAAGGGTGTCAGTGGAGAATGGGACAGCAGCGGCAGGTTCTGCACGAATGACAGTAAGGTAATCAAATTTCCGGAAAATAATGAGGGGGAAAATTAAATGAGTAATGCAGCCGAAGGAAAAAAGTGGTCTAAGAAGAAAAAGATAGCAGTTATTGTTGTGTCGGTTCTTTTGACACTGATTGTGCTGGCGGTTATTGCCGGTGTAAGTGCTCTGAACTGGTATTGCAAAACAGCAGATTATTCAGTTCTTCAGTCGAATCAGAATGTCACGCTTATTGCACACAGAGGTATGAGGAGTGTAGCACCTGAAAATACTGCTCCTGCATTTGAAGAGGCGGGCAAGCACGGCTATTGGGGTGCAGAATGTGATATTTACAGAACCAAGGATGGTATTTGGATTGTTTCACATGATTCTCATACATATCGAATGATGGATAAGTCTGTATTTGTTGAAAAATCAACCTATGAGGAGCTTATGGAGCAGAGGGTTGACAATGGTGTTAATGTTGAAAATTATCCTGACCTCAGCTTCTGCTCGCTTGAGGATTATCTCAAAATCTGTAAGGATTATGGTATGGCTGCCGTTATTGAGCTTAAGGGTAAAAATAATACAGAGCATTACAGCGAAATTATTGACCTTGTTGAGCAGTATGGTGTTGAGGCTGTTTATATTTCTTTCCATTTTGAAAATCTTGAAAAAATCAGAGCACTTACGGATGCTCCTGTTTACTTCTTAACACAGGAAATCAGTGATGAGGATATTGAGCTTGCTCTTTCTTTGGATAACTGCGGTATTGATTTCAATGGTAATAAGGAAGCAAATTTTGAAAACGGTATGATTAAAAAGTGTATCGAAAAGGGCTTAGAGGTTGGCGCATGGACAATTGATGACACGGATACGCTTGATAAGCTTGCCGCAGAGGGTGTAACCTTAATCACAACAGATAACATTACAAAATAAAAGGAAAGACATTTCGCCTCTTTTGTTAGCGAAATGTCTTTTTATTTTTATAAAAATTGTCTTACATCAGTAACAAGTCTGTCCTCTATTCTGACAAGTCTGCCTGTGATGTCACGCGATTTTGTATCTGCTGATTTATATTGATTAAGGTATCGGCTCAGGGATTTAACACCCATGTTACAGCCGTCGGTAATTAAATCGGCAACAGTTGTATCATCTCTGTCCATCGCAATTTTCATATTGGTTTTAATCCATGACATTCCCTTTGCCATAGGATTGGGGTCCTTGCCTTCATCATTATGCTGGTTTAAAAGACCTGTAATTTCACTCTTGAGCCTTTCGTGTTCCGCCTTGCTGTCACGAAGCAGAGCCTTGAATTCCGTGCTTTCGACATCATCAATAACGTCATCAATAGCAGAAATTCCCATTTTAATGCCAGAATCACATTCTTTCAGAAGCTTGACAGTATCGCCGTCTTTGCCGGTTTTATCCATAATATCACAACCTTTCAATATTGTTTTTGCCAATTGCACAAAAAATATTCATTGATGTTTTTGCGTTTTATATATTGTGCTGAAAAAAGAAAAAATCTATGCTATTTGTCTATTTGTTATTGACATATGTCAATAATCATGTATAATCAAAGGTGTTGAAACGATAATAAAGGGTGATGATTATGGCACGTCCCAGAAAGCATAAGCGAATATGCAAGGCACCTGAAATCATATCTTTCAATTCCGAAGAAAATGCAAAGGATGTTGTTGAAATTACAGTCGATGAGCTTGAAACAGTTCGGCTTATTGATTTTAAGGGTTTGACTCAGCAGGCGTGTGCCAAACAGATGCAGGTGGCAAGAACAACAATAACCTCAATTTACGAAAATGCAAGGTATAAAATTTCCGATTCTATACTATGCAATAAGGAATTAAGGGTAAACGGCGGTGAATATGAGCTTTGTGAAAATTCAGGCTATTGCTGCGGTCAGTGCGGCAAAAGCAAGTGCAGGCACTGCAAGCATGGAAAATGTGCTAATTGCATAGGTATTTATCACGAGCCGGGCAGAGAGTGCTATGTAGTTCAGCATTAAATTATTGTAAATATATTTTGGAGGATTTATTTATGGAAGCATGGAGAAATTTCAGAGAAGGTGTTTGGTGCAATGAAATCAATGTATCAAACTTCATCAAATTAAACTATCACGCATATAATGGTGATGCATCATTCCTTGAGGGACCGACAGAAAGAACAGAATCTGTTTTGGCTAAGGTAAATGATTTGCTTATCAAGGAAAATGAAAACGGCGGTGTGCTTGATATTGACACAGAAAAGGTTTTGTCAATCTTATCTCATGCACCGGGTTATATTGATAAGGAAAAGGATATTATTGTCGGCTTACAGACAGATGAGCCTTTAAAACGTGGTGTATCTCCCTTTGCAGGTTTAAGAAATACAGTGCAGGCTTGCCGTGCTTACGGTTATGAGCTTTCAGATAAAATCAAGGATGAGTTTACTTACAGAACAACACACAACACAGGTGTGTTCCGTGCTTATACAGACACAATGAAAAAAGCTCGTCACGCAGGTATTCTTACAGGTCTGCCTGATGCATATGCCCGCGGCAGAATTATCGGTGACTACAGAAGAATCGCGCTTTATGGTATGGATTACCTTATTGAGCAGAAAAAACTTGATAAAAAGAATATGAGTGAGGCAGATGCTTTGACAGAGGATGTTATCCACAATCTTGAGGATTTATCAAAGCAGCTTGACTTTATGAATCAGTTAAAGGGTCTTGCTCTTGATTATGGCTATGATATTTCAAAACCTGCTTCAACTGCTAAGGAGGCTATTCAGTGGCTTTACTTCGGCTATCTTGGTGCAATCAAGGAGCAGAACGGTGCTGCTAATTCAATCGGCAGAATTGCAGAATTTATTGATTGCTATATTGAAAGAGATATTGCTGATGGTGTCCTTGATGAAAAGGGTGCTCAGGAGCTTATTGATGATTTGGTGCTTAAGCTTCGTTTAGTCCGTCATCTCCGTACACCTGAGTACAATGACTTATTTGCAGGCGACCCTGTTTGGGTAACACTTGCTTTGGCAGGTATCACAGGTGAGGGTAAGTCAATGTGCTCAAAGACTTCATTCCGTGTTCTTCAGACTCTCTACAACCTCGGTCCATCAGCCGAGCCAAACATCACTGTTCTTTGGTCAGAGCATCTTCCACAGGGCTTCAAGGACTTCTGTGCACAGGTTTCAATCGACACCGATTCAATTCAGTACGAGAATGACGATGTTATGAGAAAAATGTATGGCGATGACTATGCAATCGCTTGCTGTGTATCCGCTATGAAGGAAGGCAAGCAGATGCAGTTCTTCGGTGCAAGATGTAACCTTGCTAAGGTTCTTCTTATGGCTTTAAACGGCGGTAAGGATGAAATCGGTGCAGAGCAGATTGCCCCTGAAGGTGAAGTGTTTGAAGAGGAAGTGCTTGATTACGATAAGGTGCTTGCTGCATATAAAAAGTATCTTTCTTGGATGGCAAAGCTTTATGTTAACACAATGAACGTAATCCACTATATGCACGATAAATATGCATATGAAAGACTTATGATGTCACTTCACGATACCGATGTTGAAAGACTTATGGCTTTCGGTGTTTCAGGTATGTCTGTTGTTACTGACTCTCTCTCAGCTATTAAGTACGCAAAGGTTACTCCTATTAAGGATGAGCGTGGTGTAATTACCGACTTTAAGGTTGAGGGCGACTTCCCTAAATACGGTAACGATGATGATCGTGTTGACTTCATCGGTAAGTATATTATTGAATTTTTCTATAAAGAGCTTTGCAAAACTCCTGCATACCGTGGTGCTAAGCATACGCTTTCAATTCTTACAATCACATCAAATGTAATGTATGGTAAAAAGACAGGTGCTACACCTGACGGACGTAAGGCAGGCGAGCCGTTTGCTCCGGGTGCAAACCCAATGCACGGTCGTGATGCTGAGGGTGCACTTGCTTCCCTTAACTCAGTTGCAAAGCTTGACTATGCTTGCTGTCAGGATGGTATTTCAAATACCTTCTCAATCACTCCCGATACGCTCGGTAAGGATAAGACAGAGCAGATTGAGCACTTAACAACAATGCTCGACGGCTATTTTGCACAGGATGCGCATCACCTTAATGTTAATGTTCTTGACAGGGAAAAGCTCATTGCTGCAATGAATGACCCGACTCTCTATCCATCACTTACAATCCGAGTAAGCGGTTATGCAGTTAACTTCAATAAACTCACTCGTGAAAAGCAGGAAGAGGTTATCTCAAGAACCTTCCATACAGCTATGTAATCTGATTTTAAAAACCCATTGAAATCATTGTGTTTCAATGGGTTTCGTGATATTATTATAAAAATGTATATTGTCCAAAATTGCAGAGGCGGATATTATCCGTCCGAATATAAGTGTTTAAAACTATATTATAGGGAGGTGCTTTTATGAAAGCAGATATTCATTCCTTTGAATCAATGGCGGCACTCGACGGTGACGGAATAAGATATGCAGTATTTTTTACAGGCTGTCCGCTCAGATGTGCCTATTGCCATAATCCCGACACTTGGCACAAATCAGGTAATTTGTGGGAAAGCAGTGACCTTGTTAATAAAATAAAACGCTATAAACCGTATTTCATTAAAGGCGGCGGTGTCACCTTTTCAGGCGGTGAGCCTTTGCTTAATGCAGCATTTATTAATGCGTGCGGTGAGCTTTTAAAAGCGCAGGGTATTAATTATGCAATTGATACATCGGGCAGTGTGCCGCTGACTGATGATGTAAAAAGGGCTTTGCTCGGTGCCGATCTTGTTATTCTCGATTTGAAGTTTTATGATGAAAAGGATTACAGTAAATACACTAAGGGTACATTTCAGAACTTTATCGAAATCGGCAAATTCTGCAGTGACAATGGTGTCAGATTGTGGCTAAGAACTGTTATTGTGCCCGGTATCAATGACAATGAAAAAAGTATTGACAGCTATGCCGAATTTGCAAAGCAGTTTAAGTTTGAAAAATATGAGCTGCTTGCCTTCCACACAATGGGATTTTTTAAGTATGAAAATCTTGAAATTGACAATCCGCTTAAGAATACCCCTGCTCTTGAGCATTCAAAGCTTGATGCATTACAGCAGTATCTTAACAATAAACTAAAATAATAAAAATGCCTTGAATTTCCTCAAGGCATTTTTATTATTCTTATAATCAGGCAAATAACAATACACTTCGTTATTTATCTGCGTTCTTCTATTCCTTTATATAAGATTTATCTGTTTCAGAAATTTGCGTATTATCAGATACATAGCGTTCAACCTTCATATGTAAATCATATTTTTCACGTAGCTCAATAATCTTTTCCATCATAGGTGAAGAATGGTGAATATCAAGTGAATTCTGGTCTTTCCAGCAGTCAATTAAAAGAACAGTTTCCTTATCTTCTATTGGGAAAAAGTATTCATATTTGAGGTTGCCGTCTTCGCTGCGAATGTCACTTACAATTCCGCTTAACATCATTTCTTCTGCAAATTTTCGTGCATTCCCATTAACACCACTGTAATATATGTTCACTGTAACAGACATTTGTTTTACCTCCGTAAAATTTAATTTAACTATATTATATTTCAGTTCAGTAGTCTTTCTGTCACTTTTAAATCAGTACAGAATAAATTTAACCGAATTATTTTAAGCATCATAATCAGGCAAATCAACAATAATCGGCTTGTGATTAACGGCAGGAAGGAATTTTTCAAGTATATCATTTGTATTGATTTTTAGGCTTGACGTGTTGACGCAGGGATGACACCCAACAGTTTCACCCTCTGCAACCGGCTTGTCAATCAAAAGCTGAATATGCTTTTCCGTATCATTCATCAGTCCTAAAACTGATACAGCACCGGGCTTTATATTCAGGTATTCCTCCATAAATTCAGCACCTGCAAAGGATAGACGTGAGCAGCCAATCTGTTTTGTAATGTCCTTTGTTTTAAACGGCTTGTCACCCGGCATCATCAGAAGATAAAATTCAGTTTTAGTTCTGTTGCATAAAAATAAATTTTTGCAAATCAGGGTGCCGAGCACCTTGTCAATTTCGCTGCATATTTCCATTGTTTCTGCCGCTTCGTGGTCAACGTGATGGTATTCAATGCCAAGCTTATCAAGCAGGTCATATACTTTTATTTCCTTTTCAAGTCTGTTGTTCAAATCAACAGGTCGTCCCTTTTTCAGTTCCATACTATTCTCCGTTTCGTTAATATAAATTTTATTCTATCACATATTCATTTTAATTTAAAGTATTGTATTTATATACAGTGTAAAATAATATATTTACATTAAAGTAATAATGTGTTAAAATAAAATATCAATATTTAGTATTTATAGGAGGAGAAAAATGACAACAGCTCAAATTTGTATAATGATTTCTATTGTTGTTTACCTTGCAGCAGTAGTTCTCATAGGTGTTGCATATTCAAAAAAGACAAAAAATGTCGGTGATTTTTATCTCGGCGGCAGGAAGCTTGGTCCCCTCGTTACAGCAATGAGTGCCGAGGCATCCGATATGTCAAGCTATCTTCTTATGGGCTTGCCGGGTCTTGCTCTTGCAGCAGGTCTTGCCGAGGTTGGCTGGACAGTTATCGGTCTTGCAGTGGGTACATATTTTAACTGGCTCATCGTTGCTAAGCTTTTAAGAAATTATTCTGCAAAAATCGGTGCAATCACAATTCCTGATTATTTTTCACGCAGATACAGAGATAACAGCAGAATTCTTATGGCAATTGCCGCTGTAATGATTATTATTTTCTTCGTGCCTTATACCGCTTCCGGTTTTGCAGCCTGCGGTAAGCTGTTTGGTACACTTTTTGGTATTGATTATCATATAGCAATGGTTGTATCTGCAATCGTTATTGTTGGTTACACCTCATTGGGTGGCTTTAATGCAGCATCAATTACCGACTTTATTCAGTCAATTATTATGACAATCGCTCTTTTGATCGTGCTTGTATTCGGTATTAAGCAGGCAGGGGGTATGGATGCTGTTATTGAAAATGCCAAGGGACTCAGCGGTTATCTCAATATGTTCCAGGGCTATAATGCCAAAACGGACTCGGCGGGCACCTTCTCAGCACTCTCTGTTGTTTCGACACTTGCCTGGGGTCTTGGTTACTTCGGTATGCCTCATATCCTTCTTAGATTTATGGCTATTGAAAATCCAAATAAGGTTAAGACCTCACGCCGTGTAGCATCTGTATGGGTCGTTATTTCAATGAGTATTGCTGTTCTTATCGGTGTTGTAGGTATGTCAATGGTTAAATCAGGTGCACTTCCTGCATTTGATGACAGTGAAACAATTATTATTCAGATTGCAACTCTGCTTTCACAGAGCGGTATTGTTCCTGCTCTTGTTGCAGGTGTTATTCTTGCAGGTATTCTTGCTTCAACAATGTCTACTGCGGACAGTCAGCTTCTTGCAGCATCATCTGCCGCAAGTGAAAATATCATCGGCGGACTTTTCAAGGTTAATCTCAGCGAAACAAGCAAAATGGTAGTTGCGAGAGTAACCCTTATCATTATTTCAGTTATCGGTGTTGTTATTGCGTGGAATCCTAATTCATCCGTATTCGGTATCGTTTCATTTGCATGGGCAGGCTTCGGTGCAGTGTTCGGTCCTGTTGTTCTGCTTTCACTGTTCTGGAAGCGTTCAAATAAGTATGGTGCAGTGGCAGGTATGATTGTCGGCGGAGTAATGGTCTTCCTCTGGAAATATGCTATCGCAAAGATTTCTCCTGTTCTCAATATTTATGAGTTGCTTCCGGCATTTGTTATCGGTCTTGTTGTTAATATTGTTGTTTCACTTATAACACCAAAGCCTGAAAAAGAAATCATTGATGAGTTTGACGAAGTCAAGAAAATGAATAAAGCAAAATAAACTCAAAATCAAGGACATCTTCATTTGAAGATGTCCTCCGGCGTGTAGAAAAAGTCAGATTACAAATTCTACACGCCGGCAGATGTTGAGAAATGGAGCTGAATTTTGTATTTTGCGAGGATTACTGTACGATGGTACTGTTTCCGAGCAAAAGGCAGAAAACGCACAAAAAGCCTTGCAAATTTATTGAATTGCAAGGCTTTTAAAATTGTTTTGATGACAAAAGTATGCTTCTGTCCTACAATCATATGAAGCAGTGAATTTTCTGTTCATTAATCTTAGTGCGTGGTTCAGCCCACTTTATCGACAGTCAAAAGGACATCTTCATTTGAAGATGTCCTCTTTTTGTTGGGGTTATGCAATTTCCTCAGTTTCCTTTTTCAGCCATTCAAGCTCACTGCCTTTCAGGTAAGGCGAAATTGCTTTAAATACTTTCTTGTGGTAATCATTAAGGTATTCAAGCTCAAAGCTGTTCAGCAGTGAAGGGTCAACAGCATCTCTGTCAAAGGGTACCATTGTCAGGTTTTCGAGATACATAAATTGCCCGTAGCTGTTCTTTTGCCCCTTTCTTACCATAACAAGATTTTCATGCCTTATGCCAAAATGGTTTTCAAGATAATATCCCGGCTCATTGGATATTATCATTCCTTCCTCTAAAACATAATGGTTTGGATTTGAATTTACATTCCAGTGAATTCTCTGCGGTCCTTCATGTACACTCAAAAGATATCCCACACCATGTCCTGTTGAATGATTAAAGTCAAGCCCGTGCGACCAGAGGGGATACCTTGCCAGGTAGTCAAGGTTTTCACCGCAGATGCCATATTTGAATTTAGCTGCAGCTAAATTAAGATGTCCCTTTAAGACAAGAGTGAACGCAGTTTTTTCTTCGTCAGTCAGCTTACCAAGAGAAATAGTGCGTGTAATATCCGTCGTGCCCTCAAGGTAGTGTCCGCCTGTGTCAGTCAGGCAAAGACCTGATGGTTCAATTCTGACATTTGTTTTTTCTGTGGGCTCATAGTGAACGATAGCTCCGTGTGCACCGTATGCAATAATCGGCTCAAAGCTTGCACCGAGATACGTGTCGTTCTCTGCTCTGAATTGTTCAAGCTTTTCTGCGGCACTTAATTCGGTAATGTATTCTTTGTCAGCATGATG
>PDYJ01000864.1_pt1 | contig 11537 bp, 8 predicted proteins | sample 1430841 | NCBI WGS metagenome assembly PDYJ01 (sample SAMN07237672, study PRJNA390542) | Gut metagenome, whole genome shotgun sequencing project. | isolation source: fecal pellets | host: Mus musculus | place: USA: New York, NY | collected 2016-10 | reverse complement strand
ATCATGATTCAGGTCTTTACAGTAAATATTAAGATAACCTGCATATGTTTCTGATTTTACCTCTCATTGTCATAAACAAGGCGAACATCATCAACCACGAGGCTGTTCCCTTCACCTACAGCATCTGCACCACCGAAGTAGTCACCTGCTGAGATTATTACATTGATATATTCAGGAGTTTCTTCAGAGAAGTATTCGAAATCAGCTGAAAATTTTGTCCATTCGTCAGTGTTTTCTGTAATATAAGCTTCAATCTTTCCAATGAGTAAGCCATCTTCAGAAGTGACATTTCCTCCTTGGCATCCATCCATTGACATTCCTAATACACAACGATCGCGGTCTGTCATTGTTACGGTGGTAGGAGTGCCCATTATTATATTTCCTGGAACATCGGCCTGAGTCCAATGGCCTTTCCATAGATAGGCTACAATAGTAGTTTTTTCGTTTGGTTTTGCTGTTCCGCGGCTGCGCTGGTACATAAATTCAAGGCTCTTCGGACGGTCTGTGAATTCTAAGCCTTTGAATGAGCCACCATCGCTGTTTGTGACTGTTATTCCCGTCCAACCGAATTTAGGTACTGCAGTAGACCAGCTTGTACCTAAATTAAGATATGCAGGGATGATTTGTGATTTCATATACTGATTAGCCATGTTGGTCAGCTTTACTGCAGTCTCTGAGTTGTATCCTTCAACTTTTGATCCTACTGTGGTTGCACCCAATCCGCCCATGCCGATTACATTTGAAACGCACCAGCCTTCAGGTTCTGTGCCTTGTACTGTTGTATTATCGAGGCTTGTCCAAGGAACGCAGTTAATCCACTCTTCTTCGAACCCGCTGTTAGGCAGTTGCTGCTGGGCTGTGGCGTTGAGCCCCATAGCTCCCATCAGCAGGGCGCTATACATTGATTTGTAAAGAAATTTCATAATTTAAGTTTATGTAAATGATTGGTTAGTTACCGTTATTGTAATCACAACAATGTCTGCGGTTCCTTTTTGTGTGTATAAGGAAACTCGTGGTGATTTATAATATTTGGTTTGACCGATTCAGATAGACATAGCCAATGTCTATAAAATCGCAAAATTTCGGGGCAAAGTTACGGATAATTTGCGGTTTTAAGCAAACAGAAGCTAAAAAATGTTGCTGGAATTTATCTAATTGTTGCAGATTGAGCATAATAGAGCAATTTTTGCGCCGATGTGGAGAATCGCTGATTTATTTGGCGGTCGGAAAAACAGATCAAAAATCGCCCGAATTTGCGGTGAGATTACAGCGTAGATGAAAAAAATGCCGGCGAAACCATCGGATTTCTGTCGATTTGCGTAATTTTGTAACTTGAAAGCAAATATAGTAATTGAATCACAATATGAAAATTTTTCGCCTGATGCAGGTGATGACAGTGTTCTTTTCCACAGTGTGGCTGTCATCATGTATCGAGAACGAACCGCTCAATGCCGAGTGTGACATTGTGTCAGCTTCCCTGCCGGAAGAACTGCTTGTGCGCCCGGCTGAGATTGTAGACCGCAAGGATGTACATTCGGTCACCTTTATAGTAAAGAATTTTGTAGATGTGACGGCGCTTGCGCCTGAATTTGAGATCACTCCGGGTGCGACGATCGACCCTGCGAGCGGCACGATGCGCGACTTCTCCGATCCGCAGGAGTATACAGTCACATCCGAAGACGGCCAGTGGTCAAAGACTTATACGGTCATTGCCAAGCATGACGATCCGATAGCGCTGAAATACAGTTTCGAGAATGCGCGCGTGGTTCCGGCCAACTCCCAGGGTGGTATGTGTGATGAATTTGTGGAACTTTCTCCGACTGATCCCAATGTGCCGAATATGGTGTGGGCGAGCGGAAATCAAGGCTTCGGACTGACCAACGGCAAGAAAGGGCCGGAGACATATCCGACATTTCAGGCTGACAACGGTGTGGTTGGCCGTTGTGCCGGACTGGTGACCCGCTCTACAGGAACGTTTGGCGCTATGGTGGTATGCCTCTGGCTGCAGGCAATCTGTTTATAGGTAAGTTCGATATGACCAATGCTGTCAACAAGCCCTTGGAAGCAACCCAGTTCGGTACCTCGTTCTATTATGTGCCTATCGGCCTGCGTGGCTACTATCGCTATGCTCCGGGGGAAAAATTCATGAAGCTTGTTGACCGTAAGCTTGTGGAAGTTCCCGGCCGCATTGATGAATGTGACATCTATGCAGTGTTCTACGAACGCACTGCCGATATGGAGTATCTTGATGGCAACAATGTGCTGTCTGACGACAATCCCAACATCATAGCCGTGGCACGTCTTGATGAAGATCAGCGCAAGGGGGCTGCTGACTGGACTCATTTTGATGTAGAATTCAAATATCGTCCTGACAAGAGTCTTGATCCTGAAAAACTTGAAAACGGGGTCTATGCACTGGCTGTGGTGATGACATCGAGCATCGAGGGTGCGAAATTCTCAGGAGCTATAGGCAGCGCTCTGTTTGTAGATGAGCTTGAAGTAGTCTGCCTCTAATCTATAAAATGAAAATAGAACAATGAATATCAAACGTTATATAATAGGTGCCTTGGCAGTAGCTTTCGGCTTTGTTGGCGCTACGGCTCAGGTTGACCGTTCGCTGGCAGTCATCAAGGCGATGCTCCACGGGTTTGAATATGAGGTCTATGCCGGAACAAACATCGGGGGAGCTTCTCCTCTGCCTCTCCCTGCCGAAATCCGTGAAATTAATTCATACAGTCCGGAACTTAATCTGCAAATAGGTGCCACTGTTACAAAGTGGATGGATGTGCAGAAGAAGTGGGGTCTCTCTCTGGGTGTGCGTCTTGAAACCAAAGGTATGGAAACCAAGGCTGCGGTGAAGAACTATGGTATGGCCATCATTCAGGACGGCGCTACTGTCAGCGGCCGCTGGACCGGCATGGTGCAGACCCGCTATCACTCGCAGCAGTTAGTGTTTCCGCTGACAGCCGTATTCAAGGCCCACAAGCGCCTTAAGGTTCACGCCGGGCCATATGTGGCCTTTGCGTTCAGCAATGATTTTGACGGATATGTCTATGACGGCTATCTCCGTGAAGGCGATCCGACCGGCCCGAAGATCTCGTTTGAGGGTGACTCACGTGCCAACTATGATTTCGGTGACAATCTGCGCCATTTCCAGTGGGGTATGCAGGGCGGCGTGACATGGACTGCCTATAAGCATCTGCTTGTCAATGCCAATCTCGCCTGGGGTTGCAATGACATTTTCGAATCGTCGTTCAAGACGGTGACATTCAATCTCTATCCGATATATCTCAATGTAGGTTTCGGTTATCTCTTCTGATAGCCGAAACTTCGAGGTTTTAAGCAACCTCTTAAACTGACTATAACAGACAGCGCCTGCAAGGCTGCGATACAGATTTTTTCTGTCCGCGCATCTTGCAGGCGCTGTCTGTTCGGGTTTATGCTGAAGCCTGGCGGCTCAGGGCTTTAGGACTACGCCGGTACCTTTCAGTCCGTTGACGCCGATGGCGAGCGGGGTGTCGAAGGTGACTATGCGTATGAAGTCGCTTTCGTAGACCGCAGGCTGAGAGTTGAGAAAGTCAACGTCATAGAGCGCGGTGACCGGTTCGCCTTCCTTGCGCCGGGCATTGGTGTCGATAGTGAAATAGGCCACGCCGAAAGAAGTGAGGTTCTGGAAGAAGTGTGTGCCCTGGCTGGGCTCTATGCGGTAGCTCGGCAGTGATGACTCCACTATCAGGCGGGCTGCCGAGATTGCCGGCCATTTCACCGGAATGCCGAGCGAAGTGTCTGACGAGCCCCATCGGCCGGGCCCGATGAGCACGTAGCGCTCTTCGCGATTGAGGAAGTCGCGGTTTATCTTCTCGATCTCGCGGGCAATAAGCGAGTTGTTGGATGACGAAAACTTCTCCGGGCGGACATAGACCACCGTCTTCACGCCTTCGATGTTGCCATGACCGAGAGCTGTGCCTGACTTCAGCAGAAGTCTTTCATCAGGAGTGGCCATAAGGGCTTCGTCAACGGTTTCCTTGCGGTCGACTATCGGGCGGATCTGGAGCCAGTAGAGGCGGCCCTTGTTTTTGGCTCCCGGACCGATCATCTTAGAGTCGGGCCCGATGATGCCCGCGAACTCTATCTCGACCGGACGTTGCATTTCTTTCTGTCCGGTGGTGAGCATGAAGTCTACGGCTTCGGCAAGCGGGTAGACCTTGTGCTTGAGCACATTGTTGAAGGTCACGACCTTGCGGCCTTCTCCTGAGTCGGAGTCGCGGATCACGTTGTCGCGGAAGTCGAAAGTCGACACCATGTATCTGAGCGCCCCTTTTTCGGCGAGGTCCTGGACGCGGACTTTTGCCACGTTGTAGCCGTCGTCGACAATGAGGCCGCTGTCAGACTGGGCCGATTTCATGTCGAGGGCATACATGCGTGTCTGTGTGTCGCGCAAGGCGAGTGAGAGTTCGGAAGTCTGGAGCACGTTGTCGGGGTGGCGCGGGGAGAAGCGCAGAGAGAGACCGCCGTCAACGATGTATTTCCCCAAGCCGACGGCAATTTCGGCCACTCCGTCTTCGGGTTTCTCGTCGTTGAGCGGGTAGTAGTTGAGAGAGCGGCCCACGCCGGAGAATGACGGGAAGTAGTAGCCGTCGACCTCTTTGCCGACCACTTCCTGAAGGATCACGGCCATCTTTTCCTGGTCGATGATGTTGGAGGTGGCTGTCATGTAAGCCTTGGAGTCGGCGTAGAACACCGAGGCATAGACACCCTTGATGGCGTCGGTGACCATTTTGAGCATACGCTGCGGGTCGGAGCTTTTGGGCACCATGTAGGTGGAGTAGATTCCGGCGAAGGGCTGGTAGTGGGAGTCTTCGAGAAGGCTGGAACTTCGGACCGCTATCGGGGTGTCGACCACCTCGAAGAGTGCGAGAAGATCGTCTTTGATTCTGCGCGGAAGCTTGCCTTCGAGGAAGTGGCGGAGAATTTCTTCGTCAGGCGCATCGCTGAGGGCTATGGGGTAGAGGCGGTTCGACTCCATGAACTCATCGAAAATGTCGGTGCAGAGCACAACGGTGCGCGGAATGGTTATTGATATGCCGTCGAAATTGTCGCAGATCGGATTTTTTTTGATGATCGAGTCAATGAAAGCCAGGCCGCGGCCTTTGCCTCCGAGCGAACCCTGGCCGATGCGGGCGAAGTTGGAGTAGTGGTCGAAGCGGTCTTTCTGGAAGATGGCCACGACTCCGCGGTTTTTCATCTTGCGATATTTTACAATCAGGTCGAAGAACAGCTGGCGCACCTGCGGGGCATCTTTCAGGTCGCGGAAGCGGTGGTGTTTGATCACCTCTGCAATCGGGAACATGGCGCGCGAGTAGAGCCAGCGCGAGATGTCGTTGAACGAGGCATGCCAGTAGAGGGCCTCGGCGGGGATGTTGAAGATGTTTTTCTGCAGGTCTTTCAGCGATTTGATGCGGAAGATCTCTTCGCCGGTTTCGGGATTGCGGATCACGAAGTCGCCGAAGCCGAAGTTGTTGATGATGGCCTTGCCGAGGTCTACGGGAAATTTTTTTGAGTTCTTGTCGATGAACGTGCCGCCGAGCTCGATTACGTCATGGGCGTTTTCGTTTTCGGAACTTTCGATGATCATCGGCAGGTAGGGGTCGCGTGAGCGTAGCTCTTTGGCAAGGCGTATTCCGGCTTTCGGGTCTTTTTTTCCCTCGCGCATGAAAGAGACGTCGCTGATCACTCCGAGTATATGGTTGCTGTAGCGCTCGTAGAGCGTGATGGCTTCCTCGTAGTCACGGGCGAGCATCACTTTTGGGCGTCCGCGCATACGCAGCATCTGTTCGTGTTCGTTCAGAGCCTCGGTGGAGAATTCGCGTGACTGTTTGAGGATGAATTTATAGACGATGGGGAGAACCGACGAGTAGAATCTGACGGAGTCTTCCACCAGGAGTATCATCTGCACGCCCACACCGTTGATGTCGGCATCGGCGTTCATCTTGTCTTCGAGCAGTTTTATGATGGCCAGGAGCAGATCGACATTGCCGAGCCATGAAAAGACATAGTCAATGCCTGAGAAATCTTCGTTGGCCAGACGGCGTGACACCTCTTTGGAGAACGGTGTCAGCACGATTATCGGCATGTCGGGGTAGGCCTCGCGTATGCGTCGCGCTCCGGAGAAAGTCTCACTGACATCGTTGCCGGGCATCATGATCACAAGATCGAAACTTTTGACCTTCATGATCTCCATTGCTTCAGTGGAGTTGAGTGCGCGCGTGACTCGCGGGGGAGAGGAAAGGTTGAGGGCTGTGTATTCAAAATAGAGCTGTTCTTCGACGCGTCCGTCTTCTTCCATCATGAAAGCATCGTAGGCCGAAGCAATCAGGAGCACGTTGAAAATGCGCTTCTGCATCAGATTCTGAAAGGCGGTGTCTTTAAAATAGAGCTGGCTCAGAGCGTCATCGGTCATCGTCGGTATAAATAAGGGAGGTTATGTGTAGATATAATGTAATATATAATAAGGTGGTGTATCCATTCGCAAAGATAGTAAAAAATGGCGACCTGCATCATGTATTGTGTAAGAAAGTGAAAAATAAGACAAGTAATGGCCTAAAAGGAGCTATTTAAAATAAAAATATGGTTTTAGCATAAAAAATGTGTGAAAAAAGCTTGCGTTTGTAGCAAAATGCTTACCTTTGCATTGATTTCTCAATTTAACTTGGATAGTAGTTTGAATTATGACCTCACGCTCAAAGAAAGACAGAGAGTTGATAAGCTTCACTAAGATGCATGGCATCGGCAACGACTACATCTACATCAACTGCATGGAGTCGGTGCCTGACCGGCTCCCGAACTTGCCGAGGAAATGAGTGATCGCCATTTCGGTGTAGGTGGAGATGGAATAGTTTTGATCTGCCCCTCTGACAAAGCCGACTTCAGAATGAGGATGTTTAACAACGACGGATCGGAGGCCCGCATGTGTGGGAATGCCTCCCGTTGCATCGCCAAGTACGTCCACGATCACAAACTCACAGATAAAACCTGCATAAGCCTTGAAACCCTTTCCGGGATCAAGGTTTTGTCGCTTAATATGAGCCCCTCCGGAGAGGTTGAGAGTGTGACCGTCGATATGGGGGAGCCGGAACTCAATGCCGGGCTTGTGCCGGTGAGAAGCACTACCGAAAAGATGGTCGAGGAGCCTGTAGCCACTTCGTGTGGCGAGGTCAGAGTGACGGCTGTCTCTATGGGCAACCCCCACGGAGTTGTTTTTGTAGACCGTATTGAAGATGTCCCCTTTGAAACTCTTGGCCCTGAGCTTGAGAAGCATTCCATGTGGCCTGACCGCGCAAATATAGAATTTCTGCAGATAATCTCTCCGTCAGAGGCCCGTATGCGGGTGTGGGAGAGAGGTACAGGCGAGACTCTTGCCTGCGGAACCGGGGCATGTGCCTCGGCAGTGGCTGCGGCTCTTACCGGACGCTGTGGCCGTGAAGTCACAATTCACCTGCGTGGCGGCGATCTGCACATCAGGTGGGCAAACAACGGACATGTCATGATGACCGGCGGTGCCACTGAAGTGTTCGAGGGAAATTATTACCGACAACGTTGACAAAAGGTTGACTATACGCTGTGACGTGAACGTGTTTCCGCGGATGCAGTGGATATCAGGAGAAGAACCGAAAATCTTTTCCGGGTACTTTCGTTTTTTTGATGAAAAATTATAGGTAGATACAATATAAAGTAAAACAGATGTTTAGAATCAACGATAATTTCACCAAACTTCCTGCGTCATATCTTTCAGTGAGGTGGCCCGCAGGGTAAATGCTTATTCCGAAAGCCATCCCGGCGCAGACATAATACGCATGGGCATCGGTGATGTGACCCGTCCGCTGTGTCAGGCAGCTGTCGAGGCGCTCCATAAAGCGGTGGACGATGAGGCGGCAGGCGAAACTTTTCACGGATATGGTCCTGAGCAGGGCTATTCGTTTCTTGCCGAAAAAATCGCACGTTATGATTATCGTGAACGAGGCATAGAAATAGACACCGATGAGATCTTTGTCAGTGACGGAGCCAAAAGCGACACCGGAAATATTGGCGATATCCTCTCGACGGCCAATCGTGTGGCTGTAACCGATCCTGTCTATCCTGTTTATGTCGATACGAACGTAATGGGAGGCCGCGCCGGGGATCTTGGAGCCGACGGCCGCTGGACTGAGATCGAATATCTGCCCTGTACGGCTGAAAACGGTTTTGTGCCCGCCTCCCGGTCAACAATCCCGATGTGATATATCTCTGCTATCCGAACAACCCTACCGGAACCACTCTGACCCGCCGCCAGCTGAAAACGTGGGTTGATTATTGCCGTGAACATGGCGCTCTGCTGCTGTTCGACGCAGCCTATGAGGCCTTCATACGCGAAGAAGATGTGCCGCATTCAATCTATGAAATAGAAGGAGCCAGAGAGGTGGCCATCGAATTCCGCAGTTTTTCCAAGACCGCAGGCTTTACCGGTATCCGTCTCGGTTACACCGTGGTGCCGAAAGAGCTCATGGGGCTGGATGAGAAAGGAAACAAGATCGCGCTTAACGGTCTCTGGCGTCGTCGTCAGACCACCAAATTCAACGGTGCAAGTTACCTTACCCAGCGCGCAGCTGAAGCGCTCTATACAGAAGAGGGGCAGCGTCAGGTCAAAGAAACCATTGACTATTATCTCGAAAATGCCCGCATGCTCCGCGAAGGTCTCGCTGAAGCAGGTTATGAGGCTGTAGGCGGAATCAATTCACCGTATATATGGCTCAAGACACCCGGAACAATGACTTCATGGGAGTTTTTTGATTACCTGCTCGACCGTTACCACATTGTCGGGACTCCCGGCAGCGGATTCGGACCTTCAGGCGAGGGCTATTTCAGGCTGACCGCTTTCAACACTCACGAAAATACACGCCGGTGCATCGAACGCCTCGGCGCGACCGATAGAAAATAAAGATCACGATTTATAAATACTTAACACAACGTGCAACTATGTCAAGTTTAAGATTCAAGGTAGTTGAAGAAGCTTCAAACCGCAAAGCAGTTGAGGTTGACATTCCCAAGGAACGTCCGCAGGAATACTATGCCAGCAAAGTGTTCAACCGCGCAAAAATGTATGAGTATCTTCCTCTGGATACCTACAAGGCGCTGATCAATGCGATTGACAACAAAGAGCCTATCTCACTGGAAGTGGCCGACAGTGTGGCCGAAGGCATGAAGCGCTGGGCGACTGACAACGGTGTGCGCCACTACACACACTGGTTTCAGCCGCTGACAGAGACCACAGCCGAAAAGCATGACGGATTTATCGAGCATGACGGCAAGGGCGGAATCGTAGAGGAATTCTCAGGCAAACTGCTTGTGCAGCAGGAACCTGATGCCTCAAGTTTTCCCAACGGCGGAATCCGTAACACATTCGAGGCCCGCGGTTATTCCGCATGGGACATCTCCTCGCCTGTGTTCATCCTTGACAACACACTCTGTATCCCGACAATTTTTATCTCATACACCGGAGAGTCGCTTGACTATAAGACACCGCTTCTGCGCGCGCTTTCAGCCGTAGACAAAGCCGGTACAGGCGTAGCACGTTATTTTGATCCCAACGTGCAGCATGTGATCTCGAATCTCGGCTGGGAACAGGAGTATTTCCTCGTTGACGAAGCACTCTATGCCGCCCGTCCCGACCTCGTGATGACCGGCCGCACACTGATGGGCCATGAATCGGCAAAGAATCAGCAGCTTGAAGACCATTATTTCGGAGCTATACCTTCGCGTGTGCAGGCATTCATGCTTGATCTTGAAATCGAAGCTCACAAGCTCGGAATTCCGGCCAAGACCCGCCACAATGAAGTTGCGCCTAACCAGTTCGAGCTTGCTCCCATTTTCGAAGAAACAAACCTGGCCAATGACCACAATATGCTGATCATGTCGGTGATGGCCGAAGTGGCCCGCCGCCATAATTTCCGCATCCTGCTTCACGAAAAGCCGTTTGCCGGAATCAACGGATCAGGCAAACATAACAACTGGAGTCTCGGAACCGATACCGGCACACTGCTTTTCGCTCCCGGAAAGACTCCGATGGAGAACCTCCAGTTCATAACATTCGTGGCTAATGTCATGGCAGCCGTGCACCGTCACAACGCTCTGCTCAAGGCATCTATCATGTCGGCCACAAACTGCCACCGTCTCGGAGCCAATGAAGCGCCACCTGCAATCATCTCGATTTTCACCGGCAGCCAGCTTGCAGAGATACTCAGCAAGATCAAGAATTCAGACAAAGACGAACTGATCGCACTTGCCGGTAAAGAGAAACTTGACCTCGGTGTGGCTCAGATACCGGAACTTATGATTGACAATACCGACCGCAACCGCACATCACCATTCGCGTTTACCGGAAACCGTTTCGAGTTCCGTGCCGTAGGGTCAAGCGCCAACTGTGCGTCTGCCATGATCGCCCTGAATGCAGCGGTGGCCGAACAGCTTGCCGATTTCAAGCAGAAGGTTGACTCGCGTCTTGCGGCAGGCGAAGGTCTGCAGCATGCGCTCCTTGCCGAGATCAAGGCACTTCTTCTGTATTCCGAAGCCATCCATTTCGATGGCAACGGCTATTCAGACGAATGGAAAGAAGAGGCAGCCCGTCGCGGACTTGACTGCGAGACCAATCCGGCTCTTATCTTCGATGCCTACCTGCGTCCGTCGTCAATCGAAATGTTCCGCAAGACCGGCGTCATGAACCACGTCGAACTTGAGGCTCGCAATGAAGTGAAGTGGGAAATGTACACCAAGAAGATCCAGATTGAAGCCCGTGTGCTCGGAGATCTTGCCATCAACCACATCATACCTGTGGCCACACGCTATCTCTCGATTCTGCTTGACAATATGGTCAAGATCCGCACACTCTTCCCCGGAAACAAGGGCGAGGAACTGTCTTCGCAGGATGCGGCTACTGTAGAGAAGATCATGCACCACTGCTCGATAATCAAAGAAGAGGTTGCAAAGATGGTCAATGCCCGCAAGGATTGCCAATCGTATTTCTGAAGAGCGTGAGAAAGCTTTGGGCCTACTCGCTTCACGTGGCTCCCTCGCTTGAAGTTATCCGATACCACATCGACACAACTCGAACTTATGGTCGATATGAAATGTTGGCCTCTGCCTAAATACCGCGAACTTCTGTTTATCCGTTGATAAGGTGAACAAGTATAGAATTACACATTATATCCCTGCGAAATAAAGCTTCTGACACAGCCCTTTCGCAGGGGTATTTCTGTTTGAAAATGTGATGTCAAATCATTATCTTTGCAACTTATAAAAATCAATCATATTTCGTCCGGCAAAATGGAGATTCTCAAACATGAGTGTGGCAATAGCGATGGTGCGCCTGCTCAAACCATTGGAATATTATAAAGAAAAAGTATGGCACCTACGCCTACGGTCTGAAACAAGCTCTATCTTCTTATGGAGAAACAGCACAACCGCGGGCAGGAGGGTGCGGGCATCGGGTTGTCAAGATGCACGCA
>PDYJ01003319.1_pt1 | contig 11566 bp, 15 predicted proteins | sample 1430841 | NCBI WGS metagenome assembly PDYJ01 (sample SAMN07237672, study PRJNA390542) | Gut metagenome, whole genome shotgun sequencing project. | isolation source: fecal pellets | host: Mus musculus | place: USA: New York, NY | collected 2016-10 | reverse complement strand
GACGTGCGACAAATGAACCGACTGCAGTATGTGGATCGAGCGGATAACCTTCTTTTTCAAAAACACGTTTGATCTCAGTTGCTGTCTGGTCGATCGTGGCAAAATCAGCAAAGAATTCAGTTTTGTAATTTGGTGACCAATTCAGCATCAAGCATATAAACGCCTCTGGTACTGAGCTGATCCATCAATTGTGCAGTTTTAGTTGCATCTTGATCTAGCGTATAGAACAATAGACGCTCTAAGTTGCTGGAAACTAAAATATCCATCGAAGGCGAAGTCGTCACGTGGAATGGACGTTTGCGGTCATAGATCCCGCTCGCAAAAAATTCAGTTAGGACATTGTTTTCATTTGAAGCACAGAGCAATTTTTTGATCGGTAACCCGAGTTTTTTAGCGTACCACCCAGCTAAAATGTCGCCAAAATTTCCCGTTGGAACACTGAAGTTGACTGCTTGTCCGGCAGAGATCTTACCAGCTTGAGCATTTGGCCATAAGCGTAGAAGTAATAGACCATTTGCGGAATAGACGCCCGATATTGATGGAATTAGCAGAAGAGAAGCGATAGCCCTTTTGTTGTAGTGCAAGTGCCATATCAGGATCATCGAAGATCTCTTTGACCTTGGTTTGAGCATCATCGAAGTTTCCTGTGATCGCCACCACATGGGTGTTAGCGCCAGTCTGGGAGCGCATTTGCTTTTCTTGGACTTCACTGACCCCGTCTTTAGGATAAAAAACAATGATCTGAGTATCTTTAACATCAGCAAATCCTGCCATAGCAGCTTTACCAGTGTCACCCGAAGTTGCAGTCAAAGATCACTGTCTTTAGAGCAGTTTGATTTTTTTTAGCCGCTAATTGCAGTAAATGTGGCAATAATTGCAATGCGAGATCTTTAAACGCGATCGTTGGACCATGGAATAATTCCAAATAGGCAAGATCAGCAGTAAATTTGACAGGTGTGATCTGGGGTGAGGTAAAGTTATCCCCGTAAGCTTTGGCAATACAGTCCTGTAATTCGGTAGCAGTATAATCACTAAAGAATGGTTGTAAAATTTTAAAAGCCAATTCTTGATAAGTTAATTTTGGGAGATCCATTAATTCCAAGTTAAGTTGGGGTAAATGATCTGGGACAAAGAGACCGCCATCGGGACTCAGCCCTTGTAAGACAGCTTGTGAGGCCAAAAAAGGGGGTGCATGTTGGTCACGCGCTACGGTATGAAATTGCCATAAGTTCACATTCCTTTCGAATAAATTTGAGTTCATACTACCAAAGTAAGGTTAAATAACAAGTAAAAATTATTAGTTAAATTAAATTTAGGTGTTTAAAATCTTTTGAGTGGAATTTGAATGTGTTAATATTAAGGAAATATAACTTTTTAGACACGGAGGAATGCGCGCATGAAGACGATCGATATTGGGATCTTGGGCTTAGGAACGGTTGGAAGCGGGGTCGTGAAGATCTTACAGGATAATGCACAAAAGATCACGGACATCACGGGTTGCAAGTTAAATGTCAAAACGGTGGTCGTACGTGATGTGACCGCTAAGCGTAATGTGGATCTGACGGGGATCGAATTGACTGATGATTTTACCAAGTTAGTGACCGATGATGATATCAAGATCGTCGTTGAAGTGATGGGGACAGTCGAGACTGCGCGTGGCTACATCAAGCAACTGCTCAATGCCAAAAAACATGTGGTGACGGCTAACAAAGATCTGATCGCTCAACATGGACCTGAGCTATCCGAGCTTGCCAAACAAAATCACTGTGACCTCTTTTATGAAGCTAGTGTTGCTGGGGGATCCGATCTTGCGTACGATCGTCAATTCGTTTGCCGCCGATCAAGTGGAGTCGGTCTTAGGGATCGTCAATGGGACGACGAATTTTTTTTGACTCAGATGACGCAAAATGGACTCTCATATGCCAAGCTTTAAAACTTGCGCAGGAAAAAGGTTTTGCAGAAGCTGACCCAACTAATGATGTCAAAGGTAAGGATGCTGCTTATAAGATGATCATTTTGACGCAGTTTGCCTTTGGAAAAGATATCACTGTTAATGATGTGAAACTCGAGGGGATCGATGGCGTGCAACTTGCCGATATCAATGAAGCGCTCAGTTAGGCTATACGATCAAATTGCTAGGGATCGCTAAGCTCATCGATGATAAATTAGATGTTTCAGTTGGACCGGTGCTTGTTCCTAGTTCACGTCCGTTGGCAGCGATCCAAAATGAAAATAATGCTGTTTTAGTGACCGGTAAAGCTGTCGGTGAGACGATGTTTTTATGGCCCAGGTGCGGGGGAATTGCCGAGCTAACAGTGTTTTGAGCGACATCATTGCAGTCACCAAAGATATCGTCTTAGAGACTACGGGTAGTCGCTTTAACGATTATGTCAAAAACGTCGCTTTAGCCCCAGCAAGTGACGTGATCTATCCCTACTATCTTTCCTTGTTGCTCCCAGACAAACCGGGGGCAAATGCTGAAGTTAACTGAGATCATGGCCAAACAAAAGGCTAGCTTCAATGTGATCAAACAGACCGGGGAAAGCAAAGGCACCGCGCGGATCTTACTTGTGACCCATGCGATGAGTGAGGCCCAGCTAAATGCGATCAAAGCCAAACTAAAAGAAATGCCAGAGATGCAGTTACTGGCTGCATATAAAGTATTGGAGGGCTAGTGTATGAAAAAGATCATTGTACCCGCTAGCAGTGCTAACTTGGGTCCTGGTTTTGATTCCTTAGGGCTAGCCGTTGATCGTTATTTGACATTAGAGGTGTTGGAAAAAACGGCTAACTGGCAGATCGAACATGATTTGGCCCAGAAGTTTCGCATGATGAAACAAATTTGGTCATCACATCAGCTTTGACCTTGGATCAGGCTCTCACTCCGCACAGGCTAAAAATGAGCTCTAAGATCCCCTTGGCGCGCGGACTTGGCAGTAGTCAGCAGCGATCGTGGCTGGGTTGAAGTTTACTCAAGTTTTATCTACTTGAGGTAGCTACTAAGATCGAAGGGCATCCTGACAACGTAGCACCAGCATTATTTGGGGGTCTGACGCTCTCATTGATGGTAAATGCGCATCCAAAAACGATCAAAGCTTCATTTCCTGAGATCGGACTGTTAGCGTATATTCCTGATTTTGAATTGGAGACTAAGGTCAGTCGAAGCGTCTTACCCAAACAATTGGAATATGCGACGGCAGTACGAGCGGGAAGTGTGGGCAATGCCTTGGTCGCAGCCTTATTGACTAACGATCTAGAGCTAGTGGCTGAATTGATCGAACAAGACAGCTATCATGAGCCATACCGTGAAAAAATTAGTCCCACATTTAAAAGTGTTACGTGAATTAGGCCATAAAATAGGAGCTAAGGGTACGTATTGAGTGGGGCTGGTCCCACCGTAATGACGTTGCTTGCCCCGAAAAGATCGAGCTGTTTATCAAGGAAGCCAGAAAACACGGTTTGACTGGTGAATTTGCCCAATTAGCGGTCGATCAAAAGGGCGCCCGGAGTGAAGAAATTTAAATAAATTTGTTAGAATAGGAGGCTGTGACATTAAGTAGTTTTTAATATTATACATATTAATAAAGGCTACCGCTAAAGAATTGCTATTTGTTGTTTAGTTGTTACTTGTACTGTAAGATTTAAAATTGGTATTTCCATAGACAAATAAAGACATTTTCAAAATTCCAACTGAATTTGAAGATGTCTTTTTACTTATGGTACAGCCTCCTGTTTTTATTTAAATGTTCTTTTGTTTTGATTTTTAAGTATATTTAACCACTTTATCTTTAATGTTTTTTGTACATTATTTTTAATTTTATTTAATTTATAGGAAAATTGACTTACATTTTGATTAGATGTATAATCCTTATAAATTTGATCTTGTAAGGAGGCGATATTATGGTTGCTTTTGAAAATAGGGAAATGCCTAAGTTAGATAAGTTACATAATAACTTTTACGGGGCAAGTTTTGAGCTGATGAAATTATTACCAGCTAGATTCATACTTGAGCAAGCAATGAAGAAAAGGCAATTGAAGAAGGGGGATAAGATCGTAGAAACTTCATCTGGAACATTTGCATTAGCACTGGCGATGATTTCAAATGTTGAAGGGTTTGAATTGACTATTGTATCTGATCCAGCAATAGATCGTAAATTAAAGATGCGCCTGGAAAGATTAGGAACAAAGGTGGTTATTGTCGATAGTGAAAATGTTGATGAGAAGGGAGGTTACCAGAAACTAAGGCTAGAAAAGTTGTATGAAATTTTAAGTTCTGGTAATTATTTTTGGCCACAACAATATGATAATTTAATGAACCGAGAAGCCTATTGTAAATATGCAGGATATTTGGTTGAAAATTTGGGAAAGATAGATTACTTAATAGGACCTGTTGGATCTGGTGGTTCTATGGTCGGAACTGCAAAATATTTGAAAAAGTTATTTCCAGATTTAAAGGTTGTAGATGTCGATACTCCAAATAGTGTACTGTTTGGTCAAAAAAATGGTGAAAGAAAATTGCGAGGATTAGGAAATAGTATACATCCAGAAAATTTAGATGTTAGTTTATTTGATTATATTTCTTGGGTTCCTGCCGAGCTTGCATTCGAATATACTAAAAGATTATATAGTGAGAAATCTTTATTCATGGGGCCAACAAGTGGAGCGACATATTTAGTTGGGAAATATTTTTACGGTATCCATTCTGCAAAGAAAATAGTATGTAATTTCCCGGATGAAGGGTACAGATATATTGATACCGTATATGATAATAATTGGATCAAAGAAAATGATGTAACATTTTCAGAGAAAAGTGATGTATTGACGTGGATCAAAGACCCAAATGAAGAATTGGGGAAATGGACAATTATTGATTGGAAAGATTGGCTTTTGCGAAAGGAGTGAAAGTAATATGAAGGAAGTTATTGTTGTAGGGGAACAGATACAATTTTGAATATTTAGGTACGATCAAGCTCAATATCACGCTAGTCCAATATAAGGAAAAAATTACTGGGTACCAAATTAGTAGGGCAACAAAAATAATTTTAATAGATGAAGAGATGAGTTATGGGGAAATTCTTGAACAGGTGGAATTAGAGCATAGTAGACGAGAGTTTGATGTCATACTTACGATGACAGAAAATTGTATTGATTTATGTTCGAAATTGAAAGATGATTTGAAAATTGAGGGCATTAGTAAGATATCTACTGGCTATGTTAGGAATAAATATAAAATGCGCTTGAAATTTAAAGAATTAGGAATACCAACAATGAATTTTTTGAAAGTCAGAAATAAATCAGAAATTAAAATGTTTATGACGACTGTGAAGTAGGAGAAACTATTTTAAAGCCTTTATCTGGTACAGGGAGTGAGGAATAGTTAAAATTTCAGGTAAAGAGGACATAGATAGTGCGTGGAGTTGGATAGGTGATGGGACAGGGGATTTATTAGTTGAAGAATTTGTTGGTGGATCTGAATATAGTGCGGAAGGCGTATTTGTAAATGGAAAACATAAATTATTAGCGATAACTAAAAAATATACAACAGGGGATCCGCACTTTATTGAAACTGCTCATATACAGCCATATAATTTACCCGAAAAATATTATAAAAAGATTGAATTATATGTAAAAATGTTTTTTGAAAGTTTAGGTATTTACATGGGTGCCACACATACAGAATTTAAGATATTTAGGGATGAAGTTTACATTATTGAAACTCATACACGTTATGGAGGAGATAGGATATGGGAGTTATTGCTATTAACTAAGGGAATTTCTCAACAAAATGCTATTTTTGCCGAAATAGCACAAAAAACTGCAGATAAATTTCCGGTAAAATTTAAAATAGCAGCATCAGTATTTGTCATACCTAAAAAAATGGGAAATACGTATACATTAGAGCAGTTGACTAATTTAAAAAAAATTAAGGGCTTTTATAAAACTGATTTAGATAGTAAATATTATCCAGTTAGAGAGTTAAAAAGTAGCTATGAACGAATAGGTTATGTGATAGTTGGAGCTGATAATTTTGAAGAGTTACAGAAGTGTATTTTAGAGGTAAAAGATATTTTAGAGATTGAATAAGATTTTTAAGGGCCTTTTTAATGGGGGCGATAGTTATGATGAGAATCGGAACTTCTATGGTTATAGCACATCATGGAGAATTAGTACAAGGGGTATTTGAGGATAGTACGGGAAATTATCGGACCGGGCTAGTAACGATACCGTATTAAAAAAATGCACTAAAGCAATGTATAGGGAAAAATGGAAGGTGGTTTAGTTGTAAGTAAAAACAAAATTTTATCAAGAAAGGCAATAGAAGTTGTGTATGACTATTTTGAAATATCGTGTGGTAATGGAGAATTAAATTTTGATACTGAAATTCCAGTGGGAAAAGGCTATGGATCCTCAACAGCTGACATCTGTGCAACTATTCAAGCTGTTTCGCAAGCTTTGGGTAAACATTTAACCTATCAGGAAATTTTTAAGTTATGTGCTCGAGTAGAGGGAGCAAGTGACTCAACTATATTGCCTAATATGGCGATGTTATTTGATCATACAAAGCATGAAGTTTTACAAATCTATAGCAAAAGTTTCCCTAAAATGCATATTGTAGGATTTGATTCTGATGTGACTCAAAGCGTTTAACAGAGAAACTAATCAGACCCAAATATTCAAGTGAGGAAAGGCGTATTTTTAAACTCGCAGTTTGTAAAATTAAGTTAGAAAAATAAAAAGCCATTTGTGATAGACTTTTGAGTACCAACAAACAAAAGTAAAGGAAAATTACAAATGACCTATAATCATCTTACCATAAGCGAACTGTCCTTCATACAAAATTTTTGGAATCAAGGTGTTAAAGCCTATATTGTAGCTAAAACCTTAAAACGTAGTGCTGAAACTATTTATCGAGTATATCGTTTTTTAGATGCTGGGAATTCGATCTCTGAATACTATGAAAACTATCGGGCTAATAAAATCTAAATCCGGCCGTAAACTCATCGTATTACCTAATGATGAGCTTGAGTACATCAAGGAAAAAGTTAGTCTAGGTTGGACTCCTGATACGATCATCGGACGTAATGAAAAACATATCAGTTGCTCAATGCGTACGCTTTATCGCATCTTCAAGCGTTCTAACGTTCTAGATGTGACCTCGCTCCCAATGAAAGGAAAAAGACATCCAAATGGTTACGTTGAACGCCGTGGAAAAGCTGGACGACTAGGTCGGGCTCTTTCAGAGCGGCATCAGGACTATCCCAACTACCATAATGAATTTGGACATCTTGAAGCTGATACGATCCAAGGTAAAAAAACATCGTGGTGCAGTAATGACATTAGTTGAACGAAAGTCTAAGGCTGTCATCATTTTGAATACACGCCATAAGACGGATAAAGCTATCTTTGAGAAACTTGATGCTTTACTTTCTGTTACTCCTAAAGGACTCTTTAAATCGATCACTTTTGATAATGGTAAGGAATTTTCTAAGTGGAAAGATATCGCTAATAAGCATGATATCAGTACCTACTTTGCCGATGTAGGTGCTCCTAACCAACGTGCACTAAATGAACATACGAATGGATTACTTAGGAAAGACGGACTAGGAAAAGATATGAATCTCAGTGATCTCCCCACTGACTATGTCCAACAAGTAGCTAGCTATAGAAACAATATTCCACGTAAAAGTTTAAACTACAAAACCCCACTAGAAGTATTCATGAAGTACATTACAAATGAGCAAGTAGTTTTTTTCTAACTTAATTTGACAATTCAGGACTAATAAATAACTTATTAACAAAGGGTTTTTCAGACCAGTCTGTAGAGTTATTAGGTAGAGCTGCTACAATAAGCGCTGAGATAAATCAAAAATATTATCCCAAGAAAAATTTTAAAGAGCTTTTGGAAATCAGCAAAGATATTGGAGCTAGTGGGATACAAATATCACATTCCGGAACTTTGATAGGACTGATATTTGATGATGAGACTTGGAATAAGGAACTGAGTAGTTATTGTGAGAAAATGATTCAAAGTCATATGGTGTGAAAGCATATAATTTTCAACTAGGAGGAACAATATGAATACAGTGACAATTGTGATCGAAACTTTAACAACTGGAACGGGGTTTAACATTTTTTACCAAAATATGGGACAACTTTTTTATCTATTTACTAAAAAACCTGGGAAATATCTTGAAGTGAGAAATAAGCAAATTCCCGATAATGTTACTGTAGTTGAGGTTGATACAACTAATGAAAAAACTGTATATACTAAAATTAAAGATCTAGGTTTAAAACCAAGTGCGATCTTTTCTTTATCAGATGGTTTTGTTGAAATAGCTTGCCGTGTTGCATGTAACTTTGGTTGTGTAGCTAACGATCCTGAACTGATCGCTTTATGTCGCAATAAGCAAGCTTCACGTGATCGGCTCCAAAAAATGGGTGTCAAAACGCCAGAACACTATCTATTACCTGCAAAATTAACTGATACATATAAGAACTATCCATATATAGTTAAACCCAATAGTGGAACTGGGAGTATGGGCGTACTGATCGCACATGATTTTGCTGAGCTCAAGCAGTGCCATGCATGTTTAAAGCCACAGCATAGTGAAATTTTGATAGAAGAATTTCTTTTGGGCCCACTCATCAGCAATGAAGTGTTTGTAAGTGAGGGAAAAGTGCTAGATCTTGGGCTCACAAGTCGGGTCTTGAGTGACTTCCCTTATTTTGTAGAAGAAGGATATTCGTTTCCAATGGATATTGGTCCAAATAAAGACGAGGTCTTTCAGACATCAAAACAGATCCTAGAAAAGCTAGGCTACCAACATGGACCAGTGCATATCGAATACATATTGACGGCTAAGGGACCAGTTTTAGTTGAGATCAATCCCCGTCTAGCTGGTGGTCCGATCGGTAATATGTTGCTTTATTGTCTTCAAGAAAATATCTATCAAAGCATTTGTCAGGAATATTTAACTGGCAAAAGAGCTACAAAATTTAATTTGCAAGCCGGGCATGGAATGGCAGTGGTATCCGTTTTTGCGACTGAAGAAGGGATTTTAGCTGGACTTGAGCTTAATCTAGCGAAAAAATATCCTGGTGTCGTGAAAATTGAAGTTCTAAAAGTGATCAGCGATAAACTTACTTTAGCTCATGATTATTCTGGAGAAGTCTTGCGGGTCTATGCCATTGGAAAAACAAGTGAAGAGGCCTATTATCGGGCTTTAGCTGCTAAAAATGCAGTCAAGATCCAGCTGAAATAAGGGGGGAAATGTATGTTATCACAGTTACGAAGCTTGAACATCAATGTTCGTGTGCGCTTACTGACATCGTTTCTATCTCGTTTTTTTGGCAATATGGTCTATCCTTTCATGTCGATCTATTTAACGCTATATTTTTCAGACCAAACAGCGGGGACAATGTTACTTATCATCACCAGTGCGGCGATCGTAATGGGATTTTTGAGTGGCTATTTAGCCGATATATTTGGTAAGAAAAAAATCATCATTTGGGCTCAGCTCTGCCAAACAAGCGCTTTAGCTGTTATGGCACTCTTCAATTCACCAATATTTATCATTCCTAGTGTGACATTTATGATGATGTTACTGCAAAATACTGCAATAGCCCTTTTAAATCCAGCAGCCGAAGCGATGATCATTGATGATAGTACGCCAAAAAATCGTTCATTCATCTATGCAGTCGATTATTGGGCGATGAATTTGTCGATCATGTTTGGCTCGATGATCGGCGGGATGTTTTTTAATGAATATCGCTTTGAATTATTTACGCTGCTATCCTTATCATCCCTTGTGGTACTTTACATCATGGCACGTTATTTGACTGATGATGCGCCCAGCTTAACAGGAAAAAATAACGTAAAGCAGTTGCTTTTAATGTATGGCAAAGTTTTACAAAACAGGCAGTTTGTGATCTATTGTGTGGCCCAACTGTTAGTCATGTCACTGGATGCACAGGTGATAAATTACGTTAGTGTGCGTTTAGCTAAGTCATTTCAAGCGGTATTCTTAGGTCATGAAATTACCGGGATCCAAATGGCAGGCTTGATCCGTACGGAAAATACCCTGATCGTAGTTTTGATGACCTTGGTCGTGCCTAGTTTGACTAAAATGTTAGGTGAGAAGCGCTCATTTCTCTTGGGCTTAGTGATGTATATTCCAGCTTTCTTCTTTATCATTAGTTCTAATAATTTCTATACTTTAGTATCAGCTGTATTTGTAGCTTCGATCGGTGAAGTTTTCATCATTCCGTTGGGTAAGACGATGTTAGCAGAGTTATCAACACAAGAATTACGTGGAACGTATATGGCATTAAACGGCTTTATCTATCGTGGGACTGCTTTGTTAGGGGCGTTAGGTGTTATGCTCGCTTCGACTTTTTCGCCTTATCATCTAGCCTGCTTTTGGGTCGGGCTTGCTAGCCTTGGCTTTGGATGTTATCTATATTTGTTGCCAAAGATAAAATTAAATTAAAAAGAGACTATTGCAGTCTCTTTTTAAGCGTAAAATTTTAAACTTTCAAGGATATATTCTTTGAAATACGGCAAGGTGAATTCAAGCATTCCACGTGCAGGGCTTTTGATCAATTGTGCATCTAAAAGGCGCTTGCGATACATTGAGAGATAGTTTTTAGGTTTGCCCAGTTCTTGTTGGAGATAGGCGGTCGTGACAACTGGGGTCGGAGCCTTTGCCATAGCGATCACAAAGCTATGATCAACGGGTGAGAGCTCTTGTAAGACCTTGTAGTAGACATTTCTGCTTAAAGTTGCAAGATACTCACCTTGGATCTGTTCTAGTGTTGCAAAAGTTATCTTTTTATCAGCAATTTCCCACAATAAATATCCCAATAGTTGAAAAGAATAGGCATATCCCTTGGTTTTTTTGACCATTGCTACCAAAACATCATCACTAATAGCGATCCCTTTTTTAGCGAAGGTATCTTGGTAGCTATGTTTGATCGAAAGTAGATCTAAACTAGAAAGTTGCATCCGTGCACTGCGAAGTAAAAAGGTCAAAACATCATCATTTTGTAATTCGGAAAGTTTATTTGGCAGGCCGGTCATGATCAAGGATATCTGGTAGTTTTCGCGGATCAATAGCTGATATAACGAGATGAAATTTTTGATCTCGGGTGTTGGATCGACTTCATCAATGGTGACCAACAGTGAAATATTTTTAGCTTGTAGTTTATCCAAAATATTTTCGAGTAATATCTGGTAATTTGTTTCAGTAAGCTCTTGTAGACGATACTCAAATTGGATCCCAAAAGCTGATAACTTGATGCCTTCGATTTTATCGAGTAACTTTTTGATCTCGGGTGAACTTTTTTGACAGATAGAATCGATCAAAGTTTGTAAGACATTATAATTAGTCGCTAGATTTACCACTAACCAATTTTTTTTAGCACTCATTTTATTACCGATATCAGTTAAAAGTGAAGTTTTGCCGACTCCGCGGACGCCGTAGATCAGAGTTGTCTGATAGGGGCTGTTGGGATCTTGAAGTTCATTCGATAATTTAGTGACGGCATGGGTACGGTCTAAAAAAAT
>PDYJ01001762.1_pt1 | contig 11592 bp, 10 predicted proteins | sample 1430841 | NCBI WGS metagenome assembly PDYJ01 (sample SAMN07237672, study PRJNA390542) | Gut metagenome, whole genome shotgun sequencing project. | isolation source: fecal pellets | host: Mus musculus | place: USA: New York, NY | collected 2016-10 | reverse complement strand
CGCTACCGGCGCCATGATTGCTCTCTTAGCTGTTAAAGGAGTTACACCGCTTCAAATTTTTGCCGTTTCCATCCCGGCCTGCTTAATCGGAGTATTAATCGGCTGTGCATTCATGTTCAAGAAAGGAAAGAATTAGCCGATGACCCTGAATTCCAACGCCGAGTAATGAGTGGTGAGTTCCAGGATAAAGAAATCAGCACTGACAGCAAGAGTTTTTCTCCCAACGCAAAACGAGGTGTCGTAGTATTCGCATTGGGCATCTTGGCCGTTGTCTTCTTCGGCTCTTTCCCGAATTTGCTTCCTTCTTGGGAAACCGCAGGAAAAGTGTCCAGACTCTCCATTCCAAATATGGTTCAAATCGTGATGCTCTGCTGTGCAGGTCTCATCATGGTCATTGCTAACGTTGAGCCTAAAAAACTGGCTGACGGTTCCGTTTTCAGATCCGGTTTGATCGGTATGGTTGCGGTTTATGGAGTGTCTTGGCTGACAGCGACATTCTTTAATTTCTATAAACCGATGTTTGTCTCTGAGTTCGGAAACATGATTGCCTCTGCACCGATCCTCTTCGCAGTCGCTCTCTTCATTCTTTCCGGCGTTCTCTTTTCTCAAGGAGCCACAGTAACAGCATTAGTTCCCATGGGCATCGGTCTAGGCATCGCTCCTGCTGATTTGGTCTGGATGTTCCCGGCGGTAAGCGGATACTTTGTCATTCCTGCCGGCGGCGCAATTATCGGCTGCGTAGCCTTTGACAGAACCGGAACCACACAAATCGGCAAATTCGTATTCAATCACAGCTACATGCTTCCAGGCATTGTTACAACTTTAAGTCAGTTGGTGATTGGTTACGTCATCGCTAAGTTTGTTTTCTAAGAAAAACGATACAGGGCCGATAGCTTAAAGCATCGGTCCTTTTTCGTGTTTAGAATACGAACAAGGAGAAAGCCATGCCCTTGACAACTACATCAGAAGAATTCTTAAAAGTCCAGAGTTATCTTTTTCGGAATCATCCTGAACCGGGAGACAAAGTTGCCGGCGAAGACGAACTTATAGAAGCGCTTGGCCTTACTCGTTATAAAACCAGACAAGCACTCGATCTACTGGTTCAAATGGGGGTATTAGATCGTCAAAAAAAACGAGGAACTTTCTTCAAACGTCAAGCCACCCATGACATGACGCAGAATATTCTGGAGCAACTGAAGCTCGCAGGGTTCGATGAATTGGAGTTCAACGAAGCACGACTTATGATTGAACTTTCGGTTATTCCTTTTGTTATTCAAAGACTCACACCTGCCATACAGGCTCAGATGAGATCTTTAGCTCAAAGCATCAGAACTCATGCATCTGAACCTACAAAAGCTGACGCCTACTTAATGGAGTTCCATCTGTTAATGCTAAGGAGCTGCGGCAACCGTGTCATGGAAGTCTTCGCCGGAGTGGTACGAACCTACTTTCAGTCAACTCAACATTTAATTAAAGATTTGCCCAAAGAGTATTACGAAAAACGAGCCGAACTTTGTGATTCCCTGCTTGCAGCCCTAAACAAGAAGAGTGTTGAGGAGTCCTGCAAAATTCTCAAAGCCATGATTGAAGGCAAGCCTTCCTCTCTCTAACACACCCAAGAAAAAAGGCCGGTCACAAAAATGCTCGCCGACCTTTAGTTAGATCATTGAATTAATTTTTAGCAGCTTCTTCTCCGGCAATTTTGCCATAGACAGTTGCCATTACCAGGCCTGAGATTCCGCCGCCGCCCAAACCTGACTGATAAGCCAGGTGACCTGTTACGTCTCCTGCAGCATAGAGCCCCTTAATCGGAACGCCAGCCTCATTAAGAACTTGTGCTTTCTTATTAATTTCAAGGCCTGAATAGGAAGTATAGATCTGAGGTTCACACTCAAAGGCGTAATAAGGCGCCGTATCTATGGTCTGCAATAATTTAGTTCTTCCATACTCACTATCTTTTCCTTTAGCAACATCCTCGTTATAAATCCTTATGGTTTTTTCCAAATTTTTGTAGGAAATTCCCTCGGCTTCAGCCAATTCTTTTGTCGTTGAATATTCCCGACTTTGACACCAGATTCATCAAGAAATCTGCGGGAACCTAGGCTCCATCGAGGTTCCCAGACTTTATAAAAATTACGTCTGTGTAGCTAAAGTTTTTGCAATCGGCAAATGTAATTTCCTTCTTAGAGAAGACGGAGTTTCCACTCGATTGAGAGCGTCCAGCCCAAATACGGTGGACATTCGGTCAAACAACCCAGCCTCATACAGTCTTAAATAAAGAGGCACCTGAGGGTTAATATCATCGTAAACAACACTGGCGGTTTTGATGCTCTCAAGCATCTTGTCGTGTGTGATTTCTTCTTTGCCTAACTCCCTTTTAAGCATGAAGAGCATGTATTTTTCAATGACCAGGCTTATAAAACAACTAAGGAAGTGTCCATAAATGTGAGGATCCGTCCACACGAAGCACTGACGTGTTTCCAGATGAGTTTTTGAGACTCTAAAACAATCTTCAATTTGCCAGAGTTTTCGATAAATACTGGTTGCTTCATGAGGCGAAATTTCAAGATTCGTACAAATAACGTAATAACCGTCCCACTTGGCCTGTTCTTCAATTTTGTCCCAATTTATACGAGGAGAACCGGTCCCTTTAGGGATCGTAATAAGGGATTTATACCCGCAGCTTCGAAGTCTGTTTGGATCATCGACCGCCTTCTTTGCCTTCTCAATGGCTCTGTCTCTATCGGCCTTATCTTTAGCCGCTCTTGCCGGGCTGTAAGAGACGATCCAATTTAGTTCCATGGTGCCTAGAACCTTTGGGCCCCGGTACCGGCGATGAGTAGTCGGACTTTCTTTCCTCTCGTGCAGTTCCTGAGTCACATTCAGTGTTTTATATTGACACTTAACCTCTCCGTCGTCTTTGCAAATAAACTCCTCCCAGTTGTCGGGATCCAGAATTTGAGTCTTTATTTGCGCCGCAGAGTTTTTAAACTTCTGAGCAATAACGAAGTCGCAGCCAATTTCTTTGAGAGCAAATAGGTTCTCAGCACAATTCAAGCCACGGTCAGCAACCACAATCAGCTGTTTGAGATGATAGGTATTTTTTATTTTCTTAATCAACGGCACCATCGTCCCGAATTCACTGGTGTTGCCTGCAAGGAGTTCATAGTCAATGGGGATGCCGTTCTCATCCATAACAAGTCCAAGCACGACCTGAACCTCGTTAACCTTATGATCTTTGCTTAGACCGAAATCCTTGTATTCAGAGACACTGTGGCTCTCAAAACTGTAGGTGGTCACATCGTAAAAGGCAGCCGTGACAGTCCTTTTTGTTCTTTTCTGGATTTCTTTATTTAAATGTCTGACGATGGTTTTCTTATCTTCTTGAAGCACATCGAGAACTTTATACAAATCTTCAAGATGATCGACTTGGCCGTGATCAATGATGCTATGAGCACGGTTATTAAAGCTTTTCAACTTACTTGAGGGATTTAAGAACCTCTGCTCAGTCAGAAGGTAAGCAGTCTGGTCATAGGGATATTGGATTTTTCTGCCTTTTTGAAGATGGCGGAACATCTCCGGCATTTTTAAATCTAACCACACCTTCCTTATAAGAGCCGAGCCAACATTGAGGCTCTTGAAATTGCCCGGTTTCTCGTTAAGACCTTTAGCAGAATCAGCCAACTTATCCATTCTTCTTTTGGCTTGATTTTCAAGTTCCAGAGATTTGTTCTGAGCTTCTAGAGCATTCTCCTTAGCAATGCGTTCTTTGAGTCTTTCCACATACTGAGGATCTTTTTCTAAAGCGGCATCAAGTCTGCCGTGGTTTTCAATTATTCGAGAACGAGGTTGTCCTTTTTCATTTCGATAACTCGAATAGACACGGATGTATTGATGATTTTTAACTTTAACCACTGAAACATGCAAAGGCATTTTTCCGACTCCGACTACTGTAAGGATATTATACCTGAATTTTTTAAAACACGCTACTTTTACGCTACAAAGACGGTAAATTTTTTGCAGAGGAACCCAGAGCGCGTCTGGTCTCATCTGCAAAAATAGGTGTCAAACTCGGGAAAAAGCAAAATTTTTGCCCGATGATGTCCCAGACTTCTTAAGAAGCCTGAGTGTGATAGATGTCACAAGCCGGAAATCAGAAAACAATCAATTCTTTTATTGGTAAGGTTCCCATGGCTCGATAAGAGCCGTGGATTTTCCGGCATTAGCTCTCTGCTTGCAATTGTTTGTAGGTAGACGGAAGCCATGGCTTGAGGTCGTAATCTTCCAGTCCGTGCTTGAAGTCCAAGGAACCTATCTTCTTGGTTTTATCGTGTCCGTCTTTTAACGCTTCCGTCCAAGCCTTATCGAGGACGTGACCATAGACGCTCCGACAGTACTTTTTCAAATATTCCACTGGGGCTATGCCGTTGAGTTCGAGCGTCTTAAAGATAGAGTAGATGTCGCACATATCCACCGCATACTCAACCGATTGTTTATACCAAATGTTTTTCCTCAGAACTGTCACCGGCCTCAAGCGGCTTTCTACCAGATTAGAGTCAGTCGGTACTTTGAAGTCATCGATAAAGACCTTAAATTCATTGCGCAAATTCATATAGTAAGCGCATGCCGCTGAGTACAACCCGCCTCCGACTCCTTTCTTATATAAACCCGATTGAGTTTTTATACAGATTTTGTCGGCTTGATAGGACATTATTTTGTCTACCGCCGTTAATAAAGAGTCCTGGCGCCTGCGGTATTCCTCCTGCTTCCTCTGCGAGACTTCCTTCGATATTGCCTCTTGCAGGTTATACAGCTTTGATAGTGCCTCAACACAGATAAGCACGCAGCTGCCCGGCTCAGCCTGTTGGACTCTTATCTTCATCTGCTTGAGCTTTTCTTTTTCACCGAGCGCTGATTGATGAAGTTCTTTTAAAAGACTGCTGCTTAACAGAGCACTGAGAAGTTTGCGCCGGTAGTGGATTAAACAGCTTTGATGCTTTCTTTCCCCGCCTAGTGCCTGAAGAACTGTTTCATAGGCGCTATAGCCATCGGTTACTAAAGTATTGAACTGGAAGTCTGATGTGATTTGTGAGCCAATTGCTTGAGCGCTTCGGCTTGGTAAATACTTAAGGATAAATATTTGTTCAGGCGCTGAAGCTGCTGTTGTCAGAGCCAGAAGATAATTCTGTTTGCGCAGCTTAGACTCATTCATGCGCTCCTTGGCACACTTTCCTCTTCCCTGAGCTTCAAGCACCGGAAATACAGTTTCATCTGCGATTAGTACATCGGCTTTCTTTAAAGAGGATTCATAAAGCAGAGCAAGAGGATGCAGGTAAAAGCGGGCTAAATCATGCAAGTTGTACGAGACGGTGTCATGGCCCAAGCAAAGCTTTTGCTGCAGCTCCTTAATCTGTCTGTGCAGCGGTATTCCGCTGTAAAGTCCCATAGCTAGCTCAACTAGCATCGATGTACCGACTGTGCGTGCGCAGTTAACCGGATGCTCTGCATCGACCGGGAGCCTGACATGTGCTTGTCCGCATTTGGGACATACATAAACATCTTGCCGCTGAGAGAGCGCCTCAAGATTATCCAGTTTCGGCAGTGTCTTTCTTCTTATTGTTTCTACAAAGCTAGAGAGCTTTATCATCTCTTCCGTGCAGCCTTTACAGTGAGGAACTTTGTCGGAAGCAGGAACAACGGTGCGCTCCCTTACCTTTGGATTTACCTTTTGGCGCCCAAGGCTCGGTTTCTTTTCTAAAGCGGCAATCGAAGCAGCAGGCTCATTGACGATGCTTTTAAATTCTCCGGCTAACGGAGTGTTTTCCGGCAACGATTTAACGACTTGATCGACGATGCGTGTGGCCTCTATCAGTTCTTTGCTGCCGTTAACCCACGAGCCTTTGTTTTCTTTGAGTTCTTTATCAACCTCAGCCCTGCCAATTTTTTCCGATCCTTTTCCCAGTAACGCTTGAAATTGACTCGAACTATTTTCAGCCAAGACTCTGAGCGATTCAAGCATATGGCTGATCTGCTGTTCAATGGCTAGCCCCATCCATTTATCTTCGGCAATCAGATATTTGTCGGCTAATAAGGCCACTTCTTTACAGTTGTGAAATGCGTTGATGACAATTGTGGAGAGCCCGCGAAATCGCGCCTGTATTTCTTCTTTTTCTTTTTCCGTTTTAAGCACAAGCTCAATGAGTTCTTCTTGTGACAAATTTTTGAGCTGCTTCTTGTTGAACACTTTGCTCTCCGGTTGGGAATGCCGAACACTGTTCAATTATGAAGCAACTGAAAGCAGATTAAAACCGGCCTTCGCAGTCCCCTCCAAAGCTCTCAAATACCATGGCTAAAAGCCTTGGTGATCAAGGTTTATAGGATGGATTTTTTTAACGCTGGTTATCAAACAAAGTGTTACAACTTATTGTTCCTTAAAGTAGTTTTTGCGGGCTCCTTCAATGCGTTTTCCATTTAAAAAGGATACGAGCTGTTCAGCTGTTAGGCTTCTTTTAGCCGGGCTGTCAAGAAGACTCATTAGCTGTTGGAAGCTCCCATGATGCAGCCGTCTGGTTATCAAAGTCATTCCCGACTGGTCAGCTGCGATAATCTTGGCCAGCGCCCGTGTACGAGATAAAAACACAACACAATGATTGCCCGAGCAGATGTCTATATTAAGAGTGCTTCTAGCAAAGGCTTCCAGTCTAAAGTAACCGGCTCGTAGATCAGTGGCAGTGGTGACGACCGTAATCTTGCAGCCTTTAAAGTTCAGAAAACTCATGACTGCACTCCGAGAAGCATCTTTATCAAACCTCTGGCTTCAAGGCTAGGATCCGCCGTTTCATAGCTCACAGTAACCTCCGATCTTACAGAAACGGTAATTTGCTTCGAGGCTGGTCCTAATTCTGCCGGCTTTTCTACTGCGGCGGCTCGATTTCAAATATCTCAACCTCGTCTTCTTGCATATCTTGCTCGGCTGCCTCAAGTTCGTCGGGGACAACTGTTGGGCTCGGATTGGCTTCCACTGTAACGGATGGAAAGGAAAGAACGTAGTCGGCTTGGCTCATGTAAAACTCCTCTCGGTTGTTCAATAAGCCAATTTTTCACCTTCGCTAGAAAATATTCATCACAGTCATGGGAACCTTACTTTTATTGGGACTTAATTCCAAAGAAAATAAGATTAACTTTGGAAGCCATAGGAATTAAAGAACCTCCCTGGTTTATCACCTAGGAGGTCCGGAATTCAGGTTCCAAGCCCTGACCAATATAGAAAAGCTGAGATAAATCAAAAATTTTTTTGGTCTAAATACTTACAAGTACAACAATTTGTCGAAAAAGATTTTCATCTCTAATCAATAAAGAATTTCTTAGGTACGGCGAAATCCGGTGCTGACTGCCCATCCATTGCTGAGAGGAAGTGCATTTGCTTTCCTCCTTTGTCAATATGGAAAAAAATTCTTTGTCTGATTAAAGTGCCTCTGACGGCAAATTCCTCCAAAATGCGTCTGGAGCATCCTTGTGGGTACATTTCAAGCTATTGGCGGGTAAGGTGGACAGCACTACGTTCTCTATCGTGAAGAAGAGATGTTTTGCTTAGACTGTACCTTTGTTCTCTGTGAATGTATTTTCAGAAGCAACACCTGCTCGGCCAAACAATGCTATCTATTTCTCTCTTTCCAGTGACTATCACCGGAAAGAGAGCTTTTTAGAGCTGACAAAACCCCAAAGACGGCAGCTTATGTGACGCTTATTTTTAGAATGTATATTTGACGCCGACTTTACCAAAAACTTCCTTGTAGTTATCGTTTCCTCTAGCTCCACCAAAAGATAAGCCGACACTCAAGTTGTCTTTAGATACTTCCAGGCCCACACGACCTCGGCCAACGTTCTTAGACCAGACATCCAGGTTAGTAGCCATCTTAGCTGCCCCTACGCCTGTATCCGTCCTAACGTTGGTGTCCCCAAAGGTGCGGACGTAAGCAACATCAGCAACGGGCTTAACTTGCCAGCTGGATGTTGTTGCAATATTTCCTTTTACTGCAACGCCAATTGGAAGATTGCCAAGATTTTGGCTAACCTTATCAACCTTGAAGCCCTTCTTCGTTGAATAACCGTCTGTGTGAACACGTAAGTAGTTCATGCCAACATAAGGAATGACTGTCACATTGTCTGACACAGCAAGGCCCATTTCACCTCGACCTCCTACTGTGAAGACATTAACGTCCATCTTGGCTGAATCTCCCATGTAGTGTTTCACATCATTCTTGGATAACATCCAACCGGCTTGACCAACAAGATTGAACATACCGAGACGTTTCGCGGCATAAGCTTGCAAGCCGTAGAAATCGACATTGTTTTTAACTCCGGCGTTATTACCGTGACCTTTGACATTACCGGTGCCAAGATTCAGGAGCCCACCAAATGTCCAATCATTTGTGGTGTACTCACCGCCGGCAGCCAAACCGCCAAGTTTGGTCTTTGTCTCTGCCATTCCCGAACCGCTCCCAAGCTCAATCTGAGTGCCGGTAATTTCTGCAAAGCCGGTCCAGCCGTCAACAAAAGTATTTGTCAGAGCTGCCGTTTAGATACTTGTTCCAGACCAAGCATAATTCCTTCGATACCCGCTGTCTGTGCTCCTCCGGCTGTAGCCAGATTAAATGCTGCATTCAACTGAGCGTGACGATGAGCACTACTGCTAATCATCGGATTCTGCTGGTCAAGCAGTGACTGAATATGTTTCGAAGCTTCATCGTTTTGGAACTCAATAAGGTCGAAGGCATACGGATTAAAACCATCTACACCCAAATCTTTAAGCTTGGACTCATCCTTAATATGAGCAAACGTAAACGTATTGTCATTGTTGATTGCTTCGTAACGGACGTTGTCAACAGCGATGTTATTGTCTAAGTCAAACCCATTAAGACTGTCCGATCCAAACACAACCTTCTTGTTGTCTTTGCTTGCATCAGCAACATTAATAAAATACAGACCGCTTGTTTTGGTTCCGGAGATAGATCCGTTTGTCACCGCTGTATCTGCTCCGGCATCGGCCATCACTGACCCGTTGCTGCCAATCACTACACCTGATATCTCATTAGCTGCGCGGTCACAACATTAGCTTCTGGAGCATTTCCAATCACTGCATTGACGTTAGTTAAGTCAACGTTTCCGGCCAGATACAAACCGGGATGGCATTAAAGGTAGAGAGCTTCTGAGCGGATGATTTAGCGTTGGCCTTATCTCCTAACGCCAGGACTCCATTAGCAGCATGGAACATAATGTCAGCAGCGGGGCTTTAGTAAGGGCAACGATCCGGAATCAGCAATCGTCAGCTTAGAAGGAGTTTGAGCTTTTAATTCTGCAATATCGAAAACACCAAGCAAATGTAGCCTCATTCTTTTCGCCAAAATCAAATGTTAGATTATCTACGTGACCAGCCGTCTCAACTTTATTAAAACCTTTAACAGTAACGTTGCTTAAATCGAACTCCTCAGCCCAAGAGTAAGAATCGCATCTCCAACGACTCCGGCGGCATCAATGTTCTTGCCTTTGAATACGTCGTCCTTCAATAAAGTCACATGGGAGGTTTCGACGATCGAAGAAGCCTCATTCCGATTAATATCTTTTTCCGAACTAATAACTCTTCCGCCTGCATAGATGTCTCCATTTACCGTACCGCTGGCGATAACAATATTGACTGAACCAACTTTTGACTGAGCGTTATTGTAATAAGGAGCATTACGATACATACCATCTAATGCAATACCACCCCCATAGATATCGCCGTTGATGACGGGCCCTTCAGAAGAATTGTCCCCAATTTGAATATTTACGGTTCCTACTGTAGACAGTGCGCCTTCAGTCGCAAGCCTCCGCCATAAATATTCGCGCGGTAATTGTCATCATCTGCACCGACTACAGTATTACCGGCTATCGTAATATTGACTGTATTGACATGAGATCCGCCCTGAGGTTCGGCCTCATTACGCAGACCCGAAGCGATGCCACCGCCGATAATACCAGCCTGCCCGTTGATCATGGCATAGGTCATCGAATCGAGATAATCTCTAAAGCCAGGCTGAGTTTTCTCGAATGGTGGCATTTGATTATTGCCAAAAGCTACATCAAACGCTAAGCGCCGACTTTTCCGGAAGTTGCTGTAATGTTGATGGTATCTACTATCGAGCTAGCGTTCTTGGCTGCCTGCGGTTGATTGTTGACTACCGGATTTGTATCGTCGACGGAATAACCTCCACCAATAATTCCATCAACAGAACCGCCTTGAACATTCAAGTTAACCGTACCGACGTGCGACGGCACTAGTACCGAAATTCATATCACCGCTGCCAGTCGCAACCGCAATTCGCCACCCATCGCTCCAATAGTCTCACCGCCCTTGAAATTAACTGTTAGGGTCCTTACCTCTGTTTTAGCCAACTCTGCTTTGGGTTTCTCTGCGACAGAACCAGCCGCATCTCCAGAAGCAGCTGCAAAACCGCCTCCAAAAATTCCAACTGTATAACCGCTCAGCACATCAATAGTAACGTCGCCCGTCGCGGCAGTTGCGTTAGGAGCAGAAACTGCAGTCGATTCTCCCGACACCTTGTTACGAGACCAAGCCAGAGCCATTCCTCCGCCTAAGACACCGACATTAACCCTGGTTCAGAGGCCAACGTTGTGATTAGATGTTGAGCGGTAGCTTCTGCTTTATCTTTAAAATTATCTTTGTTTAGGGCCTGTAGACTCGTTATAGATTCTTTGAGACCTTTGAGATATTTGGCTTTATCTCCGTTAGAAGGAAAAACAGGCTCGGCACCTTCTTCTCCGATCAAAATGTTAACGTTGCCGGTCTTAGCAGTAGCACTCGTAGGTTCAGTTGCATCGTCATACTGATATGCTGCAGCAAAACCTCCACCAAAGACTAAAGCATTCGATGTGTTCTTAGCTAAATTTAATTGAATGTTTTGAGATTGTGGCTGTTGCAGTTCACCTTTTTGAAAAGCGTCCTTATTAAGCTCGATATTGTCTTTGTAAGAATCTGGAATTAAACCTTCAACATTTTCCTTCGGAAACTGAACTGAAGCAGCCAACCCTCCGCCAAACACAGCTAAATTCACACCAGATTTGACGTCCACGAGAGTATCTTTACCAATCTCAGAAGTGCCGATTCCGCCAAAGGCGCTAACAGCCAATCCGCCGCCCATCGCACCCACAGTGACGCCTTCAAAACCCTCCTCCTTTGTTATTGTGTTGACTAACAACTTAGTTTGTCCGGTTATTGTAGATGCAGCACTTCCACCTAAGGCTATAGCCGAGCCTCCTGCCATTGTCCCAATAGATGAAGAAGAACCTAATAAACTAACGGAGGAGTTACCATCGAGATTGACAGAAGTAAGATCGGCAGAGATCGAAACTTGGAGAAAGCCTGCTTTAGCTTTTGCGATATCTCCAACATTTATAGCCGAACTACCGCCAGTCATAAGAAGGCTATTTCCTGAATTCATCACAATAGATGAATTTCCTTTTCGAATAACGGTTCTTTTCACCCCTTCTGAAGAAGCGAGGCCTAAATTTACTAATCTATCACCACCAACG
>PDYJ01003286.1_pt1 | contig 11595 bp, 15 predicted proteins | sample 1430841 | NCBI WGS metagenome assembly PDYJ01 (sample SAMN07237672, study PRJNA390542) | Gut metagenome, whole genome shotgun sequencing project. | isolation source: fecal pellets | host: Mus musculus | place: USA: New York, NY | collected 2016-10 | reverse complement strand
TTTTACAGAGCTGATCGTTTTTCACACTTTATTTAGTATAGTCGACGTCTTTTGTCTCTTATAGTCGTCAACCAAGCTACAACAGAGGCGACTGCTAAGACAAACATATAAAGTCCCGCTGCATGTGCTCCAAAACTGGCGATCAACCACGTCGTTACTGAAGGTGCTACTGCAGCGCCCACAACTGCAGCTAGATTGTAAGTGATCCCCGCACCTGAATAACGAACTTTGGTCGGGAAAAAGTTCAGGTAACACGGCTCCCACCGGTCCATATAGCGTTCCATGATGACAAAGCCAACACCTAAAAATAAAAAACATCCCCAAAACATTATGCTGACCGCTTAAAAAATACGGAAAGACTAACGAAAAAAAACAACTAATCCAACAGTTGCAGTCAACAATACCTTCTTACGTCCGATCTTATCAGCCAACATCGAAGTCGTCATGATCAAGACCGCAAATTCAACGATCGCTCCCATCAAAAATAACAACATCTCCGAATGACTAAAGCCCAGTGCTGTCGTCGCATACGCTAAAGACCATGTCGTCAAAGTATAAAACATCGCATATGTTCCCCCATGATAAATGTTCCTTTGACGATATCTTTCCAGTAATTAGAAAATAATTCCTTCAATGGGGTCTTAGTTGTCGTATCATTTTCTTGTGCCAGCTGGAATAATGGTGTCTCTTGCAGATGATGACGCACATAAAGTCGATCACCACTAAAACAGCTGAGACCAAAAACGGGATCCGCCAACCAAAGACTAACATCTGTTGGGCGCTCAACGTTTTTTCAAGTACAAAGAACAGCCCGTTACAAAGGAAAAAGCCGATCGGGGCACCAACTTCAGGAAAAGCTCCATATAAAGCTCGTTTATCAGCTGGTGCATTTTCAGTTGCAACTAATACCGCCCCTGACCATTCTCCGCCAAGCCCGATACCTTGCACAAAACGACAAGCACATAATAACAAAGCCCCAAAGACACCGACACTGCTATAACCTGGCAAAAAGCCGATCGCGATCGTTGAGACGCCCATCACTAGCATGGATAGCACCAAAGTCTTCTTGCGTCCCAAACTATCCCCAAAGTGTCCAAATAAAAATGATCCTACCGGCCGGGCTACAAAGGCGACCCCAAATGTCAATAAACTCAAAACTGTCGCCAATAATGGCGTCATCTGTGGAAAAAAGACTTTCGGGAAATACGCTGCTGCAGCTGTTCCATACGCATAAAAATCAAAAAATTCAACGGCTGTTCCGATCATCGAAGCCAAGATCACCGTCTTGACTGAACTTCTAACAACTTCTGTTTCTGATAATTTCGATTCTGATTCCATCATGATCAAATCTCTCCCCTTTAGTATGTGATCTGTACTTCTAATATCTGATCTATCCCCCTTTTTGATTTAAGCTACAAAAAAGGCGTAGCGACTATTGTTGTCAAACAGTCGCTACGCCCAAAAGTCGAGCCTGCTCCTGTCTGCATCTCGGTGATGCAGACAGGCCAAACTATCCGCACCACCTACAAAATGATCCGAATAATAATAATGCTGTTGTTTTGCATTTGTTTGGTAACAGTACTCATCTTTTTTCGCCTCACTTAAATTTGATAGTCAGAGTTTAGCACACTCTAAATTAAAAACACAATCAGAAAATTAATTAAAATTTTAAAAACAATGTTGTAATTCCTTGTTTTCCCTAACATGAAAGCGTATAATTTGAAAAAATATTTTTTTGAGGATGTGAAAAAATGCAAGAAAAAATTACACACCGGCGAACTTTACTTACCGACTGATGAAGAACTCGTAGCTAAACAGACAGCATGTTTAGAACTACTATATGAATTCAACCAGACCCGCCCTAGTGAGCAGGCTAAACGACAAGCTTTGCTGCAAAAAATGTTTGGTAAGATCGGACCTAATTGCTACCTTGAACCACCTTTTCATGCTAATTTTGGGGGTAAGCATTGTTATTTTGGTGACCACATCTATGCCAATTTCAATCTGACCGTTGTTGATGATACTCATATCTATGTGGGTGATCACACCATGTTTGGGCCTAACGTGACACTAGCAACTGCTGGGCATCCGATCTTGCCTGAATTAAGAAAACAAAACTATCAATACAATCAAGCGATCCATATCGGTAAAAATTGCTGGCTCGGCGCTGGGTGATCGTTTTACCCGGTGTTTCGATCGGCGATAATACTGTTGTAGGTGCTGGTAGCGTCGTTACTAAAGACTTGCCGGCAAATGTCGTTGCTGTAGGGGTCCCTTGCCGTGTTTTACGCCAGATCACTGAACACGATCGTAAATATTATTTTCAAACCAGTCATAACCAAAGCGGATAAATCTATCTTTATAGGTAATAAAGATCGTGTCAACTTGATTATCCATTACTTCTTTTAGTAATTGTTTCATCAAGAATAACACCTTTAGCATGGGAGCACAATAAGCTTTTAAAGCCCCATTGTTATCCCAGCGTTGTAGGATTAAAACAGTAACGCCCGATCTTTCAGCTATTTCTTTTGTTTTTAATATCGCCATAATATCTACCTCACATTTTATCTTTCTTGTAGATATTACATCACATTTGATTATATTTTAATGCATTTTAATTAACAGTTATTTCCTCCCTTGTGCAAATGGGGCATCGTCTATCGCGATACAAATAAATTTACCGGGACGATCAGCTTGATGGATCTGACTGCATTTAGTGCTGAACTTGGTTATGTGATCAACCGTAACTTTTGGGGGCAAGGACTCGTCCCTGAAGCCGCCCGTGCTTTGTTAGCCTTGGCTTTTGATGAACTTAACTTAGCCCAAGTCCATGCGGTCCATGCAACAAAAAATCCTAATAGTGGTCGAGTCTTAGAAAAGATCGGAATGCGTCCAGTAGGGATCTTTCCAAACTACATCACACATAATTTTTCCCCTACTGATGTCAAGATCTGGGTCATCACTAGAGAACAGTATTTAGCAAATAAGCACCAAAAATAGAGCTACCTCATTGCAGTGGCTCTATTTTTTAAGTTTATGTTAACCGGTTGACATAAACGGAGGTGGCGTGCTATAACTTAAATATACAAGAAAGCGCTAACAACAACATGTCAACCGGTTAACATAGATACAATATTTGGAGGAACAAGTTATGGAATTACAACGTAAACTACGTGAACTCAAAAACCCATCATATCTGCAGAGTTCGACTACGATGCTCTTATTCTTTGCTTCATGGGGTATTTGGTGGAGTTTTTTCCAATTGTGGTTAACATCTGAGCACAATGGGCTAGGGCTCTCAGGTAGTGCTGTCGGAACGATCTTTTCGATCAACTCGATCGCTAGTTTAGTTTTGATGTTTCTTTACGGAACGATCCAAGATAAATTATTTATCAAACGACATTTATTGATCTTTAATGCTATTTTAGCAACTTTGATCGCTCCTTTTTTCATCTTTGTTTATGCCCCTTTGCTTCAAAGTCATTTTATCGTAGGTGCTTGGATCGGAGCGATCTTTTTATCGGCCGCTTATCTTTCGGCAGTCGGTGTCTTAGAAGCAACCACTGAACGTTTTTTCGCGTGTTTTTGGCTTTGCTTATGGTCAAGCACGGGCCTGGGGCTCATTTGGATATGCGATCTCAGCCTTACTTGCCGGCTTTCTCTTTGTCAAAGACCCTCGGCTAAACTTCATCGGCGGTTCACTTATCGGGATCTGCTTACTGTTAGATCTCTTATTCTGGCGCCCCAAAGAAGAACGGGCTGCTTTAAAAGCGATCGATGAATTAAAAAGCGACGATGCAACGCCAAAGTTAAAGGACATGGTGGGGCTCTTAAAGATCAAAGTTCTCTGGCAGATCATCTTCTTTGTGATGTTTTCTTGGACTTTTTATAACGTTTTTGATCAACAAATGTTTCCTGAATTTTATACCAGTCTCTTTTCATCCAATGCTGTTGGCCAACAAACTTATGGGACTTTGAACAGTATCCAAGTTTTCGTCGAGGCTTTGATGTTAGGCTTAGTTCCACTTCTCATGAAAAAGATCGGTGTCAGAAAGACCCTTTTACTAGGAACAGCGATCATGTGTTTACGGATCGGACTTTGTGGCTTTATCACTGATCCGATCGTGATCTCTGGCGTTAAGATGCTACATTCGCTTGAAGTTCCACTCTTTGTGCTCTCGATCTTTAGATACTTCACATTGCATTTTGACACCAAACTATCAGCAACGCTTTATATGATCGGTTTTCAGATCGCTGCTCAAGTAGGACAAGTCATCTTATCGACACCACTTGGGATCTTGCGCGATAACATGGGCTACAGTATGACTTTCAAGATCATTGCCTTGATCGTATTGCTCACTGGGATCTATGGTTTCTTTATCATCAAAAAAGATAACGAATTTGTCAATGGTCAACCCTTAGAAAAATAATAAAGGAGGAAATAAACTGTTAATTAAAATGCATTAAAATATAATCAAATGTGATGTAATATCTACAAGAAAGATAAAATGTGAGGTAGATATTATGGCGATATTAAAAACAAAAAAATAGCTGAAAGATCGGGCGTTACTGTTTTAACCCTACAACGCTGGGATAACAATGGGACTTTAAAAGCTTATTGTACTCCCATTCTAAAGGTGTTATTCTTGATGAAACAATTACTAAAAGAAGTAATGGATAATCAAGGTAACATAATCTTTATTACCTATAAAGATTGATTTATCCGCTTTGGTTATGACTGGTTTGAAAGACTATGCAAGATGCACAATACGGAAATTGTTGTGTTAAATAACATTGAAACTAGTCCTACTCAAGAAATGATCAACGATATGATAAGCATTGTACATGTATTTTCTTATCGCTTATATGGTTTACGCAAGTATAAAAGTAAATTGAAAAATGACAGGTCTTTGAAAAGTGGTGAAAATAATGATTCGAGTTCAAAAAGTAAGACTCTATCCCGATCAAACAATGAAGAAGGTTCTTGATGATTTGTGCGATTATCGTAGATACTGTTGGAATCAAGGTTTAGCTTTATGGAATGATATGTATGATAGTTCCTTGATTTTAGGGGATAAAAAATTAAAACCTAGCGAACGTAGGGTTCGTGATGAATTAGTAGCTAATAAAGCGGATTGGCAGTATCAATTATCAGCTCGTTGTTTACAATTAGCGATCTTTGATCTAGGTAAAGCTTGGCAAAATTTCTTTGATAAGGCACGACCTGATTGGGGCAAGCCCAAATTTAAGTCTAAGAAAGCTCCTAGACAAGGCTTTAAAACTGATAGAGCTAAGATCGTTAATGGTAAGCTAAGGCTTGACAAACCACTTGGAATCAAAACTTGGTACGACATCAGATTTAAAAGAGCTAAGTCTTTAGAAGGTGATTTAAAAGTCGTTTCAATTTACCGTGAAAATGATAAATACTGGGCTAGTCTACCTTTTGAAATTGAAATAACTAAAAAGGGTAAAACTGGTAATAAAACAGCAGTAGATATTAATGTAGGTCATTTTAACTATACCAAAGGTAAAGTTAATACACTACCTGATCATTTAAAAAAGCTTTATAAACGTATTAAACACTATCAACGTCAGTTAGCTAGAAAACGTGTGGTTAATGGAAATAAAGCTACTAAAACAAATAATTACGTTAAAACGAGAGCCAAGTTACAACGCGATTATCGCAAAGTAGCTAATATTCAACATAATATTATCCATAAATTTACAACTAAATTAGTTAGTGATTATGACAAAATCGTAATCGAAGATTTAGATGTAAAGAAAATGCAGATGACACACGTAGCTTCTAAAGGCTTACAAAGATCATTATTTGGTTACTTTAGACAAGTATTGACCTATAAAGCTGGCTGGTATGATAAAGAAGTAGTCTTAGCTGATAAATACTATCCAAGCACACAAAGATGTTCTGATTGCGGTCATATCAAGACTGGTGATGAAAAAATTAGTCTTGATGGTAATCAAAAACATAAAACTAAGCATAACGAATATATTTGTTATGAATGTGGTGCGATTATGGATAGAGATGAAAATGCCGTAGCTAATCTTTTAGCTTTATTAAACTAGAAAATATAACGGGGTGGGCTACACCCTTAAGCTACCTGAGCTAGTCAATGTCATTACCCTCTTGTTAGGATGTGGGAACACTAGCGTTGACGGTGGTAAATAAAATTTAGGAAAGGAAAAGCTATATTTCTTTCTCAAATGTAATCATTTGATATATTTGATTACGTTTGTTCATATTTTATATAGCAGAATTTTATATTATGAAAAAAATGATCGAATTAACTAACGACCGCTACCGTTTAGGCTACCATGTCAGTGCCCCTGCTGGTTGGATAAATGACCCAAATGGTTTTTGTTACTACAAAGGATACTACCACATCTTTTATCAATATCACCCTTATTCAGCTGATTGGGGTCCAATGCATTGGGGCCATGCCCGAAGTAAAGATCTGATCCATTGGGAAAGCTTACCGATCGCGATCGCTCCAGATACAAAAGCCGATGAAGATGGCTGCTTTTCTGGCAGTGCGATCGTTAAAGATGATGTCTTATATCTCATCTACACGGGGCATCATTACTATGGTGACGGTGATCCTGATCACTTTTGGCAAACACAAGATCTTGCTTATAGTACTGATGGGATCAATTTTACCAAATATGAAAATAACCCGATCATTGCCTTGCCTCCAACTGATAACACCCACCATTTTCGCGATCCAAAAGTTTGGCAAAAAGATGACTTTTACTACATGATCCTAGGCAGTCAAGGTAAAGATGGGCACGGTCGTGTGATCACTTACCGTTCCAAAGATCTAAAAGACTGGCAATATCTGGGTGCGATCACTAAAGCGAAGTCACTAGCAACTGAAGGCTATATGTGGGAATGCCCCGACTTTTTTTGAACTAGCAGGCAAAGATGTTTTATTGCTTTCACCGCAAGGGATCAAAGCTGACGGGCAAAAATACCTTAATTTATTCCAAACAGGTTATTTTGTCGGAGAATATGACTATCAAAAAAATAGCTTTAGTCATGGATCATTCATCGAACTTGATCACGGACATGATTTTTATGCGACTCAAACGATGCTTGCCCCAGATGGCCGGCGCTTAGTCTTTGGTTGGATGGATATGTGGGAAAGTGACTTTCCTGAAAAGGCTGACGGTTGGGCCGGAGCTTTGACTTTACCACGTGAATTAATTTTAAAGGATGACAAACTTTACATGCGTCCGATCAAAGAACTAAGTCAATTACGAACTGCCGAACTTGCCAGCTGGGATAAAAATTTAACGCAAAAAACTTTGCTCTGTGAAGGTGAAAAACAAGCCGAACTCGAGCTAACACTTGACTCTGCTGATTTTAGTCTCACCTTGAATGATCCCAAGACAAGTGCTCAAATAAAGCTTTCTTTTGACCAAAAGGCGCAAACTTTTATCCTTGAAAATGGAGATAAACGTTACGCTACGATCGCTCCAAAAAGTAAGCTCAAACTACAACTCTTTATCGATACTAGCTCACTTGAGATCTTTATCAATGATGGAGAAGCCGTTTTTACTGAACGCTTTTATTTTGAGAAAACACCTGAAGTCTGGCTAGATACGAGAGCCAAATGTGATATACAGCTCTATCGTTTAGGTAAGGCGATCACTTTTGATAAACATTGAGCCTAAAAGTTTGTTAAAATAGATCGCAAAGGAGGGGAAGTCATGCGCCCAAAATTAGAAGATGTCGCTAAATTGGCCAATGTATCTAAAACGACAGTCTCACGGGTCCTAAATAACCGTGGCTATCTGAGCCAAGAAACGATCGACCGCGTTTATCAAGCCGTAAAAGAGCTAAACTACCAACCAAATGTAGTCGCACGTCAATTATACAAAAAGCAAACACGCATCATTGGGCTTCTGTTCCCAACGATCGCTAATCCTTTTTTTGGTGAATTAAGTGCCGAGCTTGAAAAAAGGCTTTATAACGAGGGGTTCAAAGTTTTGATCGGTAATTCGATGAATGATCCTAAAAAAGAAGCACACTATTTAAATCAATTACTGACTAAACAAGTCGATGGTTTGATCGTTGGGACCCATAATCGCGGGATCAAAGAATATAATTACTCTCACCTACCAGTTGTTGCGATCGACCGTAATATGAATCAAGATATTCCTGTGATCGAATCAGACAACTATAACGGGGGCGTCTTAGCTACGACACATCTGATCAACCAAGGAGCTAAAAAGATCATCCATACAAATGGTCCGATCGAATTAGAGTCACCTACCAAGCGGCGCCGTTTAGCTTATGAAGATACGATGAAGGCTTACGGTTTAACGCCGATCACAGTAACCGTTGATTTTAATATCCCCTATATCGAGAAAAAAAAGATCTTTACTCAGATCTTTAAAGATCACCCCGATCTTGATGCTATTTTTGCTTCAAATGATGTCGATGCTGCCCTGATCATGCAAGTTGCACTAGAGCAAGGCCTGCATGTCCCTAAAGACCTATTGCTCGTCGGCTATGATGGAACTCAGATAATTCAAAACATCTTACCTGGGCTTACTACAGTCGTCCAACCGCTCGAACAGATCGCTCAAACAGCGATAACCGTGCTCAAGCAACGCTTAAATAATGAGCCAACTGACACTGAATATATCTTGCCTGTAACTTTACACAAAGGCATCACTGGTTAAACAAAAAAGCCGAGACTAGATATAGCTTATATGCTACTAGTCTCGGCTTTTTGTCGATCATTGCTTTATTTATCTTGGAAATGTTTCTTGTTTAAAGTTTTAGCTCCCAGCATACCTGCTAGTAAAGAGATAAGTACTCCGAACCAAGCTTGAACGACCGTGTCCTTTTCGCCAGTTTGTGGCAAGGCATTTTTGTTGGTACCTTTAGTTTGCGTTTGTTCTTTGCGTTTATCAGCTGTTGTGCCTGCACCATCCACGACTACCTTGACTGGTACTTCGTCTTGGCTGCCATCTGGATAGGTTACCACTACTGTACCGCCATGTTCTCCTGGAGTTGTCACGTCTAATGGTGTTTTCCAACTGTACTTTGTATCTGCTGGTAAATCTGCTTTATTTGACACTCCTGTTTGAGCTTCTGGTTGCTTACCTTGGGCTGTCGTTACTTTCTGACCTTGTGGCTTGTATTTTTCAGCATCCGTTAAGGCTTTTTTAGGCGCTTTTACCTCCACTTTAACTGGTACTTCGTCTTGGCTGCCATCTGGGTATGTTACCACTACCGTACCCGCATGAGACCCTGGGGTTGTCACGTCTAATGGGGCTTTCCAGCTGTACTTTGTGCCTGTTGGTAAGTCTGACTTATTTGTCACAACGCTTTCAGCTTCTGGAGTTTTTCCTTGGGCTGTCGTTACTTCTTGACTTTGTGGCGTATATTTTTCAGCATCTGTTACGGTTTTTTCAGGTGCTTTTACCATCACTTTAACTGGTACTTCGTCTTGACTGCCATCTGGATAGGTCACAACTACTGTTCCTTTGTGAGATCCTGGGGTTGTTACATCTAGAGGAGCTTTCCAACTGTACTTTGTGTCTGTTGGCAAATCTGACTTATTTGTCACAACGCTTTCAGCTTCTGGAGTTTTTCCTTGGGCTGTCGTTACTTCTTGACTTTGTGGCGTGTATTTTTCGGCATCTGTTAAGGATTTTTCAGGTGCTTTTACTACCACTTTAACTGGCACTTCCTCTTGGCTGCCATCTGGATACGTCACTACTACTGTTCCTTCGTGCTCTCCTGGGGTTTCCACGTCTAGCGGTGCCTTCCAACTGTACTTTGTGCCTGTTGGTAAGTCTGACTTATTTGTCACAACACTTTCAGCTTCTGGGTTCTTTCCTTGAGCTGTCGTTACTTCTTGACTTTGTGGCGTATATTTTTCAGCATCTGTTAAGGATTTTTCAGGTGCTTTTACCACCACTTTAACTGGCACTTCGTCTTGACTGCCATCTGGATACGTCACCACTACTTTTTCTTCATGTTCTCCTGGAGTCGTTACGTCTAGCGGTGCCTTCCAACTATATTTTGTTTCTGTTGGTAAGTCGCCTTTATTGACCACTCCTGCCTGAGCTTCTGGAGCCTTGCCTTGATCTGTCTCTACTTCTTGGCCTTGTGGTGTGTATTTTTCGGCATCTGTTAAGGATTTTTCAGGTGCTTTTACTACCACTTTAACTGGCACTTCGTCTTGACTGCCATCTGGATACGTCACCACTACTGTACCGACATGAGGTCCTGGGGTTGTCACGTCTAACGGTGCTTTCCAGCTGTACTTCGTGCCTGTTGGTAAATCGCCTTTATTGGACACTCCTGCTTGAGCTTCTGGGGTTTTTCCTTGAGCTGTCGTTACTTCTTGACTTTGTGGCGTATATTTTTTAGCATCTGTTAAGGATTTTTCAGGTGCTTTTACCACCACTTTAACTGGCACTTCGTCTTGACTGCCATCTGGATACGTCACCACTACTGTTCCTTCGCGCTCTCCTGGGGTTTCCACGTCTAATGGCGCTTTCCAACTGTACTTCGTGTCTGCTGGTAAGTCGACTTTATTGGACACTCCTGCCTGGGCTTCTGGCTGCTTACCTTGGGCTGTCTCTACTTCTTGGCCTTGTGGTGTATATTTTTCAGCATCTGTTGGTGCTTTTACTACCACTTTAACTGGCACTTCGTCTTGGCTTCCATCTGGATATGTCACCACTACCGTACCTGTATGTTCTCCTGGGTTTCCACGTCTAGCGGTGCTTTCCAACTATACTTCGTGTCTGCTGGTAAGTCTGACTTATTGGATACTCCTGCCTGAGCTTCGGGAGTCTTGCCTTGGGCTGTCTCTACTTCTTGACCTTGTGGCGTATATTTTTCGGCATCTGTTGGAACTTTTTCAGGTGCCTTTACCATCACTTTAACTGGTACCTCGTCTTGACTGCCATCTGGATATGTCACCACTACTGTTCCTTCGTTCTCTCCTGGGGTTTCCACGTCTAGCGGATCCTTCCAACTGTACTTTGTGCCTGCTGGTAAGTCGACTTTATTGGACACTCCTGCTTGGGCTTCTGGTGTCTTACCTTGGGCTGTCTCTACTTCTTGGCCTTGTGGTGTATATTTTTCAGCATCTGTTGGTGCTTTTACTACCACTTTAACTGGCACTTCGTCTTGGCTTCCATCTGGATATGTCACCACTACCGTATCTGTATTTTCTCCTGGGGTTTCCACGTCTAGCGGTGCTTTCCAACTATACTTCGTGTCTGCTGGTAAGTCTGACTTATTGGATACTCCTGCCTGAGCTTCGGGAGTCTTGCCTTGGGCTGTCTCTACTTCTTGACCTTGTGGCGTATATTTTTCGGCATCTGTTGGAACTTTTTCAGGTGCCTTTACCATCACTTTAACTGGTACCCTCGTCTTGACTGCCATCTGGATACGTCACCACTACTGTTCCTTCGCGCTCTCCTGGGGTTTCCACGTCTAATGGCGCTTTCCAACTGTACTTCGTGTCTGCTGGTAAGTCGACTTTATTGGACACTCCTGCTTGGGCTTCTGGTGTCTTGCCTTGGGCTGTCCCTACTTCTTGACCT
>PDYJ01000098.1_pt1 | contig 11605 bp, 14 predicted proteins | sample 1430841 | NCBI WGS metagenome assembly PDYJ01 (sample SAMN07237672, study PRJNA390542) | Gut metagenome, whole genome shotgun sequencing project. | isolation source: fecal pellets | host: Mus musculus | place: USA: New York, NY | collected 2016-10 | reverse complement strand
ATAGTTTGCGTCACAGCCACGTTGCCCTACTTCTTGCTAAAGGTGTGGATATATATACAATCAGCAAACGGCTTGGTCATAGTGATATTCGAACAACAATGAATACTTACGCTTATTTGATAGATGAATACAAAGGAAAAACTGATGACAAAATTGTCAATGCTTTAAATCAACTTTAGTTTGGTACACTAGTGTACCAAAGGTGTACCGACTTTGTACTTTTTTATATTTTTCCATCCTTTTCTAAAATGCTTAAAAATCCTACAATCATTGATATAACAACGATTGTAGGATTTTTATGTTTCACCTGAAACTTGAAAGCGCAGAATTGCAGTAATTAACCGCCATTCTGCGCTTTTTCCTTATAAAAATAGAAAACGCAAGAACACTCGCGTTATACTTTAAGTGACCAAACCAAAGTAAAGGAAGTTCTTACGCAATGAAAAGTATAAACCAAATTCAAGCAGAAAACGATACTAAAAAACTAATTTCTTCATTTATTCGGCTAATTGGTCTAGGTCAGATTAGTAACCGAATTAATTTTAAACGACATTCAACTATTTCTTTAACCGCCATCATTACTTGGCTGTTTGAAGTCACCTTTAGTTGCCGTTCTCTTTATCAAGCACAACCCAGTCAGCTATTTAGCCCGCGTACCGCTCGAAATGTGCCAAATGATGGAAGAATCAATTGGCAAAAACTACTATGTCTTGTGGCAGTTAAAATAATTTCATTACTTCGTCCATTAATTGATCGACGGCGACGACTGGCCTTTATCGTTGACGATACGTTAATTTCTCGTCATACTCAACTAAAACTGAACTCTTGGCAAAAGTATATGATCATAATCAGGACAAATATATAACTGGTTACCGTAATTTAACAATTGGCTGGAGCGATGGTAACACTTTTTTGCCAGTTAATTTTGCTTTAATGTCAACTAAAAATAGAGCCAACTTAGTTGGCACCAAGGCTTGTGTAACTGATCAACGAACGATTGCTGGTCAACGACGCAACCAAGCGCAAAGAAAAATGAATGATGTGGTAATTGAATTGATTCATCAAGCTCTTAAGTTTGGTATATCAGCTAAATACGTTCTTTTTGATAGCTGGTATAGTTCTCCACGAATGTTTTGGCGGCTTAAAGAACTAGGATTAGATAGTGTAGCTATGCTTAAGCGAAGCTCTAAAGTTTATTACCGATATCGTGGACGTGCCTATAGTATCAAAGCATTATATTTACGACTACTTCATTCAAAACGCCATCAAGCTGAGAACTATCTTTATAGCAGTAACGTTGAAGCTAACTTTCAGGGATATAGTTTTCCGCTAAAAGTTGTTTTCGTAGCTAAAAAAGGTACCAAGAATCAATACTTGGTTCTAGCCTCAACTAACACTAAGCTAACACCACAGAAAATTATTCAATTATATAATCGCCGATGGTCAATTGAGACTTACTTCAAAACAGCTAAACAATACTTACGACTTAATAAATCGCAAATTCAAAGTTATGATGGTCAGGTTGCACAAATTACGATTACTGCGCTGACTTTTATCCTATTAGCTTGGCAAGAACGTCAAAGTAAGGACGATCGTACTTTAGGTGATTTGTTTTACCTGATGAATGATGCCCTTCCAGAAATTAAATTTATTGAAGCATTGGTCTACCTATTAAAAACACTAGAATCACACGAAACTGTTTTTTCTTAATCAAACAATTAGTCAATTTATGAATTACTTACCTGAAAATATTCAAAACGCTCTTCATGAAGCTGTTTGAAACTAATTTTAGTAAAGAAAAGCCAGAGCTGATAGCGGCTCCGGTCCTTTTGAGTACTTTCAAGTTTCAGGTTTCACCATATTTTCTCAAAATGCGTCCCCCGAGAGTCGAACTCGGATCATGAGGACCGAAATCTCATGTGCTATCCATTACACTAAGGACGCCTTATATTTCTATTTTATCGCATTTATTAAAAAATAAAGAGAATTTGTCAATTTTATTTAAAAGTACAAATACAGATGCCGCTTATTTATTCCCCCTTCTCCTTTACCAGCACTTCTTAAGTTAATATAATAGATATGTTACAAAAAACATGAGGGGGAATTTTCCATGAAAAAGCAATCTACAACCATTGCTTCAATCGTTATTCTGATCATAATCGCTATCTTTGCACTATTAAATACAGCAACTGTAGTAGTCAATCTTTTTGGAGCCCAAGTAAAGATGCCCCTGGTGCTGCTAATTTTTATCTGCTTACTTATTGGAGCTATTATTATTTACTTACTATCCTTTTCTAATCATCTCAAAACTAATAAACAATTAAAGGAATTACAATCGTCGCGTGTTAGTAAGGACGAATTAAAAAGTATCAAAAAAAGATTGACCAACTGCAAAAAGAAAATACACAGTTAAAGCAACAGCTTAAAAGTCAAAGTACTGTAGAAAAGCCACAAGATTCTTCTACAAATTAATATTTCAGAGAGGAAATCAAATGGGAAAATACCGTTTTATTGCGATCGACGTTGATGGTACCTTACTAGACGATAATGATAAATTCGACGTTAACCGTTTAAATCAAGATATTGAACTATTACAAAGACAAAACTACCACTTTATTATTGCAAGTGGGAATAGTTACGATGCATTGTCAACGATCTTTCAGCCGTGTCCACTTGTAAAAGAATTTGTAGCAGAAAGTGGCGGACGACTGATAGTAAACGGCAAATCTGTCTACGGCAAGACTCATTCAATTGCGACACTGCAACAGCTTTATGCTTTTATTAAGCATACGTTCCCTAGCCCTGACATCCTATCTTTATCTGGCGAAACGCAAACAATCCTTGCCGAGCAGTATCGAGATGTTCCAGTCCCTTTTTATCCTCACCACACATATTTTTCTGACCTTCAAAAGATCACTGAACCAATCTATAACTTAAACATTGGTTGGGCCAAGCGCAAATTACCCCAAACTATTATCCAAGGATATGTAAATCAATTAAATGAACAGTTTTTAGGCTTAATTCAAGCAACTTATAGTGGAGCTTATGGCATTGATATCCTACCAGCAGGCGTAAATAAGGCCTTGGGATTAAAAAGACTAGTTGAAAACTACTTAAACGGAACCCTAGATCAAGTAGTTGCTTTTGGAGATACTTCAAACGATATTGAGATGCTATCAGAAGTTGGTTATGGATATGCAATGAAAAACGCTACTGCTGACCTGCTGAAAGTTGCTGATAAAGTTACAAGATACGATAACAATCATGCTGGTCTATTGTCAGAAATTGAACATCAATTTATTAACCGTTAGAGATATTATGTAAACTAATATTTTGTAAAAAAAGATGCGCGAGTTGAAATCGCACATCTTTTTTTCTTAATATACTCCACCATCGTAGAAATTGTAAGATAGTTTATTAAAATCGTAATTAGGAAGTTCTGACATTTTAATGAAATTATCTGCAATTCCCCAACTCATTAAATTAATTGGTTTACCAAAGTCCTCATCAGGAATCACTACCATAATATATTTGCCTAGTGCGCGTGCCATTCCTAATTCAACACCCATTCCTACATCCTCTTCTTCAGGAATGTAGACTGCTAAAAGCATATCAGAAGTTGAAACTCCTACACGATCACCGTTGTAAGTTGCTGTACTCCATTCGCGATCTTGCAAAAGCTCTGGATGTTCATCAACCCGTAATCCTTTATATTGGTGTTGTAATGGTACATAAGAATTCTCTACATCTACTGTAGGGTTAGCCTTAATTGCATTCATTGCATCCTCATAAGCTTTATTTTGCTTGTCAGTAAACCACCCTGCACAGAAATATACTGTCTTACTTTTTTGATTTGTCATTAAGTGAACTCCCCTTTAATTTTTGTACATTTAAGATTCTATCATGGAATAATAAACTTAACCAATTAGGATTTTTTAATCTTTCCTGAGAGCTGTGTTAATTAATTGCTTGGCTGCCTTTGAAACTGAGATACCTTTTTTATCTGCATATTCTTTTAATCGTTGATATATAGCTAGGTCATCCGGTCCACGCCATATAATTCCTGTTACTTGACCGTGTTCTTTATTCATTTTAATTCCTTCCCCATAAAATGTTAGCGATATTGTTTAAAATTTTTGTTCGATGATGTAATTGATAGTGAGTGGTTTTTGGATACACTTTTTGATGATACTCAATTGATGGATGGGCTTTAACTAATGATTTTAACATTTCTGATTGGATATGCGGAACAGCACCATCAGTTGTTTTACTGCCTTCTTCACTACCCATTAAATTATAAATTTCAACAGGATAATTCAGTTGCCAATTTTTCATCTCCAAAAATAATTGGTGAAAATTCTTGTCCGTCGATTTATTAACCAAATGATAGCGGTATTTTAACTGGTCGCTAAGGCTTTCTTCAACTGGTACCCCTAAAAAGACTACTTTATTTAACCGCATATGGTCTTGAAGATATTTTGAGCCCATATAAGCGTGAATAAATTCTGTGCCCCCATATGAATGGGCAACAACATTAATTTTCTGCATATGATAGTGTTTCTGCAAATAATTTAGAATACCCGTTAATTGCTTGATCTGTGGATGGTAGGTACCATTATAGTTCCAAGTAAATAAAACTTGAATTAAGGCATTCTTTTGCCCATGAAAGTTTCCTTCAGTCCAGATACGTCCGTTAGGGGCAACCCAGATCGTTAAAACTTTTTGCGCAATATTTTTTTGCTGATAGTACTTAATCATCTTATTATAAGTAATTGTGCTTCCACCCCAGCCAGGAATAAGCAAGGTGGGAATAGAAGAATACTCCAGGTTACTTTGATAATTTTGTGGTGAAAGGTGCTGACCAGGAGTTCCGCGTAATAAGAAACCCTGAATGCCAAAAGCAAGAAGAATTAGACTACCAATACTAATTCCGGCAATTTTTAACGATTTTTTCATCAAATCATCTTCTTATCATTTCATTTTGTATTTTACTCTTATTATACGCTTGAAAATTATAAAGAGGATGACCTTTTAAGCTTTTGGATATGGTATTAAAGTTAATTTGCCATTAATATATTCGCCAAGATAGATGTCATCAACACTGTCATAACCTGCTTTATGAATTTGTTCAAATACCCACTGTTCATCATGATGAATCAATTCCATTACATCAATATTGATCTGGCCATCATTAATTAATGGGAAGCGAACATTTGCTTCATCATTTTCGATGATTACAAGCTGGCCATTTTGTTCTAAAATTCCGCTTTTGACCTTAGCAACTTCATAGATTCCATGACCACGAAGACGAAACATAAGGTCATTAGCACTGATTCCTGCCCGCATACAATTCTCTACCAACACTTTGCCGTTTTGAATTAATATTTGTGGTCGTCCATCAATGATTCTTCTTACCCAAATGTTATGATCCTTTGCAAACTTTACAGTAAATACAATTAATGTCCAAATCAAAAAGTACCATTATAAACTCAAGAACAGAAATCTCACTGTTGTAAATGATTCCGCCAATGATCCCACCTAAAACATAATTTTGAACTTGATCAATGGCAGAAGTTGGTGCGAGATTCCCCTTCCCCAGTAAATTAATTTGAAGAATCAAACATAACATTCCAAGAACAAATTTTATAATGATCAATGAATAATTATCCATATCTCTCTCCTACTTCATTAAATTAACTTGATGATTAACAACATGTGCTCGTGTAAGGGTATAGTTATCTCCCGTTTGACTTAAATTGACGCGATAATCGCAATCTTCAATCCGGACAAGAATCCCATCCGTTAGAGTCGTGGAGTTAACAACTACTTTTTGTGGAGAAACATTATGATCCCGAGCAACTGCCTTAATAAAGGGAATCATTTGAGTTGTTTGAGATTGCTGTGTCGTACTTTTTTCCATATCGGTAACTTGAAAGCCGATAAAGAGTAATAATAGCAAAAAGAAAATTATCCCTAAATCACGATAATGGGTAATAAGACGATGCCGTAAATATAAAAGCGTCATTACTGCAATCAAGAGTGCAAAAATGATAATAGCAACATAATTGAACAATTGATTCATGTGTTGATGATTTGATAAATAGCTGATTGTATAAAATGTCAATTTATTTCTCTCCTTAACTTAAATGTCGCCGTTTGTAAAATTAAGTTAGAAAAAATAAAAAGCCATTTGTGATAGACTTTTGAGTATCCCTAATCAAAAGAAAGGCAATCACAAATGACCTATAAACATCTTACCACACGCGAATTAACTCTCATAGCTGATTTTTGGTATCAAGGCACTAAAGCTTATCGGGCCGCTAAATTACTTCAACGTAGTCAAGAAACCATCTATCGTGTTTATCGTTTCCTCAATAACGGTAAAACCATCGACCAATATCTTCAGACTTATCAGCGACATAAACGTCGTTGTGGTCGGAAGCGGACCCAACTGCCAACTATCGAGGTTAACTATATCCATGCGCAAATCAAGGCTGGTTGGACTCCTGATACTATTATTGGTCGTGATGAGCACCCGATTAGCTGCAGTATGCGCACCCTTTATCGCATGTTTGCCCGCAATCAGTATGGCTTTTCCGTTAAACAGCTACCGATGAAAGGAAAACGCCATCCCAATGGCTATGTGGAACGTCGTGGTAAAGCTGGCCAATTAGGACGCAGTATCTATCAACGATATCGTGATTTCCCGCATTACCAACATGAATTTGGACACTTTGAAGCTGATACAGTTCAAGGTAAAGCTCACCGCGGAGCGGTAATGACGCTAGTAGAGCGACAATCCAAAGTAATGATTGTCCTTAATATTCATCATAAAACAGACGAAGCGGTGAATTGCCAGCTTGACCAATGGCTCGCTAAACTGCCACGTCACTTTGTTAAATCAATTACTTTTGACAATGGTAAAGAGTTCGCTGGATGGAGAGAGATAGCCAATAAGTATGATCTTCATACCTATTTTGCAGAAGTCGGTGCTCCCAATCAACGAGGGTTAAACGAAAATAATAATGGCATCTTACGTCGTGATGGTCTTAGTAAGATGCTAGATTTTCGCCATTTACCAAACGAACTAGTCACTCAGCTAATGCACCGTCGCAACAATATCCCACGAAAGTCTCTTAATTATCGTACACCACTAGAAGTATTCATGAGTTATGTCACAGAAGAACAGCTTTCAACTTTTTTCTAATTTAAATTGACATTTCGGGTGTAATAAAAACTTAAGCAGCTCCCCACCCTTTTTTCGTTCGCACATGATAGAATGGTAGTAACTTTAATATGAAAGAAAGGAGGAGTTCTTAATGATTATAAAATTAGTATTAAACTTGGATGGATCTTGTTAGGGAGTATTTCATTCGTTGGTGGAATAATTGGGATGCTCCTCCCTGTAATTCCGCAGGTTCCATTCTTCCTCCTCACAATATGGTGTATCACTAAAATTTCACCCCGTTTTCACAACTGGCTCCTTCGTAATCCGCTCTATATAAAATATGCAAAACCCCTGGTAAATCGGCTTGAAATCTGAAACATCATCCGAAACAAAGGGCACAAAAAATTAATAGTAAATAAAAAGGTCTTGAATGCTGCTATTTGCGTCCTAGACCTTTTTATATTAGCCAAATAATCGTGCCCAGAATCCCTTCTTTTGTTCTTTAACAGGCGATTCTGTAACTTTTTCAGCTGTATTCGTAGTTAACGTTTCCTCATTTGCTTCGTTTTCCGCACTATCTTCAGCATATGGGTTGCGTTCACCAATCCATTTAAAGAATTCATCAGCTTTAATTTCCACAAATTTTCCACGCTTGCCATTGATACCATCCACACAGAGTTCAATTGGCAGTGCATTCCGGTACTTTTCAATACTATCGGCAGTAAAACCATTGAAAGTATTAAGCTTCGAGATATCAAATAACAAGCTATGATCTTGTTGCCGGTATTTAAAGTCTTCTTCCTGTGTTAGGTAAAGTTTAGCCCACCGGTTACGCGAACTTTCCTTAAAGTCATCACAAATTTCATCTGCAAAGTAAGGAGGTACTTCCATATCCGCCATTTGATAGTAATCGCGGAAAATCTTACGGGTATTTGCTAAGAAGTCAAGTTTACCAGTCTTTTCATCGAATGCGCGCCATGGCGTTTCATCGTCCTCTAGTAAGCTTGCCATCCGCATTACAAAGTCCTTAAACAGCGTATTATTTAAGGTTTGTCGTACGTTATAGATATATTTATTGGCCTCACCTTTTTGCTGGTCATCGATAACCTTATCAATTTGGAGATAATAAGTTCGCCGTGCAGTTTCACGCAGCATAGTAAAGCCTGAATCATAGTTAGTTGTTCCGATTAATGGTGCAATTGCATGTGGATTGTTAACCAATTCATTCATCGTATCAACAACTAAGTGCCGACTATATTGATCCTGTTGGAAGAAGTATGGTTCAATCTCATCCATTAAAACGGGTATGAACTTCCAAGCTTCATGTAGTGCTCGATTGCATCAACAGTTTTTGCTTTTTTCTGCGGTGTATCTGTAGGATAAATAGTCCCAAAATCAATTAATGACCGATCAGTATTCCATGTCAACTGATTAATAATCCGTAACAAAGTTGACTTTCCAGAACCAGCAGTTGCTCCTAGAATCAAGAAGTTAGGAATATCATTACCATCTTCAGGATTCAAACTAGCTTTCGCACGAATTTCCCATAAAAATGGTGCCGTAAAACTATATAAAATAGCTTCATAGAATCGCTTACCATAATCATCATTGTAGTCAACAACGTATTGCTGATACCCTTTTAATACCGCATCAATACTCTTTAAGCCATCACGAATTTGACTAATAGTCGCAATCTTTCCAAATTGAATTGGGTGCGTGCCAGTATCATTCGGTACGTACAGGCCACTATTATTGTTAACCAGATTTCTTTCCATCGGACGATCATATAAGAACGTTGTATACTTCTTCTCTGCTGACCGTTGTTGTGGTGTCATGCCACTAATCAAGGCATCCTGAACTTGTTTAAAAATCTTTTCGCGCGATTTCAATTTTGGTTTAGCTGCTCGTGGCGATACAGCTGTTTTTTGCAAAGTGTAAATTGTATCGTGTTGTTGAATTTGTCGTTCTGCTTCTTCTTTATCTTGAGAACGGTTAGTCGTAATATCTCGCATCGACTTAGTAATCATTGCGGGAATTTTATTTTCATCAATTTGTTTTTGAACGTCATGACTAATCAAGTCGGTCATATCTGCCGCTGCGATTTGATCGGTAACTTCATTATCAAGAATTACAACCGCATTCTTAGTTCCTTTAGTATCTTTCAAGCTCTCATCAATTTGATTTTGCGCTGCATTTAAAAGATTTCAGTAAAAAATGGTCGTAAAACTGGCTTGATGTCATTCTTATAATGGTTATCAAGATTTTGAAATAGCCGAATGTCATCATCAAAGACTAATATTTCTTCATATTGGTTACGCTCTTTATCAAATGAAGCACTGTCCAAGTTAAGACTTCCCAAAATTACACGAGTATCATGGGTCTCGGAATTACTTAGGAGGTAAAAACGTGAATGGATAGCCTGAGTTGGTGCAATTGCAACTTGAAAAAGATTGTTCAATACGTTTGCTTGATTGTCGCTAGTTAATGCTTCAAAGACTTTAGCAGGCTTTTTATTAGCAGCAGATAGCAATGCATTGGTTAAAGCAACCTTAGTGATCACTTCATCACCAGTTTTAGCTTCATAATTTTCAGGGCTGCTCAGTGCAACTTCGACTTTAATGAATCGACTTAAATACTGATTAATAAAGTCGGCAGTCACGTTACCAGTAACTGCTGTTAAACGATTGAACTTATTAGCATCAAAAAGCTGGCTAATCTTTAATGGTGGAGTATCCTGACCATTAAAAACAATATGAATCTTTTTTAGATCTGAATCTGTCATTGGCGTAGTCCTTTTCTAAACAATATTAACTCTTTTTATTTTCGTTTATTTAAACCAATTTTGCAAGTGACCATCGAAATATGTATCTGTCAAGTTTTCATAGGTAGCCTTTAAATATACAGTTTTAGTGGGTTAGTGCCTTAAAAAGTTGTCCCATTGGTCTACTTGTGGCCGTGTTAATCGGAATTATTCCTTGTACTGCTCCAATTGACGGCTTTGTCGGTGCCTTTCTTAGAAACTCTCCAGTTCGAATATGCATTTCCTGTAATAGGCTGGTTTGAGCCACTCGAGGAAGAACTGTTAATTGTTCTAGGATTGTATTTAAACTAGCTTGCAGTTCACCATTCATTCGGGCTTCAATTAAACCAATCATGGCTTTAGCCCCCTGCTTAGTCCATGACTTGCCCTGTTTCTTCATCCGGTAAGTAAAAGCCCGGTGAGAACTTTCGACTGAACCAATTAAATGAATATCCTTAAATCCACGCATTTGTGGTGAGAGGATATACCGCCAATTTCGCTGTAGATACTTTCTTAAACGCATTAGGTCGTCTGCTTGTTTTTCCGTTAGGTTTTGTGATTCATAAGTATCTAAAATTATTGTTAGCTCCGCTTGATCATGATGACGAACGGCTTTAATTGCTCGCATGGCTAATTCGTTGTGCCGGCCTAAAGTATGTTCAATTTTCTGTAAACAATGATAGCGGTCGAGAAAGTATTCACCATGTGCACCTTGAGGAACTAGACTTAATAGCTTAGCTGGTTCGTAACCTGGGCCAGCGTCACTGGCCAAAAAGATCGTTTGACCGGCAAGCTTATAATGGCGGTCTAAATAATCACTTAGTCGTGCTTCAAGCCGTCCTTGGTGCCCAACACTGAGAAAGTCATGCCGATTAATGATTTGATTAGCTACTCGCTCATAAACCCGATAATGGTGCACAAGAGTCAGCTGACCTGCTTCTTTTTTACCTTTAATCATAAAGGCATCACCCTCAATAGTTAAATTTTTAGGCATATGGCGAGGAGTAGCTTGGTGTTCTTTTGCTTGAGTTTGTTTAGCTACCTGATTTCCTAACTCATGCACGGCGTGCATTACCGAATCGGCAGTAATTCCGCTGTCAAATACAAGGTTCAAAATGTCGGCAGTATTGCGCATTGTAGTTGTTTGGGCAATCTTAGCCATCATCATTAAGTAGTGTGGCGATAAACGACGACGTGGTTTAATTTTTAATTGTTGGTCTAAGTAAAATTCACGTTTCTTTGTCCCAGCCTGATAATACCGTCGTTGAAAAGTCACCGGGCCAAAGATAAAATTAAGCGTCCGTGGCTGTTTATTGATTACTTGATAGTTCGCTGGAGCTTGGGACTTTAAGCTTTGATCTAAGCTTTCCAAAAAGTTTTGCATGATTACTTGTCCTAACTCCAATACCCCTTTTAAAATAATCTGTTCAGCTTCAAATAAACTGCCTGATTTCACCAAATTCTGCTCGATTTCTGTTAAAATATCCATGAGGAAAGACCTGCCTTTGCTTAGTATTCGACACACTAAAGGCTACTGGTCTTTTCTTTTTTTGTAAATAAGTAAATTGGTCTACAAAAAAGATTTCCACGACCAGATGAATTACTCATCCAACCTATGAAAATCTTACACTAACTCG
>PDYJ01002591.1_pt1 | contig 11616 bp, 1 predicted proteins | sample 1430841 | NCBI WGS metagenome assembly PDYJ01 (sample SAMN07237672, study PRJNA390542) | Gut metagenome, whole genome shotgun sequencing project. | isolation source: fecal pellets | host: Mus musculus | place: USA: New York, NY | collected 2016-10 | reverse complement strand
TTAAGACTTGTATATAAGTTAAACTCCCTAATCCGTGTTTCAAGACGGTGTAATATAATTACTATAACCCTAGACAAGTTCAGAACTATTTCAGCCTCCTTTTTGGAGTAATTTTCATCCTTCGTTCACACTACTTGTACGCTATCGGTCTACTCATATTATTTAGCTTTTGGATGGGTCAAACCACCCTATTCGGATAGCAATCTCAAGCTATCTTACTCACTTTAAGGATTATATAGATATAATCGTTTAACGAGACTTTAACTCTTTATTGTTCATTCTTTCAAAATGATTTTTAATTATATCTAAGTCCTTTATCCACATTGTTTAAATTAAATTTAAACTTTGGAATTGAGCTTTTCTCTCTTCGATCGCCTTTACTAAGAGAATCCTAGTTAGTTTCTTATCCTCCACTTAATGAGATGCTTCAGTTCAGTGGGTAATCCTAATAAAAGTAGAACTAAATTTTATAATTATACTTTCTAATTAATAAAAGCTTTAAAATCTTTAAAGCAATAATTAATATATTATTGTTACTACAATTATTATATATATCTAATGATATATGCAATTTGCATTCAAAAATTGAACTGTCAAGATGTTTGCAGCAACAGCCACTTATCACATTATGCCATGTTCTTCTTCGTATGAGCAGCCAAGACATCCGTTGTCTAAGATTTTTCTTTTATTTTTTTTACTAAAATGTTGTATTATTTTAACCTATTCAAAATACTTTTTTGTTAATTATAACTTTAACTGATCCAACGGCAGGTTCACCTACCGTTACCTTGTTACGACTTCTCCTTCCTCTAGATAACGTGATTTAATTACCTTCTCTCTATAATAGAAATCTAGTAATTTCACCGAATCATCCAATCGGTAGGAGCGACGGGCGGTGTGTACAAAGGGCAGGGACGTATTCAACGTGCGATGTTGACACACATTTACAAGGGATTCCTGGTTCATGACGATGATTACAATCGTCAATCCCAACTACGTGAAAGTTTGACAGAGTAACTCATATTTTCATATTCGTTTTACTGTTTGATTTTCACATTGTAGCACGCGTGCAGCCCAGGGCATCTAAGGACATCACGGACCTGTTATTGCTACCCTCTTCCTCCTGCTATATCGCAGGGAGTCCCAATTATACTTCCGTAATTTAATTGGCGATAATCTCGCTCGTTAGCTGAATCAACGCTAGACAGGTCAACCCACGCACCACCAACGGCCATGCACCACCACAAGCAATATCCTGAACAGTCTTTAGCTGGTCAGTCATAAAAAACATCTGGTCCTGGTAAGTTTTCCCGTGTTGATTCAAATTAAGCCACAGGCTCCACCCCTGGTGTGCCCTTCCGTCAATTCCTTCAAGTTTCAGCCTTGCGGTCGTAGTTCCCCCAGAGCCCAAGAACTATGATTTCTCACTGAGTTCTACCTTTATATATTAAAGATAATCCCCTGTCGGCATCGTTTACAGCAGGAACTACCCGGGTCTCTAATCCGGTTGGATACTCCTGCTCTCGCCCTTGATCGATAGAAACCCTCTAGGTAAATGCTTTCGCTTTTGTTTCTCTCCAAATGGGTCAATGCATTCCACCGCTCGCCATTAAATAGATTTACCCCCGATGGCTCTCTTTGATCTTGATTCTTTACCTTTAGAGATAAAAAATCAAAATTGTCATACTGCGCTAGGCCATTCATTTTTAAAATACCCTAAGCGTCCTGATTTGTTCACAGTGACCAATTAATAATAAAATTATTAATTATATTCCTTATGGAATTTCAGACTACGGGCGTTTTAACTGCAACAATATGGGAGCAAACTTGCAGAGCTGGAATTACCGCAGCTGCTGGCACCAGACTGGCCCTCTGCTAGGTTTCAAAAGATTATATAAGATCTATTCCTATCTACAATTCTATAATAGAATTAGAAGAACTGGTCATTACCCCCTCCTACGTTGTAGAGTGGGGAAGTTTCGCGCCTGCTGCTACCCGTGGGTATAGTCGCTATCTCTCAGGCGCCTTCTCCGGCAGTACGACGGTAACCGCCCGTTACCCGTGATTGTTTACCTAGGTCAAGACCCTAAGTACAGGCTGATAGGTCACTCGATCGAATGATGTGCCTCCTAAAAGGTCAACTTTTCCATCCTAATTCATTTCAGATGAAACATTTTCGCATGTATTAGCACAAGATTTACTTCTGCTATCCATCTAAATCTCAATCGAGATGCCATCAAATAGATTCCGAGTGTGTTAATGAGCTGTTCGCAGTTTCAGTTACCCTGAACTTACACTTGCATGGCTTAATCTATGACCGAAGTGTGCTTCCTTGGCAGGATCAACCAAGTATCTTTAAGCCTTTTTAAATTAGTATTTCATCTAATACCGTGCTTTTAGTATTAGAACCACCAATATAATATAACGTTGGCCTTTTTTCAGAAGGTCTATGTATTTAATTATACCTATTGGTTAGCCATTGTCATACCTAACTGAATCACCGCTATTAGGATACGCAATGTTAGTGGTTGGCAGTGGGATCCGCCCAACTGTTACCCGCCCAACCTACGGAGGCTATGAAGCACCCATAACCTTGACAGGAGTTTACCACCACCGAAGTAGTACTGCCCTCCCTAAAGGAGTGAAATAACCATGATTTAGCTACTCTATATAACCCTCGCTCCTTGTCCTATTTTCCTCATTCGATTTTAAGACTCTTTACGTTCCCCCATTTTCACTTAGTCTCTCTTACGGTTATTTTCGTTGTTTTCCCAAAAATCCCTCTTTTTAAGCGGCAAAACCCCTCTTATTTTGCCCCTTTTATTCTCGGTTAACCTCCTTTTTTGGTGGATTTTCTAGTAAGGATTCTATATGGGGCTCTCGCTTAACTTTTCACCCACCCTTTGCACACCCATTACCCCCATTTTAAGCGGCAAAATGACCCTAATTTTGAGGCCCTCTGGCAACCTATGTCCGACATTTCTAGTAAGGATTCTCTATGGAGCTCTCGCTTAACTTTTTGCCCCCATATTAACCCAATAATTTACCCCATTTTAAGCGACAAACTGACTCTAATTTTGAGGCCCTCTGGCAACCTATGTCCGACATTTCTAATAAGGATTCTCTATGGGACTCTCGCTTAGATTTTTGCCCCCATATTAACCAAATAATTTGCCCCAATTTAAGCGGCAAAATGACTCTAATTTTGGCACCCTTGGCAACCTATGTCCGACATTTCTAATAAGGATTCTCTATGGGACTCTCGCTTAGATTTTTGCCCCCATATTAACCAAATAATTTGCCCCAATTTAAGCGGCAAAATGACTCTAATTTTGGCACCCCTTGGCAACCTATGTCCGACATTTCTAGTAAGGATTCTCTATGGAGCTCTCGCTTAGAATTTCAACCACATATTAACCCAATAATTTACCCCCATTTTAAGCGGAAAAATGACCCTAAATTTGGCACCCTTTGGCAGCCTATTTCCGCAATTTTAGTAGGGATTCTCTATGGGACTCTCGCTTAGAATTTCAACCACATATTAACCCAATAATTTACCCCCATTTTAAGCGGAAAAATGACCCTAAATTTGGCACCCTTTGGCAGCCTATTTCCGCAATTTTAGTAGGGATTCTCTATGGGACTCTCGCTTAACTTTTTGCCCCACCCTTTTCACATATATTTGCACCCAATTTAAGCGGAAAACTGACCCTAAATTTTGAGGCCCTCTGGCAACCTTAATCCCACTTTTCTAGTAGGGATTCTCTATGGGACTCTCGCTTAACTTTTTGCCCCACCCTTTTCACATATATTTGCCCCCAATTTAAGCGGCAAAATGACCCTAATTTTGAGGCCCTCTGGCAACCTATGTCCGACATTTCTAGTAAGGATTCTCTATGGGACTCTCGATTAGATTTTTAACCACATGTTAACCCAATAATTTACCCCTATATTAAGCCCCAAATCCACTCTCTTTTCAAACCCCTATTCCCACCCCTTATCCATAACCGTAATTGTCTTTATGCCCATCTTTCTCTATGGACCTCTCGCTCACATTTTCAACCATAAACTAAACCATTATGTTATAAACTTTTTCAAACTTCAAAAACACTAAATATTATTCCTTTTAACCATCATATCCTCTACTATTTTCCTTTCATTTCCTACTATTCTTACTCTTTAGAACAAGACTTTTAATTTTTAAAACTTATTTTGAACTTTCTACAAAGTATAAACTTAATATTATATGTTTTTTAATTTTGCAACACACATATATACTTAATTATCACTCAGATCATAAACAGAATCGAAGAAATAAACTAAGTTTACTGTTGGGTTTACAAGTGTCAGACCGTAAACTGGTTGTCATTACTTCTTCCATTGCTTTTTCAATGGTTTGCACACTTTTGGTTTATTTTTCATTTTCTGACACTCTTTGCAACTCCATCTCACCTCGTCTGTATTGGAGATGTATTCAGATATATAATTATAATCTTAATTATTATTATTTTTTTGATCTTGGAAATATTGGGAAAAAAAAATTATTTAAAAAAGTTTAAATTTGTTTAGCTCTGCTGATTCTACCCCTGCCGATGGTTGCCATGAGCCAGTTGTCTTGTTCCCACTGCTTAGTTTTGGTGCTTCTTTGCACCGACCTTCTTTTCTGAGGATTGTGATTACAAGGGTTTCCTCCGCCTCTCCCCGATTTTCCCAAGCAATCTTCTATCTGATGATAGATTTGTCTTAGTTAGGTTCTGCTGATACCTAATCTAAAACTTAGATTGCTCAGGGACCAAATCGATTTTGGCTCATGCAGGCACTCACCAAAATTTTTGCACGGATCCCCTTGAATCCCCTCAACTAAGCGTCCCCTGGCCATGTCCTGTCCCAATTCTGTCCTGTGTCGTCTGTGGATCTTCGTCTTCTTTCATCTGTCACTTTATGTTTTGTAAACCGAACGTAAACTCGACGTAAACTGCGTGTTAGATTTGAAACTCAAAATCGTGAATAACTCGGAGCCCAGGCACATTGGTGAGATGTCGACATAGGACAATATGTAGGCCAATGCCTGAAGAACCTGTAGATGTATTTTGGTTGCACACAAACCAACAGAGCGGCCACATTCACATATGTTTTGTGGTTTTTCGTGTTCTAAACTGTATTTCTTCTATTTTCATCACACCATCTTCTTAACAAAATCCTCCAATTTTCGACATTCCAAAACGACTTCGATATCAATCGATAGGTAATGGGAAATCGTTATATCTGATGCAATTGCCGCATCCAAATGGAGAAGTGAGTACATATCGAAAATGGAAAATACGGAAAATGAAGAAATTTAGTGATTTTGAGGTGTGTGAGGGGAATTGGGGGGAGATAGTGATATGGATGGAGTGAGGGGGAGGGGAGGAATATAATGTTAAATTTTGGGGAGAGTTGAGGATTTTTGGGATTTGGGGTTTTGGGCCTTTGGTTACCCTTGCGATCCTGCTCCCTAATCACATTCCCCTCAATCGCTCCCGGATTCAATGAGTTCATTCAAATCAAAAACACGAAATATTCCACCATCCACAAGACTTAGCAAGTTGCTTTCTTGATATTTAAATAACTTATAACTAGTACTAATTAACATTTTAAAAAAAATCAAAAAAATATTTTGGTAATACATTAAAATGAAAATGGTAAAATTATTAAACCCAAAACAAGATCCAAATCTCAAACTCTAGTGCAAAAAGTGACACTCCTGGATTATCCTCTTCCCATCGATGTTCACTCCAAAAAAATAAAAAAAATTATATGCTAATAGCATAACCTAGCAAACAAGGCTGACCCTCAGAAAGTCGTGGACGTAATGCCACTCCGCTCCTTACAGGACCCTTGTTGATTCAACGTCTTCTACATTGGGTTATATTCATCCTAACCTTAATTTTGCTATAAAGTTAATATTTAAGGCTTATAAGGATGATATCCATCACTTTCTAGATGAGGTTCTGGCTTAAGAGGCCTTCAGCCATTATCTCAGACGGCGTAGCTACGCAACTTTCCTTGTCAAGAAATTGCTAACCAGAGGCCATATTCAACTGTTCCTCTCGTACTGAATCAAACTACTATCATGATGGCATATCCAGTAGGATAAAACAAACCTGGCTCACGACGGTCTAAACCCAGCTCACGATCCCTAATACGGGTGAACAATCCAACCCTTAGTGAGTTGTGCCTCACTAGGATAGGAAGAGCCGACATCGAAGAATCAAAAAGCTGCGTTGATTTGATCTCTTAGCAGCCACAAGCCAGTTGTCCCGGAGGTAACTTGTCTGTCACCCCAAGTATCAAGACCTGATACTAATTAGGGATCGTTAGGCCATTGTTTCCAAACTGATCCTAGTACAAAAAGGCGCAGTAAATTGAGCTTTTGGCCTTAATCCTCAACGTGAGATTTCTGTCCTCACTGAGCTCAACGTAGACCACCTTCGCTGCTCTTTCGAAGGTGTGCCGCCCCAGCCAAACTTTCTATCTGGTCATGTTTTCATAGAATTAGCATAACTCCAGATTATGTAGTGGTTTCTCATATTTGATTACTCTCCCACCTAGTCTGCACCATAAACGAAGCTATACAAAACCAGACCAAAGTGAAGCTCTACAGGGTCTTCTTCCCCCGCTGGATATTAAGTGCCCGTTCCCACTTCTGTTGGTTCGCTGAGTGATAGTTTGGGACAGTGAGAACCTCATAGCTCCGTTCATGCAGGTCACTAATTAAGTGACGAGGTATTTCGCTACTTTGATAAGAGTCATAGTTACCCCAGCTATTTACCGGTGCTTCGTTCGTTTGATTGATGTTAACAGGCACAGCACTGAGCAGGATTCACGTTGTGTTCAAATCAATTTAGACAGAGTGGCACAACGCTGCGTTTTTATTAAACAGTTGGGCTCCCCTTGTAACTATCGGTTCTGATTTCTATCAGAGCCAAGCTTTCTCCCGAAGTTACAGCTCTAATTGGCCGAATTCCCTGAACTACCATAGCTCAATGGCCATAGGCTACTCACCTTGGAGACCTGATGCGGTTATGGGTACGAATATATTAATTATATTAATAATTTTCTTTTCATGGTTCCATTATATATCTGTATAATAATTCCGAAGAATTATTTTGCCATCTATACATCATTTTTCCCCTTTTGACAAGTTTTAAAAGATATAATTAGATGTCATTTAGGAAAGATAACCCTAATAACAGTATATAATAGAAGAAGAAAATTATCTAAAATGTCACCATTTATAATTAATTATAGTTATAGAATATCAACTATATACCCTTTCTGATTAATTATTAAATCATTAGGTTCGACTAACTCTGGGACTATTTAAGTTGCCCAGAAACCCTACTCCTCATCAGCCCCCAGGATTTATACCTGGATAAACGCTACTTCAATTAGGATGTGCAATAATTATATCTCAATATAATTTCACAATTACACTTCGATGATATAATCACGTCCTCCTACTCCTTGCTATAAACTTAGCAAGTGTTAAGTATCGGTTCTTCAATATGCGCCATTCATTTTCAGGGCCTTAGTATTTGGCAGGGGAGTTTATAACACAACTCATTAGCGGATACCTACTTTTAGGGGCACCGACCTGCTGTCTTAATACAAAGACTCCTTTAATGGTTTCAATGGTTGAAGAATTAGGCACCTTATCTTAACATTTGGTTCATCCCATTTCGCCATGACCGCTTACCGGTCAGAGCCCACTCATAACATTTATTCTTTTTAATAATTTCGTTTAGATAATTATTAAATAAACAAGGACGTTCGGAGTTTGGAAATAAGTTGACTCACCGTAGTAAGCCTACACCTCTACCCATTGCTCTACTGCCTTAACTAATTTAATGTTACGGCTATCCTTAGGGAAACTTCGAAGGAAACCAGCTATTAGATGGTTCGATGAGTCTTTCGCACCTATACCTACATCTAACGAACGATTTGCACATCAGTATCGCGACGAAACTTCCATCAGAGTTTCCCCTGACTTCATTCTGTGCAGGCATAGTTCACCATCATTCGGGTTCTAACATATATACTCTAACTCCCCTTTAAGGGTTAGTTTCCTTTCGCCTTCATTTAAGACTTGTATATAAGTTAAACTCCCTAATCCGTGTTTCAAGACGGGTGTAATATAATTACCTATAACCCTAGACAAGTTCAGAACTATTTCAGCCTCCTTTTTGGAGTAATTTTCATCCTTCGTTCACACTACTTGTACGCTATCGGTCTACTCATATTATTTAGCTTTGGATGGGTCAAACCACCCTATTCGGATAGCAATCTCAAGCTATCTTACTCACTTTAAGGATTATATAGATATAATCGTTTAACGAGACTTTAACTCTTTATTGTTCATTCTTTCAAAATGATTTTTAATTATATCTAAGTCCTTTATCCACATTGTTTAAATTAAATTTAAACTTTGGAATTGAGCTTTTCTCTCTTCGATCGCCTTTACTAAGAGAATCCTAGTTAGTTTCTTATCCTCCACTTAATGAGATGCTTCAGTTCAGTGGGTAATCCTAATAAAAGTAGAACTAAATTTTATAATTATACTTTCTAATTAATAAAAGCTTTAAAATCTTTAAAGCAATAATTAATATATTATTGTTACTACAATTATTATATATATCTAATGATATATGCAATTTGCATTCAAAAATTGAACTGTCAAGATGTTTGCAGCAACAGCCACTTATCACATTATGCCATGTTCTTCTTCGTATGAGCAGCCAAGACATCCGTTGTCTAAGATTTTTCTTTTATTTTTTTTACTAAAATGTTGTATTATTTTAACCTATTCAAAATACTTTTTTGTTAATTATAACTTTAACTGATCCAACGGCAGGTTCACCTACCGTTACCTTGTTACGACTTCTCCTTCCTCTAGATAACGTGATTTAATTACCTTCTCTCTATAATAGAAATCTAGTAATTTCACCGAATCATCCAATCGGTAGGAGCGACGGGCGGTGTGTACAAAGGGCAGGGACGTATTCAACGTGCGATGTTGACACACATTTACAAGGGATTCCTGGTTCATGACGATGATTACAATCGTCAATCCCAACTACGTGAAAGTTTGACAGAGTAACTCATATTTTCATATTCGTTTTACTGTTTGATTTTCACATTGTAGCACGCGTGCAGCCCAGGGCATCTAAGGACATCACGGACCTGTTATTGCTACCCTCTTCCTCCTGCTATATCGCAGGGAGTCCCAATTATACTTCCGTAATTTAATTGGCGATAATCTCGCTCGTTAGCTGAATCAACGCTAGACAGGTCAACCCACGCACCACCAACGGCCATGCACCACCACAAGCAATATCCTGAACAGTCTTTAGCTGGTCAGTCATAAAAAACATCTGGTCCTGGTAAGTTTTCCCGTGTTGATTCAAATTAAGCCACAGGCTCCACCCCTGGTGTGCCCTTCCGTCAATTCCTTCAAGTTTCAGCCTTGCGGTCGTAGTTCCCCCAGAGCCCAAGAACTATGATTTCTCACTGAGTTCTACCTTTATATATTAAAGATAATCCCCTGTCGGCATCGTTTACAGCAGGAACTACCCGGGTCTCTAATCCGGTTGGATACTCCTGCTCTCGCCCTTGATCGATAGAAACCCTCTAGGTAAATGCTTTCGCTTTTGTTTCTCTCCAAATGGGTCAATGCATTCCACCGCTCGCCATTAAATAGATTTACCCCCGATGGCTCTCTTTGATCTTGATTCTTTACCTTTAGAGATAAAAAATCAAAATTGTCATACTGCGCTAGGCCATTCATTTTTAAAATACCCTAAGCGTCCTGATTTGTTCACAGTGACCAATTAATAATAAAATTATTAATTATATTCCTTATGGAATTTCAGACTACGGGCGTTTTAACTGCAACAATATGGGAGCAAACTTGCAGAGCTGGAATTACCGCAGCTGCTGGCACCAGACTGGCCCTCTGCTAGGTTTCAAAAGATTATATAAGATCTATTCCTATCTACAATTCTATAATAGAATTAGAAGAACTGGTCATTACCCCCTCCTACGTTGTAGAGTGGGGAAGTTTCGCGCCTGCTGCTACCCGTGGGTATAGTCGCTATCTCTCAGGCGCCTTCTCCGGCAGTACGACGGTAACCGCCCGTTACCCGTGATTGTTTACCTAGGTCAAGACCCTAAGTACAGGCTGATAGGTCACTCGATCGAATGATGTGCCTCCTAAAAGGTCAACTTTTCCATCCTAATTCATTTCAGATGAAACATTTTCGCATGTATTAGCACAAGATTTACTTCTGCTATCCATCTAAATCTCAATCGAGATGCCATCAAATAGATTCCGAGTGTGTTAATGAGCTGTTCGCAGTTTCAGTTACCCTGAACTTACACTTGCATGGCTTAATCTATGACCGAAGTGTGCTTCCTTGGCAGGATCAACCAAGTATCTTTAAGCCTTTTTAAATTAGTATTTCATCTAATACCGTGCTTTTAGTATTAGAACCACCAATATAATATAACGTTGGCCTTTTTCAGAAGGTCTATGTATTTAATTATACCTATTGGTTAGCCATTGTCATACCTAACTGAATCACCGCTATTAGGATACGCAATGTTAGTGGTTGGCAGTGGGATCCGCCCAACTGTTACCCGCCCAACCTACGGAGGCTATGAAGCACCCATAACCTTGACAGGAGTTTACCACCACCGAAGTAGTACTGCCCTCCCTAAAGGAGTGAAATAACCATGATTTAGCTACTCTATATAACCCTCGCTCCTTGTCCTATTTTCCTCATTCGATTTTAAGACTCTTTACGTTCCCCCATTTTCACTTAGTCTCTCTTACGGTTATTTTCGTTGTTTTCCCAAAAATCCCTCTTTTTAAGCGGCAAAACCCCTCTTATTTTGCCCCTTTTATTCTCGGTTAACCTCCTTTTTTGGTGGATTTTCTAGTAAGGATTCTATATGGGGCTCTCGCTTAACTTTTCACCCACCCTTTGCACACCCATTACCCCCATTTTAAGCGGCAAAATGACCCTAATTTTGAGGCCCTCTGGCAACCTATGTCCGACATTTCTAGTAAGGATTCTCTATGGAGCTCTCGCTTAACTTTTTGCCCCCATATTAACCCAATAATTTACCCCATTTTAAGCGACAAACTGACTCTAATTTTGAGGCCCTCTGGCAACCTATGTCCGACATTTCTAATAAGGATTCTCTATGGGACTCTCGCTTAGATTTTTGCCCCCATATTAACCAAATAATTTGCCCCAATTTAAGCGGCAAAATGACTCTAATTTTGGCACCCCTTGGCAACCTATGTCCGACATTTCTAATAAGGATTCTCTATGGGACTCTCGCTTAGATTTTTGCCCCCATATTAACCAAATAATTTGCCCCAATTTAAGCGGCAAAATGACTCTAATTTTGGCACCCCTTGGCAACCTATGTCCGACATTTCTAGTAAGGATTCTCTATGGAGCTCTCGCTTAGAATTTCAACCACATATTAACCCAATAATTTACCCCCATTTTAAGCGGAAAAATGACCCTAAATTTGGCACCCTTTGGCAGCCTATTTCCGCAATTT
>PDYJ01003207.1_pt1 | contig 11643 bp, 5 predicted proteins | sample 1430841 | NCBI WGS metagenome assembly PDYJ01 (sample SAMN07237672, study PRJNA390542) | Gut metagenome, whole genome shotgun sequencing project. | isolation source: fecal pellets | host: Mus musculus | place: USA: New York, NY | collected 2016-10 | reverse complement strand
GGACAGTGGCTGTGTCGTCATGCTCCGAAGGCGCTTCGGGCGGCTACAAGGAGATAATCATGCGCATCAGCGGAGGCGACAGTATCTATGGCACCCTCAAGTATGAGAGCGGCGTTCATCGGGTGCAGCGTGTTCCCGCCACCGAGACGCAGGGACGAGTGCACACTTCGGCTGCGACGGTGGCTGTGCTTCCGGAGGCAGAGCCGTTTGATGTCACTATCAATGAAGGCGAGATCCGCTGGGACACCTTCCGCTCAGGCGGTGCCGGTGGCCAGAATGTAAATAAGGTGGAGAGCGGAGTGCGCCTCCGCTACAACTGGCGCAATCCCAACACCGGCGAGAGCGAGGAGATATTGATCGAATGTACCGAGACCCGCGACCAGCCCAAGAATAAAGAGCGTGCGCTGAGCCGCCTGCGATCGTTTATCTACGACCGCGAGCACCGCAAGTACACCGACGAGATAGCTTCGCGACGCAAATCGCTCGTGTCGACAGGCGACCGCTCGGCCAAGATACGTACCTACAATTTCCCTCAGGCCCGCATAACTGACCATCGCATCAACTACACAGCCTATAACCTCCAGGCATTTCTCGACGGCGACATTCAGGAGCTGATCGATAAGCTCACGGTGGCCGAAAATGCCGCCCGCCTTCAGGAGGCTGCCTTATGACATTAAACCCCACTCCACTACAAGAAACCAAATTATCGCAGCATATAATGAACCGCAAGCAACTCATCGACAACATTTTTGCCAAGCGCAGCTTCCTCTGCGTGGGGCTTGATACCGATATCCGCAAGATACCCTCGACGGTGCTTGAATCGCACCCCGATGATCCGATCACGGCATTCAACAAGGCCATCATTGACGCCACCGCACCATATTGCGTGGCCTATAAGCCCAATCTCGCTTTTTATGAGAGTCTTGGAGCCAAGGGTTGGACTGCCCTTGAGGAGACAGTGAAGTATATCCGCGAGCGTTATCCCGACCAGTTTATCATAGCCGATGCCAAACGCGGCGATATAGGCAATACATCGCAGCTCTATGCGCGTTCGTTTTTCGAGCATCTCGGAGTCGACGCCATTACTGTGGCACCCTACATGGGCGAAGACTCGGTGACCCCCTTCCTCGGCTACGAAGGGAAGTGGGTGGTGCTCCTTGCGCTTACATCCAATAAGGGCTCACACGACTTCCAGCTCATAGAAGATCGCGACGGACGCCGACTTTTTGAAAATGTGATTCTCAAATCCTCGCAATGGGCAGGAAAGGATGAGATGATGTATGTTGTGGGTGCCACACGCGGCGCTATGTTTGCCGATATCCGCAAGGTTGCTCCGGAGAGCTTCCTGCTTGTGCCGGGTGTAGGAGCCCAGGGTGGAAGCCTCGAAGAGGTGGCACGCTACGGCATGACCCCCGACTGCGGTCTGCTGGTCAACTCCTCGCGCGGCATCATCTACGCCTCACAAGGTCCCGACTTTGCCGAGGCTGCGGCAGCCGAAGCCTCGAAGCTCGCCGCCCAGATGAGCACACTGCTCCCCGCCTCACACGCCGACTGAAACAATCAATCAACATATATTCATAGACAAATGAACATCGACAGCTACAACTTCAACGGTAAGAAAGCCATCGTCCGCGTTGACTTCAACGTGCCCCTCGACGAAAATGGCAACATCACCGACGACACCCGCATCCGCGGTGCCCTCCCCACCCTCGAAAAGATCCTCGCCGACGGCGGCTCGCTCATCATCATGAGCCACATGGGCAAGCCCAAAGGCAAGGTCAACCCCAAATACTCGCTCGCCCAGATCAAGGACGCAGTGGCCAAGGCACTCGGCCGCGACGTGAAGTTTGCTCCCGATTGCGCCGACGCTGCTGAAGCTGCCGCCAATCTCAAACCCGGCGAAGTGCTCCTGCTTGAAAACCTCCGCTTCCACCCCGAAGAAGAGGGCAAGCCCGTAGGTATCGACAAGGAAGATCCCGCTTATGCCGACGCCAAGAAGGCCATGAAGGAGAGCCAGAAGGAATTTTCCAAGAAGCTCGCCTCGTATGCCGACGTGTATGTGAACGATGCATTCGGCACCGCCCACCGTCGTCATGCCTCCACTGCCGTGATCGCCGACTATTTTGATGCCGACGACAAGATGCTCGGCTATCTTATGGAGAAGGAAGTGAAGGCTGTCGACAATATCCTCAAGGATATCAAGCGCCCCTTCACCGCCATCATGGGTGGTTCCAAGGTATCGACCAAGATCGGTATCATCGAAAACCTCATGGACAAGGTTGACAACCTCATCCTCTGCGGCGGCATGACCTATACCTTTGCCAAGGCTCAGGGTGGCAACGTAGGCGAGTCGCTCTGCGAGCTCGACAAGCTCGATCTGGCTCTCGACATCATGAAGAAGGCCAAGGAGAAGGGTGTAAACCTCGTTCTCGGCACCGACTGCATTGCTGCCGATGCTTTCTCCAACGATGCCAACACTCAGGTGTGCAGCGTGATGGATATCCCCGCCGGCTGGGAAGGCCTCGACGCAGGTCCTGAGACCCGCAAGGCTTTTGCCGACGCTATCCGTGGCTCGAAGACCATCCTTTGGAACGGTCCTGCCGGTGTGTTTGAGTTTGACAACTTCACTGCAGGCTCGCGTGCTATCGCCGATGCTATCGTTGAGGCTACCAACGACGGTGCTTTCTCGCTCGTAGGTGGCGGCGACTCCGTGGCTTGTGTCAACAAGTTTGGTCTCGCCGATCAGGTGAGCTACGTATCGACCGGCGGCGGCGCTCTTCTCGAGGCTATCGAGGGCAAGGTGCTCCCCGGCATCGCAGCTATCCGTGGCGATAAGTAATCCTTTCTCGACCATTCATCACCTATCATAATGCACGGGGCGTCCCGGCACGTGTCGCACAAGCGATTACGGAGCTGGGACGCCTTATTATTGTTGTCTTATAGCGGATGATAGGATGGTCAGAAGTCGAGAGTCAGCCTCACGTTGATCTGTCGGCGTGTGAGATAGTTGGGCACCGCATACTGGATGGAGTTTACGTCGGTGACCCAATAGTATGAGCTGACATTTGAAATGTCGAGCAGATTGAAAACGTCGAGCCCCGCCCACAGGCTTTTTATGCCGCGGCGGCTTTCGCCATCGGCAGGAGGGAGAATTATGCCATACATCAGGCCGAAATCAACGCGCTTGTAGGGTGGGGTGCGGAAATAGCCTTTATCGCGGCCTGACCGAGGCGGAGTGGTGGGCAATCCGTCGGAAAATATGCCGCGCAGGCTCACCTTGAGGCGTGGCAACTTAGGGAAGAAGTCGGTGAAGAACAGTCCTACGGCATAGCGCTGGTCGGTGGGGCGTGGCACGCTCACGCCGCGTAGATTCTCACGGGTGTTCATCAGCGAGAATGTGAGCCATGAGTCGGAGCCGGGCACAAATTGGCCGAATAGCTTAAGATCGAGGCCCATGGCGTGGCCGCTTGATTCGTTGATACCCGAATATACCACTTTGAGATTGTCGATCTCATAAGGTATCAGGTCAGACAATGCCTTATAATACATCTCTCCGGAAAATTTGAAGGGACGCGAAAAGGCACGGAACGTGTAGTCGGCACCAAGTATAAAGTGAATCGAACGCTGACTCTTGATATCTCTGTTGAGGGCTATGGTGGAGTTGCCGGTGACAGGGTCGGTCACTGTCATACGAAATTCCTTGTAAAATGGACTCTGGTAATACAGCCCGGTAGAGAACCGGAAAGCCCACGATTGAGCGGCATCAGGCACAAATCCCACCGAAGCCCTTGGGCTTATGAGCATCTCACGGTTGAAACTCCACCAGCTCAGCCTCACTCCGGCCTGGATGTTGAAAAAACCGGCCGAAGTGGAGAATCGGTGACGATCCTGCACATAGCCCTCGATGCGGGTTGATGATATGTCGTGACTACCGGAGAGATTGTAGATCATGCGGAGATTTACACCGTCGGATGGCAGCGAGAAGCCGGCTGAATCTCGGAGCTCCCACTCGCGGGTGCGCTCCATAAGGCTTTCGTGGCGCATGGTCGCTCCGTAGGTGAGGGTGTTTTCGCGGCGCAGCGCTGTGGAGCCGCGCAGCGATAGTGATGCTACGGAAGCTTTCAGACGGTCGCGGGCATGTTCGTGATAGCGGCCAACGCCGAGCTCGCCTCCTATCGGGCCATCGTCGCCGCTGCCGTTAGTTCCGGCCTGATCGAGCCAATATTCGCCGGAAATGTCGTAGGCCACAAGCTCATTGGACAGGAATCCGGAAGCCATGAGCTGGAGAGCAGTGGTGCGGCTTGCCGCATAGCTCAGGCTCAAAGCGCCGAAAAAGGTCTGGAATTTATCACGCTCTTGACCGTCGAAATACACCTTGAATTGCTTGGCATCGGTCGAAGTGCCAAAATTGGTTGTGCGGTCGCGGGGCGTGAACCGATAGTCGTTGATAGCCACATTCCCTAATAGCGACAGATTGACCCGCTTCGATACCTTGAGGTTGAGGTGGGTCTGGTAGTCGAAAAAAGAGGGATCGTACTCACCCTTGGTCTCCATCGACGAAAGCAGCGAGGCATTGCGCTTGTAGCGAACGCCGTGGAGCTGGCTGAATTTGCCCGAGGCATGGCCCACTGAGGCGGTGGCCCCCATTAGCGATGCCGACACCGATCCGTCGAAGTTGGTGGGTGTGCGGTAGGTGATATCGAGCGCGCTCGACATCTTGTCGGCATATTCGGCGCCGAAGCCTCCGGTCGAAAACTCCACCGACTCCACCATGTCGGGATTGATTGCGCTCAATCCCTCCTGTTGTCCCGAGCTGATGAGCAGAGGGCGGTAGATCTCCATGCCGTTGATGTAGACCGAATTTTCGTCGTAGGAACCGCCGCGCACTGAGTATTGGCTCGATAGTTCATTGGAAGAGTTGACACCTCCGAGGGTGGTGAGAAGGCTTTCGATAGAGCCACCCGTGGCATCGGCAGCGCGAAGGCGATAGTCGGTGCCATCAATGCGTTGCATCGAGCCGGTCTGCTTGCGTGCTTCGGTGATCTCCACTTCGCCTATGTCCTTGGCCGAGGGGTGGAGGAGGACATTGAGCGTGACATCCCCTTCGGCGTCGATGAGACGTCGGGTCACCTGATTGTAGCCAATGCAGGAAAAGATCACCGTGACAGTGTCGGCAGGAGAGAAAGAGAGCCGGTATGTGCCGTCGAGGCCTGTGTGGGTGCCTATGGCTGAGCCTGCCACCCTGACGGTGGCAAATTCGATAGGCTTATTGTCGGGACCGCTCACGGTGCCGCGTAAATTGACTTGGGCCACAGCCGAAATGACGGCTGTGGCCAGTATCATAACCATTGTGAGCCGGCGGGTGATATATCGTAAGTTGTTCATCACCTTATTAACGGCGCCGACTCGTGATTATTATTATTCTTCTTCCGGAAAATCGCGGCGCAATAGGGCGGCAGGATCGGCATCGCGACCTCTGAACAGCCTGTAGAGCCCGGCAGGATCGTCGGTGTCGCCCCGGCTAAGTACGAAATCGGCAAAGCGTCGGGCTGCTTCAAGATCCAGATCATCATTGCTGCCGGGCTTTCCGCCTATGGCCTCGAAAGCATCGGCTGCGAGCACTTCGGCCCACTTGTAGGAGTAATATCCGGCGGCGTAGCCTCCCGAGAAGATATGGGTGAAAGCAGCTGAGGTGGCACATCCATCAGGCTCGTCAAACACCTTCACCGACTCCATGGCCCGGCGCTCAAATGCTATCGGGTCGGCAGCGGCCATGTCGGCTTCGGCGGCGGAGGCAATGCTGTGCCAGGCCATATCGACAAGACCGAATCCGAGTTGCCGGAAGCACTGGTAGGCCGCGCCAAAAAGAGGCTGATTTACGCATGGCGTCGACCATTCCGGTCGGTACGGGGTCGCCAGTTAGATAATGGCGGGCTGCAACATCAAGAAATTCCTTTCGGGTGAGAAAAGCCTCGTTGAGCTGCGAGGGGAGCTCAACAAAGTCGCGTTTCACGTTTGTCCCTGCCTGACCCGGATAACGGCAATCCGACAGCAGGGCATGGAGAGCGTGGCCAGTTTCGTGGAGCAGGGTCTCAGCCTCGCGCGGACGAAGAAGCACAGGCTCGTCGTCAGTAGGTCCGTCGGCGGGGGGAGTGAAGTTGGTCACAAGGGTGACATATGGACGGAGGTCAGCACCGTCGGGCATCCTCATCTGTCCTCTGAACTCGGTCATCCACGCACCCGGCTGCTTGGTGGGGCGGGCAAAGAAGTCGAGATAGAGCAGGCCGAGGAACCCGCGATCGGGATGCTCCACGCGCCACACTCTCACCTCAGGATGATAGGTGTCGACGGAGCCTGTGATTTCAGTCATGGTCACACCATACAGTATGCCGGCCATTGCCATCACACCCTTCACCACATTGCCGAGTTCGAGATAGGGCTTCATTGCGTCCTCATCGAAGGCATAGGCATTGGCCTTCAGGAGGCGGGCCTGATAAGCATAGTCCCATGGTTGGATCTGATATCCGGCCCATTGCTCCATTTCGGCCATCTCGCGTCCGAGCGCCGTGCGATATGAGTCGCGCAGATCGGTAAGGAGAGCCATGACGCGCTCGGGAGTGCCTGCCATGCGCCTCCTTACCGCTTTATGTGCGGCTGTGGGGTATCCCAGAAGCAATGCCAGTTCCATGCGCAGGCGGGCAATCTCGGCTGCAATGTCAAGGTTGGAGTAAGGTCCGGCGGCATTGCGGCGGCTATATAGCAGGTAGAGGCGATGGCGCAGGTCACGGTTGGAAGCGGTGCGCATCACCTCCATGTAGACCGGTTGCGATATGGCAAGCGTCCAACTACCGTCGGGCATATCCTCGACCGATGCGAGAATATTGTCGGGGATACCGGCGAGTTCGTCGCGCGACGCTCCTGTGAGCTTCATCCCCCGCATCTCCTTTACCACATTCTCGCCATATCGGCGCGAAAGATCGCTCAGCTTGTGGGCTAATTCTTTGAAGCGGGCTTTGTCGGTAGCCTCCAGCATTGCACCTCCCGATACAAATGCCTCGTAATAGTCGGTGAGCAGGCGGAGAGTGGGGGTGTCGAGCCGGAGCGATTCACGACGGTCATATAGCGATTTGATCCGTTGCCATATCTTCTCGTTTTGCCATAGAGCGAGGCTGTGAGTGGTAAGGAGAGGGGTTACCTCCTCATCTATCGCCATCAACTCATCGGTGAGCATGGCCGAGGTCATCGGGTAAAACACTTCGAGCACCCTTGTAAGGTCAGCGCCTGAGTATTCGAGAGCCATAAGAGTGTTTTCGACCGTAGGCTCTTCGGGTGAAGATGCTATAGCATCATACTCCTTGAGCTGTAGGTCGATGCCACGGCGTATGGCAGGAAGAAAGTGGGAGGTGTCAATGCGGGAAAAGGGGATTGCCTCGCTCTCCGTAAATGGCTTAAAAAAGGGATTTTCGATATCTGGGGTGGTCATTTGTTTATAGATGAACCTCGGCGCGACGACTCAGTCAGGGCGGCTTCGGTGATTATGTTGATGGTGAGCGGCGAGGCTCCGATACGCTCCATTACAGGGCGTTCGGCGCGCATGGCCGCAATAAATGGAGCGGTGTCGAAATCGCTACCCGAAATAAAGTCGGTATAGGCTGCTACTGCGCCACGCAGGTCGCCGAGGGCCATGCAGGCAAGTCCGAGGAGGATATTGTCGTAAGGATCGGTGGCGGAACCGACAGCAATAGTTTTAAGCCGGTCGGCCGACGCGCGTGCTTTAGCCGCATCGCCCACGATGAGCTGGCATCTCACCATGAGTCGCAGAGTGTCAGGCCGGTCGGGCTTGAGAAAATCAGATTTATACAGTTGGGCCAGAGCATCAGTGTGGCGCTTGAGCTCCATCAGGCAGCGTGCGCGGGCCATTATGTCGGTCCGGCGGTCGGGCTTTATGGCTTCAATTCGGTCAAAGAATGAGAGAGCATCGGAGTGGCGGCCAGTCCTGACAAGCAGAGCAGCGATGCGGCGGAGGGTCCACACACTGTCGGAGTCGATGAGATCGGCGGTATGGTATGCTTCAAGTGCATCGTCGGGAGTGCCTGTCATTTCCAGCACATAGCCTTTCTTCTGATATAACTCGGCCGAGGGTGGTGTGAGTTCCTCTATACGGTTGAAGAGCTGGAGTGCCTCGCTGTAGTGGCCGCGCCTGAAATAAAATTCGGCGGCTATCGAGAGGGCTTCGGCATCAGATCCGAGATGCTGGCTCAGAAGGGGAGTGGAGAGGGGATTGATGGGTTTGACAAAAGGATCGACAAACTCGTTCTTGCGCCTGAAGAGCTTGAAAAACCGGTACACATTCTGAACAAATGAATTGGCAGCATCGGCGCAGGCCTTGGCATCGCCGTCGATATCGGTGCGGCGCAGTTCGCGCCATTGTCGCTCCTGCTCATCGAGGTGGGCCGATAGTCCGGCCCCCATCAGATTGCCCCCCATACGTGCAGCAAAGAGAACGAGCGAATATTTGTCGCCGTCACACATCATGGGCAATCCCTCGATAGCACCCGACAGCTGTGCCACACCGGAGCCAGAGGCGGCTGAATGGGAGGCATAGAACGGTAGAAACCAATTGGCGGGGTCGTTGAAGAAAGAGAAGTCTTTCAATCCACCCATAGTGGCCATCATCACATCGGCGCCTTCGCTCTGGAGCTCATTGAGCTCGCGCAGCTTGTCGCCGAGGCCGCTCTTCTCAAACATATCCTCCCACTCGGGGTTGAGCTCACCAGACTCATCAAATGGTGCGGCCTCGTTTTTGTCGAGGTCGCGCATGCGGCGGTCGATGTCGGGCCGGAGCTTCATAATGCCGGGCAGAAGATCGTCGGTGAGCTTTCGGCTCACACGCTCGGTGTCGCGCGAGCGGATGAGCTGCATGAAAGCCATGCGCGTATCGGCGGCCACTGTCGGCACATCCGACAGCGCATCCAGAGCTGCCCTCAGCTTGCGGTGGCCGGAAGCATGGACAGGGGCAGCTGCCAGCACAAGTACCAAAGCTGCGAGAGCCACAGCTCCAAGGGCGTAGAGTTATTGATACGGTAGGTGTCGGCCAGAATCACAGCGCGGCGCTGATCGAAAAAGCGGAGAGCCCCGAGCATCAATGAACCTATGAGAAGGATGCGTGCATGGTCGGGAATCCTCGTGGTGGCCGATGCCACGGCGGCATGGACAGCTTCGGCGTCGGAAGCTGTGAGAGGGAAAGTGACCCACAAGCGGTTGAAAATCCGCTGAGCCATGCTCTCGGTAGTGGCTAAGGGTATGTCGGGAGTTGCTGACGCTTCGGCATAGGCTTTGATAAGTGCCGCTATGGATTCCTCCGGTCGGGTGCGCTCGAACCGCAGGGTCGACATATAGAGCGATGGGTCGTCGCATGCGGCCAAAGCATCACGCTCGATGGCTGCATTTATGGCCGATGCTTCGGCAGCGATATCTGCCGCTATCTCTTCGCGGTGTGGATCTGACACTCCGTCGATGAGAAATCGCGACAGCATGGCATAGCTGTCGGCAAGGGCAGTGATGCGCTCGCGGGTGTTAAAAGGGGAGGAGGCTGCTCCGGCAAAGGCTTCAAGATTGGCAAGGGCTTCTGCTATGCGTCCTTCGGCAAGCGGAGAGGCAACTGAGGCGGAGAGATTATGTATGGTCTTGTGGTCGATGGGCATACTGGTATCGGTTTTTGCTCATCGGTGGAAGGACACAAAAACCATGCCACACTTTCCGTTGAGCTGATTGGATATGCAAAATTAGCTATTTGTACCGCTCAAGACGATACAAATAGCTAACATATTTTGGCGAGTTAAGGCTCACCATCATGCTTTAGGAGCGGCGGGTGCGACCTGCTGACTCTGCTGCAGTTGGGCCGGATGCTGCATATTGACTTCGCAGTAGTCGGCCGAGGAGGCGCGGAGCCCGAATCGTGGACACATAAGAGCTATATGCTCGAATATTTCGCTCTGCACGGCCTCGTAGGCAGTCCATGCCGTGGTGGTGTAGCAGTAGATCTGCAGGGGCATGCCTTCAGGCGACGGAGCTGTGAGGTTGACAAGAATCTGCTGGTCTGTGGCCACCAGGGGATGATGGAGGAGGTAATAGCACATATAGGCGCGGAAGAGGCCGAGATTTGTGGCGAGAGTACCGTTGACACATGCCACCCCGGGGTCATACTTTATACCGTCGGCCTTGACTTTGGCCACAAACTCCTTGATGCCTGGCAGATCGCTCACGCTGTCGATCATTTCGTCGGAGAGGGCCTTGATCGAGTCGGTGTCGAAATAGAAGTTGCGCGAGATAAGTCGCCATCCGGCATCTGTCATCCCTCGCCAGTTTTGAAATGATGTGCTTACGAGGGTGTAAGGGGGAAGGGTGACGATGGTATTATCCCAGTTCTGCACCTTTACGGCAGTGAGGCTCACATCGACCACTATGCCATTGGCAATAGTTGAGGGCACCACAATCCAGTCGCCTACCCTGAGCATATCGTTTTGACTGAGCTGAATGCCGGCCACGAAGCCGAGTATGCTGTCTTTGAATATCAACATCAAAGCGGCAGCAAATGCACCGAGGCCAGTGAGCAGTACTGCGGGCGACTTGTCGACAAGCACCGAAACGGCAATGATGGTAGCTATAATCCATACCAGGCCGATGCTTACGTTGAGGATGCCCTGCAAGGGGAGATTTTTGGTGTTGTTGCGGTGATCAAAACGGGCCCAGCAGTAGCGAAGCACGGCGGCCACGCTCAGCGATACTACAATGATGGTCCAGATAATCAGCACCTTCATGAACACCTTGCTCAGTAGCGAATCGCCATCGAAAGCAAATGGAATCAAGGCCATTACAACCAAAGGCGGCACTATGTTGCTACAGGTCGCGAGTACATGCTGATCGAGCAGCTGCTTGGCTGCGTCGGTGTGATAGCGGTTGACTATCTTACGGGTGGTGTAGAGTATCGCAGCTCTCACAAGCCAACCCAGCGCGAGGGCTAAGACAGTGATTATGGCCACATAAATGATTTCCTGAATAGTGGGGTCGTGGCTGAGTCCTATGGTGTCGAGTATAGAGTCGACATGGCCCAGAAGCCAGTTGGCGACCTGATGAGTTGGAATTACGCTTGCAATTGTAGTCATGGCGGAGATGAATGTTGATGATTGTATCACTATAACGCCGCCGCCGCTCATCATGTTCGGCATAAAACAGATCAACGGCCGGCTGTTGGAGCCGACCGTCGATTGGATGATTGGATCAGAAGTGTCGTCCGGGGCCACCGCTCCGTGGCGGCCACCTCCGTGAGGAGGACCGAAACCGCCGGGGCCGTCGCCCATACCCTGAGTGCGGGCACCCTTGCCGACAGTGTTGAAGCGCCATGCCACAGTTGCCATGAAGTAGCGTGTGAGGGAGTTGACACGGCTTGTAAGGTCGTACTCGGCGAGCGACTGATAGGAAACAGATTTGCGCTGATGGAGTAGGTCGTAGCCCTTGATGCTGAATGTGAGGCTCTTGTCGCGCAGGGTCTGGTAGGATATCGAAGCATTCCAGATCCATTCGTTTTTGTCGTATCCTGTACCGTAACCCGAAGTGGCGGTATACGAGAGATCGCTTGACAGA
>PDYJ01003246.1_pt1 | contig 11649 bp, 13 predicted proteins | sample 1430841 | NCBI WGS metagenome assembly PDYJ01 (sample SAMN07237672, study PRJNA390542) | Gut metagenome, whole genome shotgun sequencing project. | isolation source: fecal pellets | host: Mus musculus | place: USA: New York, NY | collected 2016-10 | reverse complement strand
ATTAGCTTAGCGATTGGTCCTATAATATAAATACGTAAAAAATAATTATTTGCACTAAAAAAAGGCCGAAAAATTCCAGCCTTTTTTATTTTTAACGAATTTCTGCATCAACCTTATCTTGCAAGTAAGCAGTAACTTTATCAAAGGCTGTGTTTACTTGGTCTTCAGTTAACGTTCCTTTATCATCTTGATAAGTTAAGGTGTAAGCTAATGACTTCTTGCCGGCAGGAAGGTGAGAACCAGCATAAACATCAAATAGGTGAATGTCCTTAAGGTAAGCACCACCCTTTTGCTTAATAGCCTCTACAATCATTGCATTTTCAACCTCATTATCAACCAAGAGGGCAATATCGCGAGTGATTGAAGGATACTTACTAATAGGTGTATATTCATTTTCAATCTTTGGTGCAGCTAGTAATGATTCTAGATTTAATTCAAATACGTATGTTTCTGGAATCTTGTATTCCTTAGCAATTTGTGGGTGAACTTGACCAATGAAACCAACTAATTGGTCATCAACCGTAATATCGGCTGTTCGTCCTGGATGCATTTCTGGCCGATCACTAGTTGGAACATAAGCAACCTTACCAGCAATTCCCATATTCTTAAGGTAACGTTCAACGATCCCTTTTAGTTGGAAGAAATCAACTGGTTGATCCTTCTTGTTCCAGCTATTAGCTACCATTTGACCAGTGACAGCTGCTGCAAGGTGTTCTTGTTCTGCTGGACGTTCATCCCCCATTGGCAAGAATACCCGGCCTTCTTCATATAGTGCTACGTTGTCAACATTCCGCGCCACGTTGTAAGCAATATCATTAAGCAAGCCGCTAACAATATTCATCCGGGTAGCTACATGGTCCGAACTCATTGGGAAATCAAGTTTCATTGGTTCAGCAAGTGGCTTAATTTGGAACTGCTTAGCCTTCTCAATAGTTGTGAGAGAATAGCTAATTGCTTGGGTTAAGCCCATTCCTTCGAGGTCATGACGACTTGCCCGAATAAACCGTTGACGTGGCGTAAGTCCTCCCCGGTTACGTGTCATCGTTGGTAAAGTAGATGGTAAGTTATCATAACCGTAAATCCGCGCAATTTCTTCATAAAGATCAGCTGCAAGGCTAATATCCCACCGCCGTGCTGGGGCAATCACTGTTAATTGATCGTCACCATCAACAGTGTAAGCAAATGCCAAGCGATCAAAAATATCAGTAACTTGTTCCATGGTTAATGAAGTGCCCAGAACATGATTAATCTTCGCAAGGGATAGTTTGATTGGCGTATCAACTGCTGGCGCTTCACTACCAGTTACAATTCCTGCTGTAATCGTCCCCCCCGCAAGCTCCTTAATCATTTCGGCTGCTTCATTCAATGCGGTTTCAACTGTTGCTGGATTGATTCCGCGTTCAAATCGCATTGAGGATTCACTATGAAGATCTAAGCGCCGTGCTTGCTTCCGGACCATTACTGGATCAAAAATGGCTGCTTCAAGGGCAACAGTTGTCGTATCATCACTTACTGCAGTACCTTCTCCACCCATCGTTCCAGCAAGCGCAACTGGCTGGTCATCGACAGTTACAACAATATCATTTGCTTTTAAGGTTTGTTCATCCCCGTCTAACGTAACAAACTTTTCACCTTCATTAGCGTGGCGAACCCCAAAGTTTTTACCAGATAATTGGTCATAATCATAACTGTGGAGAGGTTGACCATATTTAAGGAGGATATAGTTAGTTACATCCACGACATTATTTACAGGACGAATACCACTGTTCCATAAGCGAATTTGAAGCCATAATGGACTTTCGGCAATTTTAACACCTTTGATTACCCGTAATTTATAAGTTGGGGCAATCTTAGTATCAGCAATTTCTGCTTGAAGAAGGTCCGCTGTCTTTTCAGTCCCTTCTTCTTTAATTGCAACTTCTTTAAAATGCGACTTTAACCCGTAAAAGGCTGCAATGTCATTAACATTTCCATAAATACTAAGCATATCTCCACGGTTAGGAGTTACGTCTGTATCGATGATCGTGTCGTCCATCCCCAAGTACTTAAATACGGATCACCGTTTTTAGCATCGTCTGGTAAGAAGTAGATACCATCTTCGTAATCTTTAGGCGCAATCTTGTCACTAAAACCAATTTCTTGAAGAGCACAAAGCATTCCGTTTGACTCAACACCACGGATTTTACCACGCTTAATCTTTTGGTTATCAGCAATTCGCGCACCATGAAGGGCAACAATTACCTTTTTACCTTCTTGAACATTAGGAGCACCACAAACAATTTGGATCGGTTCTTCTTCGCCAACGTCCACTTGACAAACATGAAGGTGGTCTGAATCAGGGTGATTTTCACATTGCACTACTTCTCCAACAACGATCTTTTTTAATCCGTCGCTCAGTGAGTAAACGTCATTAATGTCAACAGAGGTCCGAGCAATCTTTTCAGCTAAATCTTGAGGGGCAACATCTAAATCAAGGTATTCTTGAAGCCATTGATATGATACTTTCATTTCACATTATCCTTTCTGGTCAAATTGGTTAAGGAAGCGGACATCATTTTGGTAGAAGTTACGAATATCGTCAACGCCGTACTTCAGCATGGCAAAACGATCTGGTCCAAGTCCAAAGGCAAAACCGCCATATTCTTCTGGATCAACGCCTGACATCTTAAGCACATTTGGATGAACCATGCCGGCACCAAGAACTTCAATCCAACCAGTTTGTTTACAAATTGCACAACCCTTGCCAAGGCAGTTGAAACAAGTAATATCTGCCTCAACTGATGGTTCAGTAAATGGGAAGTAACTTGGTCGCAAGCGAACCTTTAACTTGTCACCGAAAAGGTTTTGAGCAACGGCCTCAAGAGTTCCCTTCAAATCAGCCATGGTAATATTTTTACCAACAACCATCCCTTCAATTTGGTGGAATTGGTGACTGTGGGTTGCATCATCAGTATCACGCCGGTAAACCTTACCTGGTGAAATCATCTTTAGTGGGCCTTGACTAAAATCATGTTTTTCGAGCATCCGTGCTTGCATTGGTGACGTTTGTGTCCGCATCAAAAACAGATGGCGTAACATAAAAGGTATCTTGCATGTCACGAGCGGGGTGATCTTTTGGCAAGTTAAGCTTTTCAAAGTTATAAACTTCTTGTTCAACTTCATCCCAACTGCTACTTCATACCCCATTGATACAAACAAGTCCACAACTTGGTCAATGATTTGTTGAATAACATGAGGTTGTCCTTGTGCTACTGGTGTTCCAGGAAGAGTAACATCAATTGTTTGGGCTGCCAACTTAGCGTTCATAGCGGCTTGTTCTAGCTCAGCACGCTTTTCTTCAATCGCAGCTGATAATTCATCCCGCACCTTGTTAGCAAATTGCCCTACTTTAGGACGTTCTTCAGCACTAAGATCACGCATGCCCCGAAGAACTGATGTAATAGGTCCCTTCTTTCCTAGCATCTTGACGCGGATTTCATTAATTCGCTTTAAATCCTCTGATTGTTTAATATCTTGCAATCCTTCTTCACGAAGTTCGGCTAATTTCTCTCTTAGTCCCATATTTTCACTCCTTAATTCAAAAAAGCCTCATCCCAATATAGGGACGAGGCTTCGCGGTACCACCCTAGTTTGTAGGGGAAAATCCTACACACTCTAGTAATCAATAACGGTGATTGGCCGGAATACCATTACGTATCAGCTCCGAAAGTGAAATTCGCCTTAGATCACTGATTGCAATTCTCAGCTCATGGTTGCAACTCTCTAACAGGATCGTCTAGCTACTAGCTCTCATCATCGCTTTTAATTCAATTACATATTCTAGACAATCATCTGTAAGGCGTCAAGCGTTATTTTTAAATCCACTTGTCACTCCATGCGTGAACAGCTTCCATGACTGGACGCAATTCTTGACCACGTTCAGTCAAAGAATAATCTACCCGACTAGAACCTTCATAAGTGTTACGAATAACAATTTGTTCGTCTTCAAGTTCTTTTAATCGTTCGCATAAGACCGGATCGCTGCACTTTGCAATGCTACTGGCAATATCTTTAAACCGCATGTTGCCATTTTTAAGCAGCACCTCAATGATTAACCCGTTCCATTTCTTTCCCAAGATCATAAATGTACGTGTAAATTTTGGACAAAGTTTACAGTCTTCATCAAGTGCCTTTTCTGCTACTAATTGTTCCATAATTTAACTCTCCTTCTCCTCTACCAAGTTGTTCGCATCCGACGTTTCTTAATCTTCCGACGCATTTTTGCACGTAGCGGTCCAAAGAACTCATGCTCTGCTTCGAAATCGTCAACTAGCGATACAATTAAGCTCTCTGGATAGCGTGGTACTGCCAACGTTGCGCCAAACATATGTTTAAGGATAATATCCTTTTCTTTTTTATTTAATGGGGTTAGCTTTTCAGCATTGCGTAATGCAACTCGGGGATGAATAAAAGCATGAGTCCCTAGATTAAACTTAGTCGTCCGCCAATCATAATAAAAGAGATCATGCAAGAGACCTGCCCGCGCAGTACTGTGATAATCAAGATGCATTTTTTTAGCAATTTTGTAGCTATCATACGAAACCGCAATAGAATGTTGCAGGCGGGTAGAGTGATGATGCTGAGTATAGTTCGCTAGCTTTTGGACAGCTGGCTGGGCTAAAAGATCGGCAACAATTGAAACATACTCTTTATCGGTGCGCCATTCATTTTTTGATTTCATGTAATACCCCTTTTCTATATTATTGCAATTATCATACACGATTTTAACGAGAAAATAAATTAATTTAATCTAGATTTTGATTAAGCTGAAACATTAAGATTCCTGCAGAGATAGCGACGTTAAGCGATTCGGCTTCACCACGCATTGGGATATAGAGGTTATCAGTTGTCTGTGAAAGAAGATCATCGCTCATCCCCTGTCCTTCATTGCCCATGATTAAGGCAAAAGTATCACCGGGATCAACAGTCCGGAAGTTTTTGGCTTGGGGATTCAGTTGTGTTCCATACACCGGAGCATTGGTTGATTTAAAATCATCAATCCACTTTCTTAAATCACCCTCAAACATTTGAAGGTGGAATTGGCTTCCTTGCATTGAACGAACAACTTTAGGACCAAATAAGTCTGCTGAGCGTTGGCCAACTACTACCCCAGTAAACCCAGCGGCATCCGCTGTCCGCACCATTGTCCCCACGTTTCCTGGATCTTGAACCCGGTCGAGGAAAAGCCATGCCCCATGCAATGGCCCTGCTGGTAAACGATGAGAATCTGGCAAAGCAACAACCGCGGCAATTCCCTGGGGCGTTACCGTATCAGTAATATGTTTCATGATCTCTTCAGTAACTTCATAGGTTGCATTAGCCATGCCTTCCAGTTCTGGATGAGCAGCTAATTGTTCAGTTGTCCCCACTACTTCTAAAAGCTCGATTCCAGCTTTAGACGCTTCTTGAACTAAGTGCCAGCCATCTAACAGGTAAGTACCAGTCTGGCGTCGTGCTTTTTTGGTTTGTAGCTTTTTCCAATCTTTAACGTGCTGATTGTGAATTGATGTTAATTGTTCCATATAATTTACATGCTCCTTCTTGTTAATTAAATTATACCATGTTCCTGTTGTACAATTGTTATTAACTAATAATAAGTTTTCATTAAGGAGTTTCAATTATGGTTAATTATCATCTTACCATTACTGGCCGCGTCCAAGGAGTTGGCTTCCGCTGGAACGTCTATCAGTTGGCACAACAAGCAGGAATAGAGGGATTGTTATGAATAAGAATGATGGGAGCGTTTATTGCGAATTGCAGGGGCCTATCGAGATTGTTAAACAATTAATCTTTAAAATTAAAGCTGGGCCGACCCCCTATGCTCGAATTAATAAGGTTAAAATCATCGAGGGAAGCCTGCAAAACTACCATCATTCATTTCAAATCACGCATTAGTTCGCGATTAGCGGTAGAATTCAATTCCTGAATAGAGTAAAATACGTACTATTAACGTAATTAATATACAAAGAAATAAGGGAGTTTGATTCATTAATATGAAACGAAAACGAATAACGATCGCTGGAGGTCTCTTTACCCTCCTGTTGCTTCTTAGCGGATGTGTACGGACTACTAAGAGCGGTCGACCATACGGGTTTGTCTATGATTATATGGCTAAACCAATGCAGCACTTGATGGAATGGTTAGCCAGCCACATGGGCAATAACTACGGTTGGGCAATTATTGTCATTGTGGTAGTTGTGCGAACAATTCTTTTACCAGTGATGTTCTCACAAATGAAAAAATCAACCATTATGCAAGAAAAGATGTCCAAGGTTCAACCACTGATTAAAGAACTAACAGAAAAGCAAAAAGCAGCCAAGACTCCTGAAGAACAGGCTGCCGTTAGTCAACAAATGATGGCTCTTTACCGGGATAACAACATTAGCTTAACTGGCGGTATTGGCTGTCTCCCATTGTTAATTCAGCTGCCAATTTTTGCCGCCTTATATGCTGCTATCCGTTATTCTCCAGACCTTTACCACGCAACTTTCTTTGGGATTCCACTTGGTAAGCCAAGTATTATCTTAGCGGTCTTATCTTTTATTGCCTATGCTGCCCAGAGTTATCTTGGTCTTGTCGGTGTTCCTGAAGCCCAGAAGAAGCAAATGAAGGCTGCTATTTGGATGAGTCCTTTCATGACCTTCTTCATTTCTATCACTTCTTCTGCCGGATTAGGCCTTTATTTCTTCATCGGTGGACTATTTGCCATCTTACAAACTTTGATGGTCAATGCTTACCGCCCGCGGATTCGTCGCCAAATTGAGGAAGAGAGCAAGAAGAATCCAATTAAAATGCCAGAAGCACCAGTAATTAACACCCCTAGTTCTTCAACTAAACCGACTGATGCAATTGACCAATTACGTAAAGGCGATGCCAAGCCAAGCGATAAAGCAAACCGTAATCGTCAACGTAATGCTGGCAAACAGCAACATCATAAAAAATAATTATCAAGAAGCTGGGAGAAAGCAAAAGTTTTTTCTCAGCTTTGTTTTTTCGGAGGAAGACACATGATTAAACCAATTATTAAAGATCAACAATTACTCGCCAAAAAAGCAACCCCCACAACCAAAGCTGATTTGCCCTTGCAACCGATCTTAGCGATACGCTTAATGCTCACCAAGCTGAATGTGTTGGAATGGCTGCCAATATGATTGGTGTAAATAAGAATGCAATTATTGCACGAATCGGGCCCTTTAATGTCGTAATGTTTAATCCGCAAATTGTCGCTAAAAGTCACCCTTATCAAACTACAGAAGGATGTCTTTCATTGAGCGGAACTCGTCCTACTAAACGTTATAAGCAAATTACCGTTAAATTTCGCAATCAGAGCTGGCAAGTGCAAACATTAGAACTTGCGGATTTTGCTGCTGAGATTATTCAACATGAAATTGACCATTGTAATGGAATTATAATATAAGCAATGAGAATATTTGCTAAAATATCGATAAATGAAATAAGGAAAGTAGAATCGCCGGGTTCTGCAACAAATTAATTTATGCTTCTCAAACAGGCGTCCAACAGGGAGGATGGGAGCAAGTTTTGTGGAGGTTTTAATATGGATTTACCAATGTCAATTACGAAGGAAGTACGGCATTATGTTGTTCGTAATGTTGTCGCCACCCTTGGGATGTCAATGTATGTTATTATTGACACCCTTTTTATTTCAATCGCGGCGGGAGCTTTAGGCCTAACTACGCTTAACCTGGTGCTCCCCTATTCAACGTTTTTAATGGAACTGGACTATTACTGGGAGTCGGAGGTGCGACAATCTTTTCGTTAAATAAGGTTATGCATCCTGAAAGAATTAAATCATTATTTAGCCAACTGGTAATTTTTGCTTTTTCTTTCGGCCTTATCCTAGCAATTCTATTAAACATTTTTACGACTCCAGTAGTTAATTTTCTTGGCGCAGATGATGCAACGCGTCAGATGGCAATCGTTTATTTACGAATAATTTCATGGAGCGGACCTCTCTATATGGTTAATTACATTGCCATTAATTTCATTCGTAACGATGGCAATCCCACGTTAACCATGAAGGCCACCTTAACTGAAACATTATCTGTTATCCTCATCGACTGGTTCTTTATTTTCGGAATGGGTCTTAAATTAGAAGGAGCAGCATTGGCAGTATTATTTTCGCCAGCAATTAGCTTAGTGGTTTTAAGTTTTCATCGGAAGTTTGCCGGACGACAATTAGAATGGCACTGGGTTGTCCCTCACCTAAGAAACATTTGGCGTTCAGCACGCTTAGGGGTTGCCTCAGCATTAAACGAATTAAGTACTGGTGTTAGTATTTATTTCTTTAACCATGTTTTATTGCAGCTAGCTAATAACTATGCCGTTGCCGCATATGGCGTTATTTCCAACATTGCCATCGTTGTGCTAGCAATTGCTAATGGGGTAGCGCTCGGTGTTCAACCGCTTGCTAGTCGGGAATTTGGTAAACACAAATACAAGAATGTATCGATGACGTTAAAAAATGGGATGCTTATTACCCTCTTTCTAGCAACAATCAGCTTTATTATCCTAATCACCTTTAAGCATCCAATTATTGAAGTTTTTAACACTTCTCATTCTGGCCAACTCCTCGCCTATGCTAGTGTTGGTCTTCCGATTTACTTTACAAGTGTATTCTTCAGTGCGTTAAACCTATTGTTCATCCTTTTCTTAACAGCAATTGGATCAGCGCGGGCATCATTTTCTTTATCGATTCTTCGTGGTTATATTATCCTCCTCCCCGCGATCTTTATTCTGGCAAAAGTTGCCGGAATTAACGGGTCTGGGCAGCAGTTCCTTTTACTGAATTTATTATTACTTGCATCGGTGGAATTATCATTTACCAGCGACTTAAAAAATTGAATAAAGAGTAAGTGGAAAATAACCTTCTCGTTAAGGTTCACATGAATAAAGAGACTATTGAAAAAATTTTTGATTTTTTCAATAGTCTCTTTTATCTACTTTGTAATTTTCTTTGATGCGTGATTGTAGAAAATCCAAGCAACAATTCCAAAGAAAACCGGACCAAATGCTGTCCAGAATGCAGTTTGAAAATCATGCTCAATAATCGGTTGGATACATGTAAAGATGATTCCTAGGCAAATAATTATTTCAACAAAGATAACTAATACATTTGTCCAAAAATGGTTCTTAAATACCACAAAATCATGTGGAATATCCTTCTTTTGAAAGAATGGGAATGCACCAACAAGGAAGATATAAGGGGCACAGGTTGAAACATTAACCATATCTGTCAAGATTTGGTAAAAACTAGCAGCTGCTGAACCCCCAAATGCAACTAAGAAAATAATACACGAAACAAAAATTGCCTGAATCCACATTGCATATGCCGGCATCCCATGTTTGTTCAGTGTCACAATTTTTTTAGGCCATAATTCAGGATTAGCTCCCATGATAAAGGACTTAATCGGGGAGTACACTAGCAGGAACATTGCTCCTAACATCCCCATCAACCCAGCTAACGCAATCATTCGCGTAAAGAGAACACCAAGAAAAATATTAGTAGCATGACTTAATCCTAGCGAAACACCTAGTTGATATCCTAATTGGTTAAAGACAACATAAGTAACATTACCCAAGTTAACGCTTGATTTTGCAATAACATGATTGTAATTAACACTAAAGCCAGTCATTAAAATCATTAGCACATAACTGCCAATCGTTAAGAGCGAACCAATAACTAAACCTCTTGGAAATGTCTTCGCCGGATTTTTCATACTATCAGTAACCCCACCAAGATTTTCCATTCCACCATATGCAAAAATTGCGTAAACAACGAATGAGATAATCGCAATTGGCGTCTTAAAAGCAGGATTAGGCGATTCGATAAAACTGCTAATACCATGAATAGGCTGGGCAGTAACCCCCTTGTTAGCAATAATCGTCACTAAACTTGCAATAATAAAAATTGCATTCATTCCAATCATAAACGCTCCACCAAACGAGCTGATTTTCGTAATCCCATTAATTCCCTGGGAACTTAGCAAAGTCACCAGTAAAACGAAGAGAATCGCCAAGATACCAATTAACTGATTAGAATTAAAAATCCAAAAGTGCCATTGTTGGGTAGTATCATGACCAAATAATAGTGCCGACAATGTTATCCAAAGCCGAGATGCACTTGATACTAGCCACAGAACCCAACTCGCTAACCAAATAAAGGTTCCGATAAAGGCCAGCCGTTCCCCGATCGAACCAGCTAACCATGAATAAATACCCCCTTGGGCATCCTTAAACGCCGAGCCATATTCAGCCATCATCAAACAACAAGGGAAGAAGAAACAAACTCCAGCAAGGATATACCAAAACATCCCCGCATATGCCATTTGATCATAAGCTATTGAAACATTACCAAACCCATATATTGTCGAAATAATCATTAACACCAATGTTGGCGTTGTGATTAATTTTTTCTGCTCTTTCGCAGCCACTCCTATTCAACTCCTCAATAAAAATCCTCATATTTTAGTATCCGTTTTCATTATACCGCCCTTAGTTGAAAACATCGCTTATTTTGTCGGCCATTTGGAAAACAATTGAATAAAAATGTTTTGTAATAGAAAAGTGAGAATAGGAGCAAAAATTTCTCATCCTGCTTCTATCCTCACATCTTAAATATTTATTTTTTTGTCTCTGGATCTTCAATAATCGGTAAAATGATTCTAAACAATGATCCAGCACCGACTGAACTTTCTAGGGTAATTGAACCATGATAACCTTCAATTAGTCGTTTGGCAATTGAAAGACCTAATCCATTACCACCCTTCTTACGACTACGAGCCTTATCTACTCGATAGAAGCGATCAAAGACCCGTTTTACATTTTCCGGTGAGATCCCTTCACCAAAGTCTTGAATACCAATCTCAACAGTATTCATTCCCCGTGAAAGAATAATATGGATCTCTTTATGATCATCAGTGGAATATTTGACGGCATTGTCACATAAAATCACAAGGACCTGTTCAAGATGATCGCGATAAATATCAACCATGATTGGTTCTTTCAGATCGTCGTCCAAGCGGAAAGTAAAGTCTGGATATAGCATCTTAAAGTTATTGTAGACCTGGTGAACCACATCATTAACAATCGTATGCTGGTTGCGGAAATTAATCTCTACTTGCTCTGCTCGGCTCAAATCAAGCATTTCTTGAACCAAGTTTTTCATCCGGCGCGTCTCAATTAACGTTGCTTCAATTGAGTCATCCAGCACTTTCGGATCATCCTTGCCCCAACGTTGCAGCATCTCTAAGTGTCCTTGAATGATCGCAACGGGGGTTCGGAGTTCATGACTAACATCACTGACAAACTGTGACTGCTGGTCGATATACCGCTGCATCCGATCAAGCATCTCATTAAACATCGTTATCAGTTCTGCTAATTCATCATTACGATTAGTGGTTGGCACCCGGACATCTTTAGTCGGATCTGCACTAATCTCCTTAACTGTGTCATGAATTCCATCCAATGGGCGAAGGAGAAAGAGGGAAAGAAAGTATCCCAATAGCCCACTCGCAATCACAACCAGGCAGAGAGCCAAGATACATACTAATGCCAACTGGTGATAACTTTGCATATAAGCGTCAAGGTTAT
>PDYJ01003167.1_pt1 | contig 11666 bp, 10 predicted proteins | sample 1430841 | NCBI WGS metagenome assembly PDYJ01 (sample SAMN07237672, study PRJNA390542) | Gut metagenome, whole genome shotgun sequencing project. | isolation source: fecal pellets | host: Mus musculus | place: USA: New York, NY | collected 2016-10 | reverse complement strand
ACACTGAGTCGGTCTCCCTTAGAAAAGGGCGAGAATAGCGTTGAAAGGCGAGTTGCCGTGTTTTTTTGTGGTCTCGACAATTGAATGCAGATCCATGAATGCGTCGGCTCCGAGGTCAGAACGGAAGCATCCCGAGTTCTTGAGTTTTATCTTCAGTTTCCTTATGCCGCGTTCCGAAGCATTGTTGTCTGGCGGTATTGCCGGGTCTTTGAGGAAGTTGAAAATATAATCCCGACATTTGAGCAATCCATTTTTGAAAGTGGTGAACTTCTCGCTCAACTTTGACAGATTCTCGTCTATAAGTTTATCAAGGCGTGCAAGCCAAGGTTTCGTCTCCAATGATTCCGTCGGTCTTTGGTTACGCTCGTGTATGGCTTCCTGCAACAGTGATTCAACCGACTTTGACCATTCCTGATCTTTGTCAAGCTCGTTGAGATACTGACATTCCCGGAGCAGGTGAGCAAGGCATACCTGATGGTTCAGGAAATGGAGTGCGAAATATGCGCTATGGCGGTCGGTTACGGCAGTCATCCTCTCAAGGGAGTCTCCAAAACGGTCTTCCAGCTCCTGGCCCTTACGGCTCTTGCCGTGAAAAAGCAGTGTGAAACAGACAGTCTGCGCTATCCAGGCCCAGTCAAGCCGTTTTTTGCAGTAGCAGCCGGACTCATCAAAACCAACCACAGCCGACTTCATGATGTATTCCTTTATTTTTTCAATGGCTGGTTCCGCGGCTTTCCTCGCCTCGTTCAACCAGTTGACCATAGAACCCTGGCTTATTTCAAGGCCGAAGACTTCCTTGAAGAAAAGTCCTATGCGGTTGAAGGGCAAGAACTGCACGACGGAAAGATATATGACAAGTCCCTTCACGGACGCGTCGTACACGACTGCATTCGACCTGCGGCGCTCGGAGTTGGCCTTTACGCGGCTTCCGCATGTGCGGCATACTTTTACATAATGGTTCACCTGCGTAATCAAAGGCTTGAGTGCAGGCAGAGATATGATTTGCGTTACGTAGTCAAGGATTGTGTCGCAGTCTTCCAATGAGTCGCCACATTTGTCGCAAGTCTCGGGAGTGTTGTCTACCACAACATCGGGATTGTCGTTTACCCCAAGCGTTGAACCCTCGTGTCCGGGTTGACCACCCGGCTTTTTGCCCGTAGGCTTGCGAAGCGATTTGGTGCGACGTATTATCTCGTCCTTCAGTTTCTCCTTTGAAGGTGGCGTACTGCTGTTCCCGGAGTTCTTTGGTGGCTCCTCATACTTGGCAAGACGCTTACGGAGTTCCTCTTTCTCTTTACGCTCTTTTTTAAGCATCATTTTCAAGTCGCGGATCTCCTTTAGTTGGCCTTGTGAGGTGCGGTTAATCTGGCATATGGTCGCGTGTTGGGAATCGATAGTTTTCTGCATCGATTCTATCTGTTTCGCAAGTGACGAAATCGCCTTAGATATGTCTGTAACCGTTTGTTTCACAGATACAAAGATACGAATTTTATTTGAGATGACCAAATAAAATTACATCTTTTTTTATCTGAATTTCAAGGCTTTATAAAATGTATTTTAGAGTATTGAGAGGTCGTTGTCTGACCCTGTCGGTAATAGTTTCAGTTTCCGCATCAGTGTATCCGCTGAATAGTTACAGGATAATCCGCCCTTTATTAAAAAATGTTAAAGTTTCCAGATTCGATTCATTCACCCCGATTCAGCTCGAAAAAAACAGCATAAAATTTGACCTAAATTTTGGGGCCGTTGACATACGGTTGACACGGGCTGAATGCAAAAATCGCAAGTAATTGAAAATCAACTACTTGCGATTTTATAGGGTGCCCAGAACAGGACTCGAACCTGCACGCCTCGCAGCACTCGCACCTGAAACGAGCGCGTCTACCATTCCGCCACCTGGGCTGGTGTTTATCGTTTTTCTTTGCGCGGCCCGGTAGGGCTTTGCGGTTGCAAAAGTAATACTTTTTTTTGGTGTGAGGCAAATTTATTGCGTTTTTTTTATGGATTGCCGATGGAATTATCTTCTATTCGGCCCTTTTGGGGGGTCAGACGGTGGAAATGAGATAGACTGTATAGGCGACATACAGAACTACGAGGATGGCTCCCTCTGAACGGGTTATGATGCGGGTGCCTCCCCATCGGGCCATGGCCAGAAAGAGAAGCGATGATAGCGTGAGTGTGAGTAGGTCTATATTGCCTATCGATCCAAACTGGAGGGGACGCACTGTGCCTGAAAGTCCGGCTACAAGGAAGATGTTGAAGATGTTTGAGCCTACGACGTTGCCAATGGCAAGATCGCTCTTCCCTTTCCTTGCGGCTACTACCGATGTGGCCAGTTCGGGGAGTGATGTCCCGGCGGCTACTATCGTGAGTCCTATTATGGCCTGACTCACTCCGAGGCGGGATGCGAGGGCCGAGGCGCCGTCGACAAACAGGTCGCCTCCGCCTACGAGCATTGCGAGGCCACCTATCACCCAAGCCCAAGCTTTGAGCGGCGACATGGCCCGCGACCGATTGTCGGGCTCAGATGGTGATTCGAGTTCTGTCTGCTTGCGCGCCTGATGGAAGGTGTAGCGCATGAAGATGGCAAAAAAGAGCAGGAGCAGGAGGCTGTCGACGCGGTTTATCTGTGGGACGCCGCCGCTGCCCAGCATGGGGCCGTTGCCTATGATGAGCAGGGCCACGGCAGCAAGGAGCGCCATAGGGATCTCGTTGCTCATGGTCGATTGTGCCACACGTATGGGGCGCACCATGGCCACCACGCCTATTATCGCGAGGATGTTGAAGATGTTGGATCCCACCACATTGCCGATGGCGAGCTGGGTTGCTCCTCTTGCAGCCGACATGACCGATATGACGAGCTCTGGGGCCGAGGTGCCAAACGCCACTATCGTCAGGCCAATCACAAGCTCGCTCACGCCCCATCGGCGCGCTATGGCCGACGAGCCGTCGGTCAGGGCATTTGCTCCCACAAGGATGAGCGCCAGGCCCCCTACGAGATATATTATTTCGAGTATCATTGCTGGTTGATTTGCTGTTAAACAATGTGGTTAAACGACCATTATATAACCGCTGCAGCAGCTTCCGGGTTGGGTGTCCCCGGCTAAAAAATGGTCAGCCCCTCTGCCGGCCAGCGTCGGTGATGCGGGCCGCAGGGGGGCTGAGAGTATGGCTGAAACGGCGTCAGGAGGCGGGAGTGAGGATATATGTGGCTCCCTTGACCATGTTGAAGGTCAGCGCATCGCCATCGGCCGAGAGGGGCGTGAGGCTGGTGCCGTTTACTCTTATCTTCGCGCCTCCGATGCCGCGGCCCCTCACTGTCACAGGGCCGCTTACTCCGGCCTTGATGCGGGCTTCCTTGATGGTGTCGCCACCATCGGCCCAGTCAATATCTACAGTGTGACCGCCAACAGCTTTCAGGCCCTCGATCTTACCCGCGCTCCATGCCGACGGGAGAGCAGGCAGAAGGTCGATGCTCCCTCGGTGGCTCTGAAGCAGCATCTCCGCCATACCGGCAGTGGCGCCAAAGTTGCCGTCTATTTGGAAGGGAGCGTGCGAATCGTAGAGATTATAGTAGATTCCGCCTTTATATTGGTTTACGTCATAGGAGGTGGAGTGGCGCAGGGCATTGCGCAGTATTTTGTGGGCATGGTCGCCGTCGAGAGCGCGTGCCCAGTGATTGATCTTCCATCCCATCGACCATCCTGTCGAGGCGTCGCCGCGGAGTTTGAGCGAGTTAACAGCGGGAGCAAACCATGGGCTGTCGACATTGATCTGATTGAACGGATAGAGGGCCATGAGATGCGATGCGTGGCGATGGCCTTTTTCTCCGGCTGTGTAGGGACTCGTCTTCCACTCGCGCAAAATCACATCGCCGGTGGTGATACCATTGATGCTGTCGCCCCACTCGCCTGTATAAGTCTCGGTGGCAAGGCCGCGGTCGAGCTTGTTGAAGCGGTCAACAAGAGTGGAATAGTCCTGGGCTGATATCTCAGCTTCGTCGCCGAGCACGGCAATGGCGTCGAGGGTATTGGCAAAGAGCTCATACACGAGCTGCTGGGCGTGGGCCACGCCATCCTCCTCGGCCGGGCCCTGCTCGGGCGAATACTCTTTCGGGGCTACATAAGTGCCGTCGCGGTCGCGCTTGAGGCGGTCGATCCAGAACTGTGTGGCCGACAGCATGGCGGGAAATGCGCGCTTCAGGAAATCTTTGTCGAGGGTGTAGAGATAGTGCTGCCACAGGTGGGTGCAATACCATGCGTTGGCAATCACATAGTTGGGAGCAAAGCCGCTTATGGCGCCGAAGATATTGTTTTCGGTCAGGCAGGTCCATCCTCGGTCCTGATTGGCAAAAGTCTTGGCGTGCTGCCGCCACTGAGGCTGGTTGGTGGCCTCATTGATGATATATTCGAGAAATGGCATATGCATCTCCGGGAGGTTGGCCGTCTCGCATGGCCAGTAGTTCATCTGCACATTGATGTTGGCATGGATATCCGAATGCCACGGCGGGGTCGACGAGTTGTTCCATATACCCTGCAGATTTGATGGCAAAGGCACATCGCGCGACGATGCAATCGACAGATAACGGCCATATTGGAAATAAAGCTGCTCGAGCGCAAGATTGGCGCCCGACGGATCGATGGCATACGACTCCACAAGCAGATCGGTGGGCAGCGTGTTGGCGGCTCCATCGAGGTTGAGGTTCACCCGTCCAAAGTATTCAGAGTGGTCGGCCACATGATCTTCATGGAGTCGTTCCCACCCCTTGTCGGCTGCTTTTTTAGACCGCGCAGCCATACGGCTCACGAGATCCTGGCGCGACTCTCCCGTGGTATAGAATGGAGAGTAGGCATCGAAGTCGGTTCCACCGGCGAGCACCACCAGAATCTCGTCGGCGCCATTTACGGCTATTCCTTCAGGAGTGGTGGTTACTGTGCCACCCTTTGGCACCACGGTCACATCGGCTGCATAGCTCACCGTGTTGAGCTTCCCGGCAAATGAGGCGTTGGTGCCGTCATATTTAGTCTCGGCAGCAATTCCTGGGCGCCCTGACTCAAGGCGTATGATACGGTTGAGTGCTCCCGGACGATCGGCGGTGATCCTCACCGCCACCACTTCATCGGGATTAGATGCAATATACTCTCGCTTGAAGTGGATCTGGCCGTCGGGCGACGCATAGCCCGATTCGGCAGTGGCCGAAGTCAGATCAAGGGCTCGGTAATAGTCGCGGGCAGCAGTTGCGCCGGTGTTGCCTATCCCATCGGTTGGAGGAGTGTCGATCAGAAGAGAGCCGAAGTTGAGATAGTAGCCGTATTCTTCCGGTCCACCGCTCCAAAGCGTCTTGTCGTTGAATTGAATTTCATCGGTGGCGATACCGTTCATGAGCGAGGCGCCGAAATGTCCGTTGCCTATCGGAAGAGAGTATTCCATCCACTGGTTGGTCGAGCGGGTGGCAGTGGCTGGCTGCACATACCATAGAGTGAGATCGTTGGAGGGCGATAAGTGGCCGATGGAAGCACAGAATACTCGCTCTTGGGCCCACCTTCGGCCTTCTGCCCCGAGGCCGCCAACGGCGCGAGGGCTGTGAGCAACGGGAGCAATGACAGCTTGGCAATAGCCGACGTTTTGTTCATTATAAAATGCTGTAAATTAGATGGATTAGATTAGGCTCCGGCCACAATCGTGGCGCAGCAGGTTACAAAGATAGCATTTTTTAGTTTGCATCACGCTTCCGGCTACAAAAAAAGGTTTGCCTACGTTGCAGGAATGATTGCAACGCAGGCAAACCTTGGCCGGTATTTCGTGGAGCAGGCAGTGCGGGGTCAGGCACGTAGGGCTGCCGCCACTGCAGCCTGACCGATAGTGATACCGGCATCGCCCGCCGCGTCCAGACTGGGCAGATATAGTCCGAGGCCGAGCCGCGACAGATTGCGGCGCAGCATAGTCTGCAGCAGAGGGCTGCGGAGAAGCTCGCCACCGGCAGCTACCTCTTTCACCCCCAGTTCTGCGCTCGCCCGGGCAGCTGCAACGGCCCATGCGCGGGCTTCTGTAGCCACAAAGCGCGCGGCTACTACCCGCGCATCGGTATTATTGTTCAGATCGGCCATGACATCTTCTGCAACTCCCGATGTCGACACCGGCCTTTCATAATCTATGTCATAAGGTGCCGCAATAAGCCCTGAGGCAAGACTGTCGAGCATCCGATGATCGGCAAAAGCTCCACACACCCCTCCCCTGGCGGTGGCTATGATTGCCGCTATGGCATCCCAATAGGCCGCGCCACCGGCCACTGTCACAGAGTCGACTTTATTGCGGCATCGCTCCGCTGCAAGGATTATGTTGGGGCGCCCAACAGCGTCGGCGAGCCAGCGCGGCACATCGGTCGCCGACCCGGTGTGGTGGATGATAAGCCCTACAGCCGCCTCCCAGGGCGCGGCATCGCGCGGCATGGTAAATGAGTCGGGGTGATTGAGGGAGCGACACTCACGCCGCGAGCACACAAGCAGCTCGGCACCGCGCAGCCGACGCCCGTCGTCGGCATCAGATATATCATTTGAATCGAGAAGAATACCCACGACCGAGCCGTGAAGACGGTTCTCTGCCATCACGGCAGCCATGTGGGCATGTCCATGGTCGACAGCTATCAGCCTCGCACCCGCCCTGTTGGCGAGCGCCCGTCCGACCCTCGTCGAAGCAAGACCGGGATGACTGTCGCTCACCACTATGGCTGGCGGGAAGTGACGGCTCACAACCCGCAGGGTGTCATCGTAGCCAATGAGATTGTAATCGTCGGCAAGACGCCCGTGGTTGACACTAAGTGCCAGGCCGTCGCTACACCCGAAGGCTATACGCGACGAGGCGTCGACCCCTGTGGCTATTATGCCAGAGCAGTCGGCGCCTATATCAGTTATCAGACTGAGATGACGCGAGTCATCCCCTATAAGATCAATATGTGTGTGTTTGAGTCGGCCCGCGTTGGCGAGTGTCGACGCAGTGAGTCGGTTCCAGTGTGTTAACATATTTTATCAACACACTTGGCGCCATATTGTTCAACTCCGACACTTATCAGCTAAGCAGCAGACAAGCATCGCCATACGATAGGAACCTGTAGGCCGGATTGGCCAGAGCATGGTCGTACATCCTACGCCAATCCCCACCGGTAAAGGCCGAGACAAGGAGCAACAGCGTCGATTTGGGCTGATGGAAATTGGTCACCATACCCTTGACTATGCGATAGCGGTAGCCAGGTGCTATCATGATGCGGGTCGAAGCCACAAACCGCCTGAGGCCACGGCTGTCGAGCCACCCGGTGAGAGCTCCGAGGGCCTCGGCAGGGGGTAGGTCAGGGTGATCCTCCGAATAGGCATACCACTGATCAAGGACCGTAGGGTCGCCGCCGGCTGCTGCTACACACCCCATGTGGTAGAGACTCTCGAGAGTGCGCACCGAGGTAGTGCCGACAGCCACCACACGCCTCGGAGTGGAAGCAAGCTCAGCGATCAGATCGCGGTCGACAGATATCCACTCGGCATGCATATCATGGTCGCCGATAGTGTCGGACTTGACGGGCCTGAATGTGCCTGCACCTACATGGAGCGTCAGCTCCCGCCGTGGGATTCCCGCCTGCGCTATCGCCTCAAGCAAGCCGGGTGTGAAATGCAGTCCTGCCGTAGGAGCTGCCACCGATCCTTCGATGCGGGAATAGACGGTCTGATAGTCGGAGAGATCCGACTCCTCGCTGTCGCGGTTGAGGTAGGGGGAATGGGTATCGACCCGGCGGCATCGATCACCTGCGAAAACGACAGATCAGACGGCGTCCATGCAAAATGGATCGACGTTGCCCCGTCGGCAGTTGCCTTACCGCCTGAGGCCCGGGTTGCAGTAAGGGTGAGGGAGCGTCCATCTGGCAGAGAGGTAGCGAGAGTCACTTCACCCTCACGCCATCGCTTGGCATTGCCCACGAGGCAGGTCCATGTACACCCTTCCGCTCCCGATGCGGCAAACGCCATGGCATAGTCGACCGGCTCAAGCGGCTCAAGACAAAAAATCTCTATGGCCGCGCCGGTAGGCTTGCGAAATGGCATACGGGCATTGATCACCCTTGTGTTGTTGGCCACAAGGATGGAGTCGGTGGAAGAAGCGACGGCAGCTCGGTGAAGCGATGATCGGAGATTGTCCCGTCGGGACGTCGCATAAGCAGCAGGCAAGCATCGCGAACCGCTGAAGGATGGGCGGCTATGCGCCCTTCCTCCAGCGGGTAATCGAATTGGTCGATATGAATGTCGCGAGGCGAGCCCTGATCGGGCAGGCCGCTCATCGTGCGTTGACTATCTGCTCGGTGTCGCGTGCTATCATCAGCTCCTCGTCGGTGGGTATCACAGCCACCTTCACTTTCGAGTCGGGAGTCGAGATAACAGTCTCGGTGCCACGGGTGCGGGCATTGAGCTCATTGTCGAGCTTCACGCCCATGAATGCGAGAGGAGCGCACACATTCTCGCGCACGCCGGTCTGGTTCTCGCCCACACCGCCGGTAAACACTATGGCATCCACGCCACCCATCTCGGCTGCATAAGCTCCCACATACTTGATGATGCGGTGCTCATACATCTCGAGAGCGAGGTGGGCGCGCTCGTTGCCTGCATTGTCGGCTGCCTCGATCTCGCGCATATCGTTTGACATCTCGGTAAATCCGGCCACACCGCTCTCCTTGTTGATCACGCGCTGGAGATCGTCGATGGTGAGATTATGCTTGCCCGCGATATAGGTGAGCACGCCGGGATCGACATCGCCCACGCGGGTGCCCATCATGAGGCCCTCGGTGGGAGTGAGACCCATAGAGGTATCGACACTCTTGCCGTTGAGCACTGCTGTGATGGAGCCGCCGTTGCCCACATGGCAGGTGATGATCTTGCAGTTGTCGGGATCGAGACCAAGGAACTCAATCGCACGGCCCGACACATAGCGGTGGCTGGTGCCGTGGAAGCCATAGCGGCGCACTCCATCCTCCTTATAATAACGGTAAGGAAGGGGATACATATAAGCCTTGGCGGGCATGGTCTGGTGGAATGCAGTGTCGAACACACCTACCTGAGGCACATTGGGCATCAGGGCGGTTATGGCCTCGATACCGGTGATGTTGGCAGGATTGTGGAGAGGAGCGAGAGGATAGCAGTCCTTAACCTGCTGGATCACCTCGTCGGTGATGAGCACGCTCTTGTTAAACTTCTCGGCACCATGTACCACACGGTGGCCTACGGCATCGATCTCGTCATAGCTCTTGATGCAACCCTCCTTGGGGTCGGTGAGCACTCCGAGGATAGCCTTCACCGCGCCTTCATGGTCGGTGAGGCCCAGCTCCATGATCTGCTTGGAGCCATCGGGCGCTTGAACTTGAGGAAGCCGTCGGGGAGGCCGATCTTCTCCACGCCGCCCTCAGCCATAGTGGCGTCGGTGGCGGTGTCGATGAGCTTATATTTCACGCTGCTGCTACCGCAGTTGAGCACAAGTATCTTCATATGTGATCTGTAAGTGATATGATTGATATAAGGGGGGATGACTGGGGAGTAGGGCGACAATCAGAGACCTTTGAGGCCGATGGCCTGATTGGCGGTCATGATGATGGTCTTGTAGATATCTTCGGGGAATGCACCGCGGGAGAGATCGTTGACGGGAGCGGCCAGACCCTGAAGCACAGGACCAACAGCCTCTACGCCGCCAAGACGCTGCACGAGCTTGTAGGCGATATTGCCCACTTCGAGCGAGGGGAACACGAGCACATTGGCGCGGCCCGAGAGAGCCGAGTTGGGAGCCTTGCTCTGGGCCACACCGGGCACAAGAGCGGCGTCGGCCTGAAGCTCGCCGTCGAGGATAAGTTCAGGATCCATCTCATGGGCTATGGCGGTGGCTTCGATCACCTTGTCGATGCGCTCATGCTTGGCGCTACCCTTGGTCGAGAAGCTCAGCATGGCCACACGGGGAGTGATGCCGGCGATATCGCGGGCGGTCTGTCCGGCGCTCACGGCGATCTGGGCAAGCTCCTTGGCCGAGGGATCGGGCACAACGGCACAATCGGCAAAGATCAGGATGCCATCGGTGCCGAAGGGGCTTCCTTCGGGGAGAAGCATCAGGAATGCACCCGACACCACATCGATGCCCGGCTGAGTCTTGATCACCTGGAAAGCGGCGCGGAGCACATTGCCGGTGGTATTCATCGCACCTGCCACCTGACCGTCGGCATCGCCGTTTTTTCACCATGAGGCAGCCGAGATAGAGCGGATTGGCAGTGGTGAGGCGGGCCTGCTCCATGCTTATGCCCTTGCTCTTGCGGAGCTCGAAGAAGAGAGGAGCATAGCGGTCGATCACAGCCTGATCGGCAGGATTGACTATGGTGGCATACTTGATATGGTCGAGTTTAAGCTCCTGAGCCATGCCCAGAACTTCTTTAGGATCACCGATGAGGATGATATGGGCGAGGCCGTCGGCAATGATGCGGTTGGCCGCAGTGAGGGTGCGGGGTTCGGTACCTTCGGGAAGGACTATCCTCTGAGGATGCTCCTTGGCCTTCTGTGAAAGCTTGTCGAAAAGTTGCATAGCAGTTGATGATGGTATTTTGATTTTTATAAATGCAAAGGTACGCGTTTCGACTCAAAGATACAATAAAAAATCGCACCCCCGGCCCGAAAACAGCCCCCGCCACGCAATTTGTCGCCGCGCAACAATTCCATGTTGATATAAAATCATTATCTTTGTGGTGCCTAAAGATTGCTTTAGACCTCACTTAAAAATCATTTCATCTATCATCCATTAATATCATGAACCTAAATCCGATAAGGAGTCTCCGTATGGCCGGAGCCGCCTTAGTCATCGCCCTCGGAGGGGCTGCCGCCATGCCGGTCTTCGCCGCTCCGCTGCCGCTTCAGGCCAATACAGGCGTGACTGCCCGGTTGATCAATCCATCCACAGCCGAGGTGAGCCTCCCCAGCGGCCAGACCCTTACCGTCGACTTCTATGGCGACAACATTTTCCGCCTTTTCTGCGACCCCAAAGGTGGCATAGTGCGAAATCCCGAGGCCAATCCCCCCGCCGACATTCTCGTGCCCGGCGCCCGCCACTCCCTCTCGTCCCCCGTGGCCATTGGCAAAGATGGCAACGCTCTCACAGTGTCATCGCCGAGGTGAGCGTGCTCATCTCCCCCGAAGGTCTGATCAGCGTGCGCGACAAAGAGGGCAACATGATCGTGGAGCAGACCGAACCTCTGACATTTACCGACGAATCCACCACTCTGGGCTTCAAAGAGGGCCCCGACGAATGGTATTATGGCGGTGGTGTGCAAAACGGACGCTTCAGCCATCGCGGACGCGCAATTGAGATCGTCAACCAAAACTCATGGACCGACGGCGGAGTGTGCTCCCCCGCCCGTTCTATTGGTCGACCGGAGGCTACGGAATCATGTTCCACACCTTCGCTCCCGGACGCTACGACTTCGGCGCAGCCAAGCCCGCACCGTGGCCCTGTCCCACGCCACCCCTATCTCGATATGTTTGTGATGGTGAGCCCAACCCCCGTAGGCCTCCTCAACGACTTCTACCAGCTTACCGGCAACCCCGTGCTGCTCCCAAAATTCGGATTCTACCAAGGCCACCTCAACGCCTACAACCGCGACTACT
>PDYJ01003173.1_pt1 | contig 11669 bp, 17 predicted proteins | sample 1430841 | NCBI WGS metagenome assembly PDYJ01 (sample SAMN07237672, study PRJNA390542) | Gut metagenome, whole genome shotgun sequencing project. | isolation source: fecal pellets | host: Mus musculus | place: USA: New York, NY | collected 2016-10 | reverse complement strand
TGTGATAGACTATGGCCGTTTTACTGACGACGGTTTTAAGGAAAAACAATATAATTACTACACATGGCTTACCACAAGTGATGTATATTATACATATAAACGCTGTTACTTCCGCACCAAGCCCACCAAGCCATTTTCTGTAACCGTAGGTATGCAGACCGCCGGCCAGTTTGGCGGTACATCCACGTATTACAAGCAGGGTGTTGAATACAAGCACGAGCATCGCGGATTCAAGATTAAGGATGTATTCAAAATGTTTCTGCCTGTTCAGGGCAACGGTAACAGCTTTTACGAAGGAAACACCCTTGGTTCGTGGGATTTTAAAGCACGCTACCGCCTTCCATCGGGCGATGAAATTGAGTTTGCCACCCAGTGGCCTTGGGAAGACGGTTCGGGAATAGGGCGTCGCAACGGTCTTGACGGACTGTGGGGGCTTTATTATCGTTCGGCGCGACGCTCGTTTATAAACGGAGCCTGCATTGAATGGCTTGATTTCCGCAATCAGAGCGGCCCCATACACTACGCACCGGCCGATGCTCCCGGCTCTACAATAACAACCGAAGCTACCGGAGGCGACAACAATTATAATAATGATACGTATTGCGCGTATACCAACTACGGTATGGCAATAGCCACACCATTTCTTGTATCTCCGATATACAATCTCAACGGCTATCCGGCATTCCTGCATAATTGCGCACGAGGATTGCATCTGGCCATGACCGGTTCGGTAGGCCGCACATTCGACTATACCCTTAAATACTCATGGCAACAGGCATGGGGAATGGGGCGTCAGCCGCAGGCATACTGCAAGATTGACAATTCGGCTATGCTCGATGTGGCATGGGATGCGTCGGTTATAACTGATGGACTTAGAATAAAGGCTACCGTTGCGTTCGACGCCGGCCGTCTCAGAGGTAATAATTTCGGTACGATGCTGTCTATATGCTATACCGGTCGCCTTAATTTAAAAAAGTAAAGACTATGCGGAAGAATCTGTTATACATAGCGTCGGTATTGTTTTTATTTTCGTTCGTCTCATGTCAGAACAACGGCCATATAGGCTGGATTTTCGGAGTGTGGCGTGTGGCTGAATATTCAGTCAACGGTCAGCCACAGAGCAGCAACCTCCAGTCGACCACAACATTCGCTTTCCAAAACAATATAGTGCAGGTTGTGGCATATATTGATGATTATAACACAGATATTTCACGATATGGAACATGGCAGCAAGACGGGGATGAGTTCACATTCAACTTCACTCATCATGACGATGCCACCGGCCAGGGCGAAGGTTTGTATGCCGCTCCCGAATGGCTTGGTATGACCTCGGCCGAGCCCATGCACATGACCATAATCTCGCAGACCGATGATAAGTTCAGTCTTGAGTGGACTGATGCCGCCGGTTCCAGAATAATATATAAATTTGAAAAAACTTGGTGATATGATAGATAAGAATAAAACAGTATGTGTGACAGGCGCCGACGGATTTATCGGCTCACATCTGACACAGATGTTGTTGCGCGACGGATATAAAGTACGTGCCTTGCACAATATAATTCCTTTAACAACTGGGGCTGGCTTGAAGACGTATTGAATGAATGTCCGGAATGTGCCTCAAGACTTGAGGTCGTAACAGGTGATGTGCGTGATGCCAATTTCTGCCGGGAGCTTATAAAGGGTTGCGGCACGGTTTTTCATCTCGCTGCATTGATTGCCATTCCGTACAGCTATGTGGCTCCCGACAGTTACGTGGACACCAACATCAAGGGGACACTCAACATGTGTCAGGCTGCAAGGGATGAGGGTATTGATCGACTCATTGTCACTTCAACAAGCGAAGTTTATGGCACCGCTCAATATGTTCCTATTCCCGAGACGCATCCCCGTCAACCGCAATCGCCGTATTCTGCTACCAAAATCGGAGCTGATGCCATAGCATTGAGTTTTTATAACGCATTTGAACTGCCGGTCGTGGTGGCAAGACCATTTAATACTTACGGCCCTCGCCAGAGTGCACGAGCTATAATACCTACCATAATTTCGCAGATAGCTTCGGGTATGCGAACCATCAAGGTCGGAGACCTTACACCAACCCGAGATTTTAATTTTGTAGAGGATACATGCCGCGGATTTATCGCCCTCGCAAATGCTGAAAATATTGAAGGCAAGGAAATCAACATAGCAACCGGCACTGAAATCTCTATGGCCGATACTTTGGCTACAATTGCACGTGTAATGAACGCAACTGTAGACTTCGAGGTTGATCCGGCAAGATTACGTCCCTCGGCCAGCGAGGTGAGACGACTGTGTGGAGACAACAGCCTGATATGTTCAATCACCGACTGGCGTCCTCAGGTATCGCTCGAAGAGGGCCTGCGCCGTACTGCCGAGTGGTTTACAAAACCCGAAAATCTCGCTAAATACAAGGCCGGAATATACAACCGTTGAGATGGATAAACCCATTGTTTTCATAGGCGCCGGTGGCCATGCCGCATCTGTGCGTGGAGCTGTGTCCGACTGCGAGATTGACGGCTACGTAGACCTCGCTAAATCTGAGTTGGATTTACCATATCTCGGTGATGATGATACATTCCTGAATACGTGTGGTTATGAGGGTAAACGCCTGCTTATCACCTTTGTGGCAGGCAGGGCTTGTTCGCTTGAGGCTCGTGCCCGGCTTATCGCACGATATAAAGGCTTTGAATTTGCTACGGTAGTGGCTCCTACGGCTCTCCTTGCCGGAGATGCTCAGCTTGGTGCCGGTACGGTAGTGATGCACAGGGTAGTGGTGAATGTTTCTTCAAAAACAGGCAGGCACTGTGTATTGAATACAGGCTGCATAGTGGAGCATGATTGTACGCTGGGCGATAATGTGTTCATAGGTCCCGGTGCGGTGATTTGTGGAGGTGTGACAATCGGAAATAATGTATATATAGGAGCCAACTGCTCAATCCGTCCCGGCACTCGTATTGCTGATAATGTGGTCATAGGAATGGGTGCGGCAGTTGTGGATAATATAGATGAGCCGGGCGTGTATATCGGTGTTCCGGCCAAAAAATCAGTAAAATGAGTGTTATTGTTATTGCAGAAGGCGGTGTGAACCATAATGGTTCTGTTGAAACAGCCATCAATATGGTACATGAAGCGGCCAAGGCCGGTGCCGACTATATTAAATTTCAAACTTTCAAGGCTGAAAAATTAGTGGCTCCGTCGGCCAAGAAAGCTGAATACCAGAAAAATAACTGTGGCAATGGCGATGACTCGCAATTAGCCATGCTCAAGGCGCTTGAACTTAGCGATGCTGACTTCCGCAGGATAGCCGCTGAATGTAGTAAACTCGGTATAGGTTTTATGAGTACGCCATTCGACCTCGACTCTATAGATACCTTGGCTGATTTCGACATGGACTATTGGAAAATTCCGTCGGGTGAAATCACTAATCTTCCGTATCTGCGCAAAATAGCTGCCAAAGGAGGTAAGGTGATACTTTCAACCGGAATGTCTACGATTGACGAGGTGGAGGCTGCCGTGCAAGTACTCGAAGCGGGTGGAATAGGTCGTGAAAACATTGACCTGTTGCATTGCACCACCCAATATCCTACTCCATACAATGCCGTGAACCTGAGAGCGATGGATGAACTTCGCAAGCTCGGTTGCCACTCGGTAGGGTACAGCGACCATACACTCGCATAGCCGTCCCTGTAGCCGCCACCGCTCTTGGTGCCCGTATTATTGAAAAACATTTCACTCTTGACAAGACTATGCCCGGACCGGATCATAAGGCATCTTTGTCGCCAGACGAGCTTAAGGCCATGGTGGAGGCCATAAGGATTACCGAAATAAGCCTTGGATCGGGGGAAAAGTTTGTGACCGAAGTAGAGAAACCCAATATAGCAGTTGCCCGTAAAAGTATTGTCGCCGCAAGGTTCATAAAAAAAGGCGAAATAATTACAGAAGACAGCATAACAACAAAGCGTCCCGCAACCGGACTTTCGCCCATGTTGTGGGATGCTGTGGTCGGGACTGTTGCTAAACGCGATTTTAACCCCGACGAATGTATTGTTATTTAATTAACTTGTTATTTATATAACATTCCGGTTGCAATCTCATCAGCCTTTGCTTCGCCGAGAGTTTCGGCTATAATAGCGTATGCAAAGGGCAGAGCCGACGACGGACCATTGGCTGTGATGATATTGCCGTCAACTACCACGCGGCCTTCCACATGAGTGGCTCCCGCTTCTTTGAGCTGTTCCTCAAATCCGGGATATGCTGTCGCTTTTTTGCCTTTGAGAATGCCAAGAGTTGCCAGTACCACTGCAGGCGAAGCGCAGATTGCTGCTATTCTGCCGCCCTTTTCGTAATGCGCTTTAAGAGCTTCGCACAGTACTTCGTTGGCACGCAGATTGGTGGCACCGGGCATACCGCCCGGGCAGATGAGCCAGTCGGCGTCTTCAAGGTTCACTCCGGCCAGCACTTCGTCGGCGGCAACTGTTATGCCGTTTGCTCCTGTAACCAGGCGTTCCTTGTTGATTGCTACTATAGTAACTTCCATACCGGCGCGGCGCAGAGCATCAACGGGTGCGATTGCTTCCACTTCCTCAAAACCGGTGGCGAGAAATAAATATGAACGTTTCATGTCGTTATGTATAAATTTTAAAGAGTTGCTTTGTTTGCACAAATATAAACAAAATATTTTCCAAAGAGTGTATTTTTTTGCATTATTTAGGAAAAAAGTCATAACTTTGAAATATGAAATTTCGGATATTTATAATTTTGATATCAGCAATCGCGCTGGCTTCGTGTTCCGCTCCCGAGTATAAAAAAGCTGAAGGGGTGGTGTGGGGCACCACCTATCACATTGTATATAAGAGCAATCGCGACCTCTCAGACTCCATCGTGGCAGAAATGCGCAAGGTTGAACTCGCATTGTCTATGTTTGACCCGGCTTCAAATGTATCGCAGATAAATTCGCGTTCAACATGTGTTGCCTCGCCGTATCTCAAGGCAGTCATGACTGTCGCCAAGCGAGTGCACTCGGCTGCCGGCGGCATGTTCGACCCTACCGTAGCTCCGCTCGTTGATTTATGGGGATTTGGACGTAAGGGCCACGAAACACCGATTCCCGATTCCTGCCGCATATCCGAGGCTTTGTCTAAGGTGGGACTGTCGCGCATACGTATGTCGGGCGATTCAATTCTGATGCCTGAAGGCATGGAACTCGACTTCTCTGCTATAGCCAAAGGATTTGGGGTTGATTGTGTAGCAGCTGCATTAAGACGCAACGGTTCTACAGATTATATGGTTGAGATAGGGGCGAGGTAAGCCTTAGCGGTGTCAATACCTACGGTAAGGAATGGCGCATAATGGTTGAATCTCCGGTCGACAGCCTGAATGGCAATCCTGATGTATTGCAGTTGAGCAATTGTGCAGTAGCCACATCGGGCAACTATCGCAATAAACGCATTATTACAGCCGATTCGGTGATAGGTCACACTATAAATCCTGTCACGGGATACCCAATGCAGACTCCGGTTCTCAGTGCTACGGTGATAGCTCCGTCGTGTATTCTGGCCGACGCACTTGCAACAGCTCTTATGGCTTCAGATCCTGAGTCAGCTCCGGCACTTATAAAAAAATTCCCGGCCACAAGGGCCATATTATATGTTAAAGATAAATCAGCTGTAGAAACAGTTATGATTCCATGAAAAACACAAGCCGTCAGCTGTCAAATAAGATGACTGAGCCGGCGGCTTGTGTATTTAACCTTTCCACTCATCACGAGCAGGCAGGTCCTAACCTTAAATCTATTACCATGAAAACACAGTGCAATAATGCTTTCGTGTATTGTAAACGCATCAGGATAGCAGAGTGTTCGCGATATTTGCCGAATTAACATATTTTAACCTTGTACTGACTGCAAATTTTCTTAATTTTGGACTCTAAATTTGAAAAATAACTGAACAATGCGAGAAAGAATCCTTGTAATTGATGACGAAGAATCAATTTGCGACATATTCCAATATAACCTTACCAAAGAAGGCTATGAAGTAGACACAGCATACAGCGCCGAAGAAGCGCTCGAAATGGATCTGTCGAAGTACCAGCTCTTTATAGTCGACATCATGATGGGCGACATGAGCGGATTTGATTTTGCCAAACGTCTGCGTAACGTTTCTGCCACCGAATTCACTCCTATTATCTTCTGCTCAGCACTTAACGAGGAGGATGAAAAAGTAATGGGCCTGAACATCGGAGCCGATGATTACGTTACAAAGCCTTTCTCAATCAGCGAGGTTCTTGCACGCGTGAGAGCGGTGCTCCGTCGCACGGCCATCAAGAACAATATGGTTCAGCCGCAGGAGGATTCAGAATACGAAACAGACCTTACATACAAGACACTTCGTATAGACCGCAACGCCAAACTTGCATCACTTGACAACGAAGCCCTGTCGCTTACACGCACCGAGTTTGAAATACTGCAATTCTTCCTTACACACCGTAACCGTATTTATTCACGTCAGGAAATCATCTCAAGCGTATGGGTGAGGACATTGTGGTAAACAACCGTACGATTGACACCAATATTACACGTCTGCGTAAGAAAATCGGTCAATACGCCGACAATATCGTGACTCGTCAGGGATTCGGCTATGGTTTTAAAGAGACGTATTAGTTATCAGTGGCGATTCCTCTTCCCTCTGATTTTGCTGATATGGCTCATAGTAATCGTTCTGGGCGTATGGATGTACAAATCGGAGCGCGATCTTAAAATCAACAATATACGGTCGCAGGTTTCGCTCATCAATTCCCGTATCATATACGCTTACGATCAGGATATCGACCCCGTGGGTTCCTTGATTTCGTAGACTATCACTATCTTAAAGACCCTCTTTACGATAAGATACGTCTTTCAATATATTTCAAGGGTAAGCTGATTTATCACATAGGACAGACTATAAGTCCTTACATCGACGCTTCCAAGCAGTCGAGTGTAGTTACCGATATTGACGAGTCGAACAGAAATCTGTACGACATCCGCATGAAAGGCAATTTCTTCTATGAAGTGTCGCAGAGTGCTGATAAGACAGTGTCGGTATATACCATACTGCCATTCGACAACGATGTGCTCAAGGCATCGAGTGTCTCGGTAAGTATATATATACTGCTCTTTGTGGTGGCTGTGGTAGCTTCAGTCATAGCATATCTTATGGCAAGACGTATAGGCAGAAATCTGCGCATGCTCAGCGATTTTGCAGAACGTGCGGCCTCCGACCCCTCATTTGTGCCGTCAACCGATTTCACACACGATGAATTCGGCGACATAGCCCGTCAGATTGTGCGCTTTTATAATGAACGTTGCCAATCTATCCTTAAGCTGAAACGAGAACATGCGGTGGCTCTGCATGCGCTCAACGACAAGGCTCAGATGAAGCGCGAGCTCACCAACAATATAAACCATGAATTGAAAACTCCTATCGGTGTGATCAAGGGATATCTTGATACTATAAACGAGAATCCCGACATGGATAATGAATCGCGCACACATTTCCTTCGCAAGGTCAACGACCACGTAGATCGCCTGATATCCCTGATGGATGACCTTTCGAGCATCACCAGACTCGAATTCGGCTCAAAGATGATCAATACCGAGCCATTAAACTTCCATGAAGTAGTGTTCCAGACGGTAAGCGACCTCGAAACCTCCGGAATCATGGGTAAGATGGAGTTTAACTACGATATACCGGTGTATTGTAAGGTAATCGGTAACGCAGGGCTGCTGACGGCCATGATAGGTAACCTGGTGAAGAATGCAGTGGCATATTCAAAGGAACCGAATGTAATCTTATCCTTACAGACAAGGACGAGGAATTCTATCATTTTGCATTCTACGATAACGGCGTAGGCGTGAAAGAAACGAGCCTTCCCATCTTTTCGAACGATTCTTCAGAGAAGATTCAGGGCGCTCGCGCAAGAAGGGCGGTACCGGTCTTGGCCTTTGCATAGTGCAGAATACCATTGAGGCTCTGGGTGGTACAATCAATGCTACCAACCGCGAGGGCGGTGGTCTGCTTTTCCGTTTCACGCTAAAACAAGCAAAGTAATCGCGGAATAATTATACATATAGTAGAAAATGATGAAGTTTTTAGCAAAAAACTTGTATATTTAAAAAAAATAAGGCAACTTTGCGTTATTAACACATTTTACTACCTGACTGATATGGAACAATTAGACATTGATTGGAAACACCTTCCCTTCGGTTATTATCCTACAGATTACAATGTGCGTTGCACATTCAAAGACGGTAAGTGGGGCGAAATAGAAGTAAGCCAGTCTGACAAGATTGAGATGCACATGGCTGCTACTACCCTGCACTACGGCCAGGAAATCTTTGAAGGCCTAAAAGCTTTCAGAGGTAAAGATGGAAAAATCAGAATTTTCCGTCTTGATGATAACGCAGAACGTATGCGTTCGTCTGCCGAAGGTATCCTCATGGAGCCTATACCGGTCGACCTTTTCCGCGAAATGGTTATCAAGGTCGTTAAGCTTAACGAGCGTTTCATCCCTCCATACGGTTCGGGTGCTTCTCTCTACATACGTCCTCTTGAGATCGGTATCTCACCCTCAATCGGTGTGCGCGCTGCCACTGAGTACCTCTTCATCATCATGGTTACACCCGTAGGACCTTACTTCAAGACAGGTTTCGGATGCACCGACATCTGCATTATGCGTCAGTATGACCGCGTGGCTCCCCGCGGCACAGGCCGTTTTAAGATCGGTGGAAACTATGCAGCTTCTCTTGTAGCCGGCGACCATGCTCACGAAAAAGGTTATTCGGCCGTTCTCTATCTTGATCCCAAAGAAAAGAAATACCTTGATGAATGCGGTCCTGCCAATTTCTTCGCAATCATCGACGGCAAGTATGTAACACAAAGAGCGATTCTATCCTGCCTTCAATTACCAACCGCTCACTGATGCAGTTGTGCGAGGACATGGGTATAACCGTTGAAGAACGTCATGTGACTGTTGACGAGCTCGAAAAAGCTACCGAAGCCGGTGCATGCGGTACAGCTGCTGTTATCTCGCCCGTGGGTACAATTCACGACGAAGATACCGGTCACGATTATGTGATTGCCCCTGATCGTAAGCCCGGTCCTATTTCAACCACTCTCTACGAACGTCTCAGTGCTATTCGTCTCGGCGAATATCCCGACGAACACGGTTGGAATACAATCGTAGAATAATCTTAACTTTAAAGTATTGGGAGGTAAGCGGATTGATATGCGTTTACCTCCCCTTTGTATAATTATGAGATATCAGGAACTTTACGATAAATATTATCCCGAAAATTCAAGAGTAAGAGACATTCTCCAACGACATTCAGAGTCGGTTGCTGAATTGGCAGTGAGTATAAACGATGCTCTTGAACTTGGACTTGACGACAAGCAAGTGTACGAGGCCGCCATGCTGCACGACATTGGTATTTTTCTTACCGATGCTCCCGGTATTGACTGCCATGGCACTGAACCATATCTGCGGCATGGCATTCTCGGAGCCGATTTGCTCAGAAAAGAGGGATTTCCTGAATGGGTGGCACGTGTGGCCGAACGCCATACAGGTGCCGGAATAACGCATAAAGATATCGAGGACATGAATCTGCCCTTGCCACTCGACCGCGTTCTCATGCCTGAGACTTTGCTTGAACGCTTGATATGCTATGCTGATAAATTTTACAGTAAGAGCGGCGATATGAAGCGCAAATCACTCGAAAGGGTGCGTGCATCAATGGCGCGACATTCACAATCAACTGCCGAGCGGTTTGAGAAGCTGCATGATGAATTTGGCGCTTACAATACTGATTTATAGACGCCTATAGTCTGTGCGGCAATTTCATCCCAGTTGTACGGACCAAGGTCATACGCACGCCTGTGGCAACCCTCGCTCACTTTACGCTTCAATGCCTTGGCCAAGTCATTGGTATCTCCGGTATGGAAAAAGTCGCTCTTGCTGTCAAGTTGTGCAATTCTGTTGGCAGGTATGTCGCTTGCAAGCACGTCGATGTTGTAGCTCATTGCTTCAAGTAATGCAATGGGCAGACCCTCGTGTGATGATGGAATTACAAAAAGCGATGCGTTGGTAAGGAGCTGGGCCAGTGGCTCACCTTTGATGAAACCGGTAAGCACAACGTTCTCGTCTGCCGCAAGTTTTTTCAAGCTCTGTGAGTAAGCGTCTTCATGGTCGCTGTCACCGGCTATAACAAGCCTGTGAGTTGCTGAAAGTCCCGATTGCTTGAAAGCTTCAATCAATGTGTGAAATCCTTTTTCTTTCACAAAACGGCCCATGGCCATTATGTATGCTTTGTCGTCTATGCCCCATTTGCTGAGCCATTGGCGCGACAATGGTTTGTCTGGTATGTTGACACCGTTGAATATCAGTTCGGTATCTTTGCGGCCATACTTGTTTTTCAGGATGTCGGCTATAGTGTTTGAAATCACTATCACGCGGTTTGAAAAATGAGAACCTGACCATTCTCCGGCTTTTAGAACGGTTTTGGCTAAAAATCCCATTTCTCACGGTCGTAGTCAGGTCCATGATTTGTCATTACCACGCGCATGCCCAACAACCGCGCCAAGGGCACCAGTAATGCCGGACCTATTGCATGTACATGAAGTACGTCGGGATGCAGCTTCCGGGCTTGCAATATAGCGAGAAAGGTGTGGGTGATGGCTTCGATACTTTTGCGTCGCGGGCGTATACGTCAATCAGTTTCACACCCTTGTACTCCCGAATGTGGTTGTTTTCAGCGATGTAAGGGGTACGCCTGATTATGGTCACATCGTGACCGGAAGCAGCAATGCGTGGATATAACTCCTCGCAATGTGTTTCCACACCGCGAGAATTCCCGGAATACCGCGTGTCCTATTACAACTATCTTCATGATTTCTTGGCATAACTCCTTGTTGTGGATCCTGGCCTACATCATACCAAGTCTTGTCGAGACAGGGTTTAAGTCCCCTTAACGAGCGCAGTTTGTTTTTCAACGCCCATTTTAAGGGATGTTTTATATATTTGTGCATCACAGGTGAAGCTGTGCCCACCATCCAGCAGTTTTTGGGACATTTGCGCACCATGGCACGAACCTTTTCGGCTTGGGGCGAATTCCAGATGGTCATGAAATCATCATTATGGATATTTCCCATTGATTCCTTCCATAAATGGCTTTCCATGCCATTGCAGGGGAATACTTCACCCCATGGATCTATGAAGAAGTTGGCCGAGCCGGCTTCGCAAGGAAGCATGCGGCGGCCACCCTCTATGTAGTTTATCAGACCCATATTGAAGAAGGCTCTGAACCAGGATTTCGGGCTGTTCTCGGCCAATTGCCATTCTATAAGTTGCTCGAAGTCAGAGCATACTCCTGTGTGTTTGTAATATGATTATCGTCCTTATGGAAGTAGTATGAGTTGTGAAAGGCTGCGGTTGCAAATTCAAGCCCGAGTTCAAGCGACAGCTTATACAAAGCAAGCATGTCCTTGGAGTTATGGTTGGATACCGTGCAGCCGAATCCTATGTCTTTCACACCCATGCGCTTGAGAGTGAGCAGTGTGCGCAATCCGCGGTCGAATCCGCCCTGTCGTCCGCGCAGTTCGTCATTCTTCTGGCTGAGA
>PDYJ01003175.1_pt1 | contig 11684 bp, 12 predicted proteins | sample 1430841 | NCBI WGS metagenome assembly PDYJ01 (sample SAMN07237672, study PRJNA390542) | Gut metagenome, whole genome shotgun sequencing project. | isolation source: fecal pellets | host: Mus musculus | place: USA: New York, NY | collected 2016-10 | reverse complement strand
GACTTCCATCACATGGTCGACTTTACCGAGTTTAAAGTCCATCCCATAGACATTTGTATCCCCTTCACGTCTGACTTGAACATCTAAGCTCGTTGAAAGGGCGTTAACGACCGAAGCCCCGACCCCGTGGAGACCACCGGAGACTTTATAACCGCCACCGCCAAATTTTCCACCGGCATGAAGCACAGTAAAGACGGTTTCTAACGCTGGACGGCCCGTCTTTTCTTGGATATCGACCGGGATCCCACGTCCATTATCTTTGACCGTGATACTATTGTCTTTTTCCACGATCACATTGATCTCATCAGCAAAGCCCGCTAAAGCTTCATCGATCCCGTTATCGATGATCTCCCATACTAAGTGGTGTAGGCCTTGTGAGCTAGTCGAGCCAATGTACATCCCAGGACGCTTGCGCACGGCTTCTAAGCCTTCAAGGACTTGGATCTGACTGGCATCATATTCTTTTGCTTTTTTCTTCCTTTACTTCTTCAAGCGTTTCTTTTTCTGTCACGTTTAGTACCCGCTACATCTCTATGTAGACTGTCCTTTCTTGGATTTTTCATTCTTTGGATAAAATGTAACAACTTTATTTTCGTCTTCTGAAACCCAGTCGATGTGATTTTCAGCCATTTCTGAGTTTTCAGAGATCTGGCCATCATCAATATGAAAAATCTTTGGTTCTTTGATCAACTGTTGGGTGATATCATTTAATCCAGGTGTCGTTAAAAAGGTCTGGACGCGCCCTTGGATCGTCTTCAACAAATGTGTTTGCCGATTTCCATCAAGCTCAGACAACACATCATCAAGCAATAAGATCGGATATTCGCCTGTCTTATTTTTCATCAATTCGATCTCTGCCAATTTGACCGATAACGCTGTCGTTCGCTGTTGCCCCTGCGAACCATAGATCTGAACATTTTGTTCGTTGATCTTAAATACAACATCATCGCGATGTGGGCCTAAAAGGGTCGTCCCTTGAAAAATTTCTTTTTGTTGTAAATTTGCAAAGCCTTTTTTTAATGCTTTGGTAATTTCATTTTCAGTAGCCTGACTTGGTTCTTTCAAACTACTTTCATAACTAAAAGCTAACTGCTCTTTGTCCTGTGTTATCTGACCATGGATCTCTTTTGCATAGCGCTCAAGTTCCGCTAAAAATTCTAGTCGTTTCACAATGATCGCCCCAGCAAATTGCGCTAGTTGTTCTGACAAGACCTCTAAATAGAGCGTATCCGTCGCCTTTTTTTGCTGGAGTTGTTTTAGATAATTATTTCGTTGCTTTAAGATCGTGCGGTACCGCGTCAAATTGTAGAGGTAGCGTGGGTCGATCTGACCAAATTCCATATCGATAAAGCGGCGTCTGATCGCGGGTGACCCCTTGACTAAGCTGAGATCTTCTGGCGCAAATAAGATCACATTCAAATTACCGATATACTGAGATAAGCGTGCTTGCTCGAGATGATTGACTTTGGCCTTCTTACCTTTACGGCTCAAACTGATCTCTAACGGTAAGCTACCTAACTTACGCATCACGCGCCCACTTAAATATGCCTCTTTTTGTTTAAAGCTGATCAACTCACGCTCATTATTGGTCCGATGACTACGCGCCATCGCTAAAACATAGATCGCCTCTAACAGGTTGGTCTTGCCTTGAGCGTTTTTTCCGATCAAGACATTTATCTGTGGTGAAAATTTGACCGCTACCGTTTGATAGTTACGGAAATTGCGAAGTTCCAGCTCTTCTAAATACATTGTCTTAGCTAGCTTTCTTTCAATAGATAGCTGCCTTGAGCTTTGATCTCAACACTATCTCCAGGATAAAGCTTGCGTCCGCGACGGTTTTCTGGCTCACCATTGACTAAAATGTCATTAGCGTATTCTTGTAAGAACCACTTTGCCTGCCCGCCAGAAGAAACTAGATCCGCAATTTTAAGCAACTGGCCTAAGGTGATATGCGGTGTTTTTAAGTGAATTTCTTCTTTCAAAAAAATGCCTCGCTTTCCTTTTAGTACTCATTAAATTATACCTTTTTTAAAAAACTAAACACAATCATGGAAACCAATTAAACGCGTTCTGAGCTAATTTAACCTATCTGAGTGTTATGACACCCTAGACGATAAAACTGGCCTAGAAATTGAATATATGCGTTCTAAATTCCATTTATACCTTTTAGAGAAAAATAAAAAGCGAGCGGTCAAATACCACTCGCTTTTGGCCTCTAAAGCACAAATATTTTAGACGGTTCGAACTGGGGTGATCAATTGGATGAATTCACCTTGAGCTTCACTTGGGACCAAGGTAAAGGGACGCAGTGGCATCGTGAAGTTCAAGGTCACTTCACTTTGTCCAAAGGAACGCAAAGCATCTTTCATATAGTCAGGGTTAAAGGAGATGTCTAGATCATTTCCTTCAAGTTTGTTGAAGGTCAATTCTTCTTCAACATTCCCGACTTCAGGGGAATTGCTGTAAAGTGTTGCTTTAGCTGCACTAGCTTGCATCGATAATTTGACCACGTTATTGCGTCCTTCGTGTGAAAGTAACGAAGCACGTTCGATCGCACGTAAGAAAGCAGGTGCATTGATCTCTAACGTTGTGGTTGAGTTTTGTGGGATCAAGCGTTCCGTGTCAGGATAGTTTCCCTCAAGTAAACGTGAGTAAAAGGACGTATTGCCTAAGATGAAGAGGATCTGATTTTCTGAGATCTGGATCTCGATGTCTTCACTTAGATCACCTAACATCTTAGCTAACTCATTCATTGATTGCCCTGGGACAATGATATCGTAATCAGCAGCACTATCACCATTTAAAGTAAGTTTTCGTTGACTCAAACGGTGTGAGTCGGTTGCTACAGCTAAAAGTTTCCCATCTTTGATCGCTAAATGGATCCCGGTCAAGATCGGGCGTGTTTCTTGCTTAGAAGCCGCGATCACAGTTTGATTGATCACTTGTTTTAATACATCACCTGGTAACGTCAATTGTTCACGTGAATCGATCTCTGGTAAATGTGGATAATCATCTGGATCGAGACCATTGATGATAAATTCTGCTGAGCCAGATCTGATCGTGGCTTGGAAACGATCATTTACTTCAACACTCAAGCTATCTTCAGGTAACTTTTTAACGATCTCATTGAAGAAACGAGCTGGTAAAACCACGCTCCCAGTTTTTTCAATGTTTAAAGCTGCATTTTCATCAGCGATCGAGATCACGGTCTCGATCGAGATATCAGAGTTACTTCCTGTCATCGTTAAACCATCTTCAGAAAGATCGAGTTTGATCCCAGACAAGATCTCTAACGCTGCTTTAGATGAGATAGCACGTTGAACATCATTTAGGTATTGGATGAAAGCTGTTCTATGTACCGTAAATTTCATAAGGCAAAATTCCTCCTGTTTGTTAAATATATATTATTAATAAAGTTAGTAGTAATAGTAGGGGCTGTTTATACTGTGGAAAAAGCCCTAAAACCTTTGATGATCTAGGAAATCACCTGTTGATAACTTGTGGACAACTATTAGGGTTTATCCACACTAATTCACAGGCAGTTGTTAACTGTGTAATTCAGCCCGCAATTTAGCGACCTCTTTTTTGAGCTCTTCATCGCTTTTGAGTGCCTCACTGATCTTTTCATGTGCATGAATGACCGTGGTATGATCTTTGCCACCAAATTCTTGTCCGATCTTAGGCAAAGAAGCTTCGGTCAATTCACGCGCGAGATACATTGCGATCTGGCGTGGGATGACGATCGTTTTGACACGTTTTTTTCCTTTGAGTTCAGCTACAGTAACGTGGAAAAACTTAGCAACTTTCTCTTGGATCATCGCGATCGACAGCTCTTTGGTTTGTGGAGCACCGTTTAAGCTTTGTAAAGCTTCTGCCGCTAAGCTCGTTGAAACGGGCTGACCATTTAGCTTAGCATAAGCTTGGACCCGCATCAATGCTCCTTCTAATTCACGGATATTGGAATCGATCTGACCAGCAATATAGCTTAAAGTATCATCAGGGACTTTAAGGTGTTCGGTTTCAGCTTTGTTACGCAAAATGGCGATCCGCGTTTCTAAGTCAGGTGGGGTGATATCAACAGACAATCCCCATTTGAAACGCGAGACTAAGCGTTGTTGAAGCTTAGGGATCTCGTTTGGTAGGCGATCTGAGGAAAGAACGATCTGCTTTTTATCGTCGTAGAGAGCATTGAATGTGTGGAAAAATTCCTCTTGTGTTCCAACTTTATCTGAGAAAAATTGGATATCATCAACTAATAAGAGATCAACATTGCGGTATTCTTGGCGAAACTCTTCTTGATGCTTAGATTTGATCGAGTTGATGAAATCATTGGCAAACGATTCGCTAGTGACGTATTTGACACGGGCGTTAGGATTATTTTCTAACATCTGATGCCCGATCGCATGCATCAAGTGGGTCTTACCTAAACCTACGCCACCATAAAAGAACAATGGATTATAGAAGACACCAGGCTCTTCGGCGACTGCAAGTGCAGCTGCATGTGCCAACTGATTGCCTTTACCGACCACAAATGATTCAAACGTATATTTGTCATTTAGTGGGGTGCTTTTTTTAGGTACAGCTAGCTTAGGCTCAAGTGACCTGACTTTAGGTTCGGTCTGAGCTTCGGCCAAAGGATTGGGCTCGTCGACCGTTTTAACTAGGATCGTGATCTTAGTTGAAAGATTATCTGCAAGCAGTGAAGTGATCTGAGGAATAATATTTTGTTTCCAGTAGTCTTGGTGCAATTTAGAAGCCACTTCAACGACTAAAGTATTATCGGTGAGCTGTAGTGGTCGTGCCGATGCGATCCAAGTGGTAAATGCGATCGGCGAAAATTCAGCTTCGAATTTATCGCGGATATACTGCCATAAAGTTTCAAGATCAAGCACTAAGATCCCTCCTTTTTGATAAATTTTGCATGCTCCTATTGTAGCATTAAAAAAAAAATGTTTTCCACAGGTTGTGTAAAAAAAGTAAAAAATAAATCACAGGGTGTTAATTAACTTATCCACAAGTTGTGAAAAAGTGTGGATATATAAATTATTTTAAAAAGTTATTCACAGAAAAGGTCAAAAGCTGTAACCCGTGATATTCAACAGATTCGAGAGTTATACACATAGGGTTATTTACAAATTGACAGGTCGATATTGACAGGCTGTGATTTGTGGATGGTTTTGGGGATTATGCTGTGGATGTAAAAATTTTATCGACAGCTAAAAAATGTAAAAGTGGATAAAATGTGCATAAAAAGCACAGCCAAAGTAGCACTTTTTTGTCATGAAAACTGAAAAAAAACTTTGAATTTTAGCTAAGATATGGTAGTATTACAAAGTAAGTCTGAACTTGACATCAAGCTACGATTTTTGTAGGATATTAAGTAACATTGTATAAAAGGAGGTGTTCTGTTGTGAAAAGAACTTACCAACCTAAGAAACGCCATCGCCAACGCGTACACGGTTTCCGTAAACGCATGAGTACAAGCAACGGTCGTAATGTGTTAGCACGTAGACGCCGTAAAGGTAGAAAAGTATTGTCTGCATAGGCCACTGGACCGTCAGTGGTCTTTTTTAGTGTATGCGGACTTTTCAAATCATTTGGAGATGGGTCATGAAAAAATCATACCGCGTCAAGAAAGAAGCGGAGTTCCAAGAAGTCTTTACCCAGGGTAAGTCATGTGCGAACCGCATGTTTGTGGTCTACATGATCGAAAAGCCCGAGCAAAAGCATTTTCGCGTCGGAATTTCCGTCGGTAAAAAGATCGGGAATGCTGTCGCGCGTAACTGGGTCAAGCGTCGGATTCGGCAGAGCTTGACTGAATTAAAGCCGCAGCTAAAACAAGATTGCGATTTTATCGTGATCGCGCGCCCAAGTGCTGCTGGGATCTCAACAGCTGATGCAAAGAAGAATTTGATCCATGTTTTGCACTTGGCAAGAGTATTGTCGGATGATCAATTTGCGAAGTGAGGTAAATGCAAATGAAGCAAGGGAAAAGACTAGCCGCTGTTATTAGCGTTTTAGGTTTAATGCTCTTTTTGAGCGGCTGTAGTACTGATCCGGTCAATGCCCAAAGTACTGGGATCTGGGATCATTACATCGTATGGAACTTTATTCGGGCGATCGAAGCCTTGAGCAACATTTTTGGTCATAATTATGGCTGGGGGATCGTGATCTTTACCATTATCATACGGATCGTGATCTTACCGTTGATGATCTATCAAATGCGCAGCATGCGTAAAACAAGTGAATTGCAACCAAAATTAAAGGAATTGCAAGCTAAATATCCAGATAGAGATGTTGAATCCATGCAAAAGATGCGGGAAGAACAACAAAAGCTCTATGCCGAAGCTGGGTCAATCCAGTAGCTGGATGTTTACCGATCTTAGTTCAAATGCCGATCTTGATCGCCTTATATCAAGCGATCTATCGGTCAGAAACTTTGAAGACAGGGCATTTCTTGTGGATGCAATTAGGTGGGCGTGACCCATACTTCATCTTGCCAGTTTTAGCAGCGTTATTTACGTTTGCGACCTCTTGGTTAAGTGTCAAAGCTCAACCAGAACAAAACATGATGACAACGATGATGACTTATGGGATGCCACTGATCATCTTCTTTACCGCGTTAAATGTGCCCGCAGCCCTTTCATTGTACTGGGTGATCACAAACGCCTTTTCAGTTGTTCAAACACTTGTGATCAACAATCCGTTTAAGATCCAACGTGAACGTGAAGAAAAGAAACGAGCTGAAAAAGCTCGCCAGCGTAAACTTGAAAAAGCTAAACGCAAAGCTCTAAAGAGCAAAAAGAAATAGTATTATCATAACCGAGCTGCTCGCAAGTGCGAGTGGCTCGGTTTTTTTGGCTATCAACACTAAAAAACAGGCTGAGATCCAGCCTGTTTTCTAGTATATTCTTTATTTAAATTCTAATTCAAAAGTATCATCAAGTAAGGATACCTGGTTTGGTGAAAGGCCACAAACTTGGATCTTCTTATCTTTGGTGACAAAAATAGCACCATAAATATCATTTGTTACCGGCCAGTCTTTTTTAGGACCATCAGAAAAGAAGAGGCGTGTCGTTTCGATCTCAGCTTGAACTGATCTTTTAGTTAAAACTGTGACACTAGCTAAGTTATTCTCATGGGGATAACCTGTTTTAGGATCTAAAATGTGATGATAAGTTTTCCCCTTAGTTTTCAACAGGCGCTCATAGATCCCACTAGTAACAGCAGAGCAAGGGCCAAACTTAACTGATAAGATCGCGTTTCCACGTTTAGTAAAGGGGTCTTGGATCCCGATACGCCATAAACCATCAGGATGATGCGGCGCTTGTCCTTTCAATAAGAGATTACCACCTAAATTGATCATCCCACTACTGATCCCCTTAGCTTCCCAGAGATCTTGGATCCGATCGGCGATATATCCTTTAGCGATCGCTCCGAGATCAAGTTGCATCCCTGCTTGCTTTAAAAAGATCGAAAACTCGTTATCATCCAACTCAACTTGTGTAGGATCGATCAAAGCCAAGCGTGAAGTGATCGCCTCTTTAGGTGGAAGTGAAGCTCCTTTAAAGCCGATCTTCCATAATTTGACTAATGGTCCGATCAAGGCGTTAAAACCAAAATTTTCTTGGCTAGTCTGGATCGCAAGTTTTGTCAGTTGGTAAGTCGCATCACTGACGGAAATGGGTCTGATCCCAGCAGCCTGATTAACAGCCATCAGTTCTGAGTGGTCTTGATTGACAGTCAATGCTGATTCATATGCTTTTAACAAAGCATAACTATCATCAAGATCTTTTGAGTTGGCACTACCAAAAGCCGTAAAGTAGATATTTGTCCCCAAACCACGATAAGTTTTGTGGATAAAACGTTGTGCTTGTTGTTTCATTAGCTTTCAGAAGCTCCTGTAGAGGTATCGACTGCTGGAATAGGAGCGGATTTTTTTGGTGGTTCGGTTTGGGAAGCGCTGGTCAAAGCATCTTCAGTATAGACTAAAACAGGCGGTTCGGGTGCGACTTTAGGTGAAGTAGTAGTTTCCAAAGTGTTGATAGGATCATCTGGAAGCTTGAATTCAGTATCGTCATCTAGGACAAAATTGATCCCATTAGCTTCTTCAAAACTCATATCGGCAGTTTCAGAAGCACCGGTAGTAGTATCGATCTCATCAAGTGCTTGTAAGGCACTTTTAGCTTCTTGTTTTTTTAGTTGCGGATCGAGCGTATGTGAAATGCTAGGTGTTTTGATTTGTGCTTTTTGAGCACTTTGTAATTTTTCAAGCGCGCTTGCGTAGTGGATAAAAACCGTTGAAGCATTGTTCTAACCAGGATACCGTACCTGGATCAAGTAAATTCCCTTTTTCATCAAAAGCAGATTCTGCTCGCCCAAGTAGGAACTGAAAACCTGGCAAAACAAATGAACCTAAGCCAGGGGAATCCAAGATCCGGCGTAAACTTTCTTGTGCTTGGACAGTACCAAGATTACCTAAAGATGCGCCAACGATCATAACGGGGCGCTTAGTCAGCGGATGGACTTTCCATGAGAGCCATTCGATCACTGATTTTAAAGCAGCCGGGATATCATGATCATATTCAGGGGTCCCAAAGATCACCCCATCTGCGCCTTCGATCTTTTGGGCAAGGTCTAAAACACTTTGGGGCGTTTGTTCATAGTCTTCACAAAAAAGAGGGATATCTTTGATCTCTGTCACTTCGATCTGTGCTTGGTTAGCAAAGTGTGAGCTCATGAATTGTAGTAATTTGCGGTTATAAGATTTTGTAGCATTAGTTCCAACGATAGCGATAAATTTCATATTAAGCCTGCTATATAGAATGTAAGCAAACAGCACGTGTTTGAGAGAGAAATATAGCTTTTCCTTTCGTGATGAAATGATTGTCATAATGGTCTCTTACATTTTAACTTTCTGTGACCAGACTGTTCATAATTACCTATATATAAAGATAAGGATATTTGTTAAGAAGAGCAAGTCTTTTATAGGAAAATAGCGGTGAAAAGTAGAAGCATGAGTTAGCGCAAGATTATATATTTAAATTATTATATATTAATAAAAATAAATGCACTTTATATAATTTCTGTTTTTAAATTGCAATACATCTATTTATTCAAAAAATACTCAATTATACAATTTAAATAATAAACATTTAACTTTTTATTCAAATATTTATTGATTTGTACAATAAAATTAAACCTAAATTTTTATAGAATGAAACTGAGAATGCAATGATAGAAATAAGTTTTTGCTAAAAATAGGGAGAATGTATATGAAAGAAAGGAAATATAAGAATAATTATATTGAAACTGACCGTAAAACACGGGTCAAAATGTACAAGTCAGGGAAGCGATGGGTCAGTTCCCTCATATCAAATATCGGTTTAACAAAGATATTTAAAGGGATCGCAGATAAAAATGTGGTTGTTGACCAAGAGATCTTCCAAAAAAAATGATGTTGAAGATGACAGTCTATTAGATTCTAAAACCGAAAAGTTGATCAAGGGAGCTGCTACAGTTGGGACACTGGCTGGTGGCGTTTTTGTTACTCAAGGCGTAGTATCAGCTGATCAGGTCGAAAAAGCACTTGAGTTGCAAACAGATCAAGCTGATATACTCGCTAATGCTGAAACAGTGACGCTTGAAAGTACAAGTTCTTCTGATACGACTAGTGTTTCAAATTCAACCTCGATTTCAGAAGAAACTTCGACTTCAGAGTCACTTTCAATGTCAGCTTCAGCTTCTACTTCTACTAGTCTAAGCTCTTCAATGTCACTTTCAGAAAATATGAACAGTGAAACTTCTGAAAGTAAAACAACAGCAAGCAGTGAATCAGAAGTAACTTCAAGTTCTGGATCTGAAAGTACCTCAGTTTCTAATGTAAGCGAAAGTAATACGCAAAGCACTTCAAATGAAAACAAATCAACTTCCACTAGTGAATCTGAAGTTTTAACTGAAAGCAATAGCCTATCATTGAATAGTACCGAGATTTCGAATACAGCTGAAAAAACATATGAAGTGGGATCAGATGGCTGGCTATATGAAGTAACGACAGCTGCTGATGGAACTAAAAACTATCGCATGACTTCGATCTTGCCACGTCCTGAGTGGGACGGAATGAGTTTTGCTGAGCTTGGGATCACAGGTTCAAGTTTTCGCTCAGTAACAAATGGAACTAAAACGACATTTACATTAAATGATTTTTTTAGGAACCAAATTAGGTTGGTCTGGGGGAAACGGGCAGTTTGCGGATACTATGCAAAGTGTCACTGCTGTCTATGATGCAACTACTAAAACGATATCTTGGACTGTAGTTTATGATGCAAGTTCAGTCTTGACTAAAAAGGATTGGCAAAAATACGGAGCATATACAGGACTTTGGATTAATACTGATCAAGATCCTAACTTAGGAGCACCAACTGATGTAAAAATTGATGGGCAAAATACCCGTAAAGTTACTAGAAGTGAATCCTTAGCCCATGGTGGAACTAATAAAGCCCGTGCAAGTTCTAGCGGAGCAGAGTATGTTTCACTTAATCCTAGTAAACCAATAAGAAGTCACACGTTTACATTTAAAACAGCATTCACTGGTTCAGTAGCTGATCTGGCGAATTTAAAGATCGGCTTGTTCGGTGCATCAGCTACAGGTAAGCCAGCCAGTTCTTCAAGCGCGCGATATATGTATGATTCAGGTAGTTCTACCATGAGTGGTCGTTATACTAAAGAGGGGGATACTTTAAAAACGGTCTATATCTCAGGGGCAGAAACGACGACAGCAGTTAGTGGTATATACATCGGTGGTATCAAGGATGCTTCTGTACCAAAAGTTACTTATTCGATAAGTGGTACAGTTTATGAAGATACTGATAAAAATGGGATCAGAAATGCACAAGAACAAGCAAAATCAGGTGTTACAGTTGTTTTAAAGAATAGTAAAGGCAATGAGATAGCACGAACAACGACCGATGCAAATGGTGGATATGTATTTACTGAACGAGGAAGTGGTAATTATACGATCACTGTTATACCACCAGTAGGATATACTGTCGTAGGTAATTCATATTTTAATACTTCAGGAAATGCTAATGTTACTGTTAGTGACAGTAACTTGACTAATATTGATGTTGGTCTATATAACTCGGCTTCTGAAAGTACAAGTATCAGTCGATCGCAAAGTATAAGTGGGTCTTTGAGCACAAGCCAATCGCAAAGTGCAAGCCGATCCTTGAGCACAAGTCAATCGCAAAGTGTAAGTAACTCGTTGAGTACAAGCCGATCACAAAGTGCAAGCCGATCCTTGAGTGCAAGTCAATCGCAAAGTGTAAGTAACTCGTTGAGTACAAGCCGATCGCAAAGTGTAAGCCGATCCTTGAGCGCAAGTCAATCGCAAAGTGCAAGCGAATCAACGAGCGCATCAGTGAGTGCGAGCGAATCAGCATCTGCCTCAGTAAGAGCAAGTGAATCGACAAGTGCGTCAGTAAGTGCGAGCGAATCAACAAGCGTCTCAGTAAGTGCAAGTGGATCAACGAGTGCGTCAGTGAGCGCCAGTGAATCAACGTCTGCCTCAGTAAGTGCGAGCGAATCAACGAGTGCATCAGTAGCGCAAGTGAATCAACAAGTGCGTCAGTGAGTGCAAGTGAATCAACAAGTGCGTCAGTGAGTGCGAGCGAATCAACGTCTGC
>PDYJ01003166.1_pt1 | contig 11730 bp, 12 predicted proteins | sample 1430841 | NCBI WGS metagenome assembly PDYJ01 (sample SAMN07237672, study PRJNA390542) | Gut metagenome, whole genome shotgun sequencing project. | isolation source: fecal pellets | host: Mus musculus | place: USA: New York, NY | collected 2016-10 | reverse complement strand
CAATTTCCTAATGCAGATTTCAAGATCCAACGTTACCCATTGATCAAGACCGTTTCTTTGGTACAAGGGATCTTGAACAAAGCAAAACGCGAAGCTGCTATCATCGTGCATACTTTTGTCGATCCGGAACTATCGACTTTTGTAAATAATTACTGCCAAGAAAATGGCTTATCCGTGATCGATGCTTTAAGTGATGTTATCCAAAAATTCTCACAAAAAAGCGGGCGAAAAACCATTACAAAAAAGCAGGGATCAATCACAATACTGATAAAGAATATTTCAACCGGATCGAAGCCCTTGAATTTGCCGTTACCTATTGATGATGGTAAAGACCCAGCTGGCTTTTTGAAGGCTGATCTAGTTTTACTAGGGATCTCGCGGACGTCGAAGACCCCATTGTCACTTTTCCTGGCTAATCGGGGTTATAAAGTGGCTAATCTACCGCTTGTTCCTAAAGCACAGATCCCAGCAGAGATCTATAAAGTTGATCCTAACAAGATCTTTGGGTTGACTAACGACCCCGAGATCTTAAATGGGATCCGCCGTGAACGGATGATCTCTTATGGTCTTGATCCCGATACACACTACTCAAACATCGACAACATCGAAAGCGAATTGAATTTTGCTAATGAGCTTTACAAAAAGCTGGGTTGTCCTGTGATCAACGTTGCACATAAGTCGATCGAAGAAACTGCAATGATCATCACTGAAAGTTTGGATAATAACGCTCAAAGATAAACAAAAAACTAAGATCTGTAAATTGAAAAACGCTCAATTTAGATCTTAGTTTTTTTGTGTCTATTTTTTCCTCTTATTTTGGTAGATCTTATCAAGTAACTCAGGGTCAAATTCACCTGCACGTAACATTGCGATCTCATAACCATATGGAGCATAACGATCATTTTTTATCGGGGCCTACATACGGTGTTTCCAAGATCTTCGGTAATGAAGCTAATTCATTCAAGTTTAGCGATCTTTTCTAAACTTTTCAAATCCGATCGTACCAAAGCCCAGATTAGCATGCCGATCTTTATGGCTTCCTTGAGGATTCAAGGAGTCATTTAAATGGATCACCTTTAGTTTCTCTAAACCAACGATCTTATCAAATTCTGTTAAAACACCAGAAAAATCATCTTTTGATCGCATAGCCTGCATTCATTTGCATGGCAAGTATCCAAAGTAACAGATAGCTTGTCATTATACTTTACCAAATCAATGATCTGAGCTAATTCTTCAAAACTCCGCCCAACTTCTGTTCCTTTGCCTGCCATCGTCTCCAAGGCGATCTGAAGCTTTTGATCAGGTTGGATGACTTCGTTTAAGCCCTTAGCAATACTTGCGATCCCCGCCTTTGCTCCCGCACCGACATGTGCTCCAGGATGAAGCGTCATCTGAAGTTGCCCCTAAAGCCTCAGCTCGCTCAACTTCAGCCCGTAAAAAATCAACTGCAAAACCAAAATTTTCCGGTTTTTTAGTATTACCTAGATTAATGATATAAGGAGCATGGACAACGATCTGGCTTAAGCCGTGTTCTGTCATATACGCTTGGCCAGCTTCGATATTTAACTCAGCGATCGGTTTACGCCGCGTATTTTGGGGCGCACCTGTATAGATCATAAAGGTCGAAGCCTCATAAACTCTTTGCCTCTTTTGCTGCTCCTAACAACATTTCTTTTCCCTTCATGCCGACATGTGAACCAATTAGCATTTTTTCACCTCATTTTTAAAGATAAAATAGTCGATAAGTTAGTGGATTGATACAACGTAAATATAGATCAAACTTTACTTTTTTGACGTAAGTATGGATTTTTAGCAAAATCTGGGAACCAGATCTTTTTTTGCTGCCAGATCTGATCTAGGAGTTGACGCTTTAGTTGTTTATCTTTTAATTTAACGACTTTGCGTAATAAAAACATTTCCTAATAAGTTTCGCACAAACCGATACTCTAATTCAAGATAATAGGTCTCAAAGAGCCCTTTTTGTTTGATAAAAATCGATGATATCTTGATAGATCCATAATATCTCAGCGATCCGTGTCGTCTCACTATATGAGATCGAAGTTTGGCGTTGCACGTAATAAACTTCACACTCACGATCAACGGCAACCTCTGTGATATCCGTTAAATAAGTCACTAATTTAAAGAAAAAGTCTTGATCTTCATAGAGTTTTCCCTTGGGAAATTTGACTTTTGTGTCTAACAGCCACGTCCGTAAATATAACTTATTCCAAGCGACCACACGTCCACGGATCATATAATCTTTGAGTGAAACATATTTAGGTGCTTGATCTTTTATTTTTTTATCCGGATATTCCCAATAAAAATCACACTCAACGATCTTCTTGTTGCCTTCGTTTGTCAAGGCATACATATTTGTCAAAGCATTAGGTGCAAGATGATCATCTGAATCTAAAAACATGACATATTGTCCAGTTGCATATTGCATCCCAAAATTACGCGCATCTGACAGCCCACCATTTGGCTTGGTATAACTTTTGATGAGCAACGGGTATTGGTCAGCATAACTTTCACAAAGCTCAGCCGAACTATCAGTACTCCCGTCATTTACTAAAATGACTTCAAAATCAGTGAAAGTTTGCTTGACTAAACTTGAGATACATTTTGGTAGATAAGCTTCAACATTATAGACTGGAACGATCACACTGATCTTTGTCATTTACTTTTCCTCCATAATTTCTTGATCCGGCGTTCAAGTGCCCACCAAACACGCCACAAAAAATTGATCCGCATCCCCCATTTTTTACCAAAACGTCGATTGATCTGACGCATTTTTTTCGATATGCCGTAAATTGGTCGGTGTTTGCCATAACGCACTGTAGTGATGGATACTGAGCGTCTCGGGACTGAGTTTTATCTGTCCCGTTAAAAAATCCATTGGTGCAAAGTAATTTGTCGGGTAGATCGTCACATCGCCCAACTTTTGTAATTTATCTTGGCGTTTAAAACCGATCTTTTCCAACAATTGCGTTGTATAAACTGGGATCGCGACCGTATTTAACGACCCATCGGCTTGGATAAATTCCAAGTCATTATACATATCGCGCAACTGCTTTAACAGTGGGTGATTTTTTTTAGCTCCAAACCCTAAGCCTGGCGCAACTTCAGCTCCACTTTCATTTTCTTCGATCGCAAAAAAAGCATCATTTTCTAAAATATGATCTAACGTTTGAAGTAATTCAACATCAGTATCCAAATAGATCCCACCATAGCGGTAAACAACATCAAAGCCTAAATAATCAGAGACAAAACTCCACTTACCAGCTTTTGCAGCTTGCGCAGTATAGGCTACTTGCTCAACATCGTAATTTTCCTCATTCCACTCAATGATCTCATAATCGGGACAAAGTTTTTTCCAGCCTTCAATATACTGACGATACTGCTTAGGCATTTCATTTTGGCCAAACCAACAATAATGGATTATCTTAGGGATCATTTTGTCACCTCATATTCTAATTTTGTCACAGCTGCTTGCAAATAAGCCCCCAAACGCATCTTATGAGCTACTTTAGCTACATTTTGACACATTTGGTGATACATCTCTGGTGTCAATTCACTTAATATTTCATCTAATTGCGCTAAGTTCTCGACGGTTAGTCCCACTTGGTTTTTCACGATAAAGTCAGCCAAGGCCGCTTCTTTCCAGATGATGACTGGAAGACCCGAGCTCAAATACAGTGAAGTCTTATGCGGGTCATTATATTTTAGGTAATTTCCAAAAACTACCATCACAGCGTTCGATACTTGTGCCGTCCCAAACCAAACCAAAATTTTGCGTTAATTTTGCTGGCAATTCATCTGGCGGGAACGAACCATAGTAGGTGAGATTTTTAGGATAAGTGGTGGCTTTATTAGGACCATACAATGCTAACGGGCTACTTAGCTCCAACTTTTGTAAAAAATCGGCTTTTTGTAGATTACCCGCATAACAAATGCTTTTCTCATAAGGACGGTCAGTCGTTAATTTAACTGGATTAGCATAATCAAAGATCTCTAATACAGTCATTGGCTTAATGACCCCATTTTTCTTTGAGCCAAGCTTTCATTTTCTCATTATGTACGATCAAACCATCACTTTGATTTAAAAATGCGATCTCTTTTTTGCGATACGCCACATCACCAGCATAAGCGCGTAAAGATTCGATATCATGGATCAAATACAATAGCTTGGCTTGCGTAAAGCGACGCACATTTTTCACGATCACCTGATCAGTACGTTGATCAAAAGACGGATATTGAAAAACCACTGTCTGTGCTTCTAACTTTTTGATCTGCCGCGGAATATCCCAAAAACTCTGCTTATAACTCATAAGCTTAGCTTTTCTAGCCCCAGAAAAATAAAAATTCAGTTTTTTAAAACCCGCAGTGGCTAAAAAATCCTCAGCATCAACTTTAGCTTTTGGACCAGCTTCATTTTGACCCTTATCATACATCGAGATTACATATTTTTCCATTGACCGGTTTTCCTTTCTATGGATTGGGTTCGTAGAAATGACCCATGATATGAACATTTTCTGCAATACTTACAAAAGCATGCGGATCAGACTCTGTCATTGCTTGACGTAATTCTGGTTGTTCATAGCGCGAGATCACCGTAAACAAGATCGTCTTATTATCATGCTTATATGCCCCTTCAGCACCATGAACGATCGTGATCCCACGTTGCATGTGATTTTGAATACAATCGATCACACTCTTTGGTTTATTGGTTACGATCATTACTTGCATTTTTTGTTGGCGCGTATAGACCATATCCATGACCCGTGCATTGACAAGGATCCCTAATGCAGAATAAAAAGCATACGGCCAGCCATAGACTGCCCCCGCAGCTAAAACGATAAAAGCGTTGAAAATAATGTTGATCGTTCCGACACTTTTACCCGTGTGTTTTCTGATCGTCAAACCTAAAATATCCAAGCCACCAGTGGAGATCCCATTTTTCAAAGCCAAGCCAGTTCCAAAACCGTTGATCGCAGCACCAAAAAGAGCACAAATTATCGGGTCGTGTGTCAGCGTTATCGGTTGAAGTGACTTGATCATAAGTGATGAGCAAAAGACCGCTAAAACCGTGAAAAATGTAAAGCGACGCCCGATCTGAAACCATGCCAAGATAAAAAGTGGCACGTTTAAGATAAAGATCAGTAACGCAGTTGAAAGATGCACTGGCAAGTTGGCTGTTAAAGTAGCGAGCAGCTGAGCTAGCCCCGTGATCCCGGAAGAGTAAATATGCCCTGGCTCCCAAAAAAAGTTCATCGCGATCGAAACTAAAACACCGTAAATAAATGCTGTCGAAGCCTTAGCGATATAAACATGGCGTTTCCAAATCTTTTGTAGTTCATCCATTGTAATTAAATCCTTTCAAGCACAAAAGTTATCTCAGCTATACAAGAAACAGATCCGCATTTTTCTTTAAAAATTTTAAATAACTTTACCTTGAAATAATACACCGCTGTTTTTGCTTGTAAACTATTCTCTAAATAATGATACCGCACTTTGGCTCTAGAACAAACCACTTTATGTAAAAAATAGCCTGCCTAAGTAAATACTTAAACAAGCTATCAAATAATAAATTAAGCCTTATCTTCTGGAATTTCAGTCGTTAGATAAAGTTCATCTAATTGTTTATCTGCCACTGGACTTGGAGCATGGGTCAACGGTTCAGAAGCCTTGGAATTCTTAGGAAAGGCGATCACTTCACGAATGTTATCTTTACCAGCTAATAACATTGCAAAACGATCTAATCCAAGTGCTAAGCCACCGTGTGGAGGAAAACCAAAGTCTAAAGCATCCATGAACCAACCAAATTGTTCTTTAGCACTTTCTTTTGTAAAGCCTAAAGCCTTAAACATTGCCTCTTGCACACTACGTTGGTGGATACGGATCGAACCACCACCTAATTCATACCCATTCAACACGATATCGTAGCTTTGTGCGTGACATTTATGTGGATCAGTAGCTAATAGCTCAAGATCTTCTTCATTTGGCATCGTGAATGGATGGTGTGCAGCAATATAACGTTCGAATTCTTCACTGTATTCAAATAATGGCCAATCAACGACCCAAACAAAGGCAAATTGTGACTTGTCGATCATGTCTAACTCTTTAGCAATAGCTACTCGAAGATAACCAAGTGCATCAGCTACAACTTTTGGCTTATCAGCCACAAATAAGAGCATGTCACCTGCTTTAGCCCCACTAGCTGCTAATATCTTATCCTCGCGTTCTTTAAAGAACTTAGCGATCGGACCAGTTAGACCTTCATCTGTAACTTTGAGCCAAGCTAACCCCTTAGCCCCAAAGCGCTTGATATACTCTTGTTTTTCATCGATGTGCTTACGTGAATACTTATCGGCCCCACCAGGAACTGTGATCGCTTTAACTTGCCCACCATTTTCTAATGTGCTATCAAAGACTTTGAAACCAGCTCCTGCAACCGCATCAGCCATGTTTGTCAATTCCATCCCAAAACGCATGTCTGGCTTATCAGAACCAAAGCGATCCATTGCTTCATTCCATGTGATCCGCTTGATCGGCGTTTCTAATTCTACATCTAAAGCATCTTTCATTACAGCTTTTAATAAGCCTTCTGTCATCGTTTGGATCTCTTCAGCCGTCATAAATGACATTTCCATATCGATCTGGGTAAATTCTGGTTGCCGATCCCCTCGCAGATCTTCATCACGGAAGCAACGTGCGATCTGATAGTAACGATCTACACCAGCGCCCATCAATAATTGCTTGAATAATTGTGGTGATTGGGGCAAAGCATAGAAATGACCTGGATAAACGCGCGATGGGACCAAATAATCACGTGCCCCTTCTGGCGTTGAGCGTGTCAAATATGGTGTTTCGATATCTAAGAAATTATTTTCATCTAAGTAGCGGTGAACTGCTTGCGTGATCCGATTTCTGATCTTCAAAGCCTTTAACATTTCTGGACGGCGAAGATCTAAATAACGGTATTGTAAACGTAGATCATCTGAAGCATTGATATCGTCAGAAATATCAAATGGTGTTGTCTTAGCTTCGTTTAAAACAGTGATCTTAGAAACTTCAACTTCGATCTGACCAGTCTTCATATTAGGGTTAGCGTTAGCACGTTTAACGACTTTGCCTTCAACTTCGATCACATATTCACTCCGAATATTTTCAGCGATCTCAAGTGCTTTAGCTCCGAATTCTTGACTAAAGACAAGTTGGACGATCCCCTCACGATCCCGAAGATCAACGAAGATCAAGTTACCAAGATCACGGCGCTTTTGGACCCAACCCTTTAAAACTACTTCTTGTCCTAAATATTTTTCATCAACTAAACCTGCATAAGTTGTACGTTCCATGTCTATCCTTCTTTCTTAAGCTAGTAGGCCAGCAAAGTTAGCGTAGATGTCTGCTAACGAAACGCTGATCTCTTCGCCAGTTTCCATATTCTTTAAGTTAGCTTGTTGTTTTGCTAATTCAGTTTCCCCTAAAGTCAAAGTATATTTTGCATTCAAACGACTAGCTGTTTTAAATTGTCCCTTAGGTTTACGCTCAAGGTAATCACGATCAGCACTAAAGCCTTGGTGCCGTAAACTTTGGACCAGTTTTAATGTTTCAGCATTGACACTTTGACCGATCCCGACAACATAAACATCAAGGGGATCTTCAAGTTGTAAGCCATTTTCAGTTGCATCTAAAACTAATAACAAGCGTTCGACCCCTAGGCCAAAACCGATCCCTGGTGTTTCAGGACCACCAAGTTGTTCAACTAAGCCATTATAACGCCCTCCAGCACACACAGTCGTCCACTTACCACCAAAGGCACTCGAATCGCTCATGATCTCAAAGATCGTATGGTTGTAGTAATCTAAACCACGCACCATATTAGGATCGACTTCATATTTGATCCCTAGATCATCTAAGAGTTTCTTTAACGTCTCAAAATGTTTTGTTGCCGCAGGTGTTAGGTAATCCAAGATCGATGGGGCATCAGCTACGATCGCTTGATCTTTTTTATCTTTACTATCCAAGACCCGCAGCGGATTTTTGTGTAGCCGTTCTTTGGAATCATCTGAAAGTTGATCGGCAAATGGTTCTAAATAGTCGATCAAAGCTTGGCGGTAAGCCTGACGTGATTCATTGTCGCCTAAAGTATTCAAAGTTAACTTCAAGCTATCTAACCCAAAACTTTCCAAAAGATCAATAGCCATTGCGATCACTTCAACATCTAAAGCCGGACTGTCAACGCCAAAAGCTTCGACCCCGATCTGATGAAATTCGCGTAAGCGTCCAGATTGTGGACGTTCGTAACGAAACATCGGTCCCATATAATAAGTTTTGACGGGTTTTTGTAACTCAGGACCATATAATTTATTTTCAACAAAGCTACGTACCACCCCAGCAGTTCCTTCTGGACGTAAAGTAATATGCCGTTCACCCTTGTCATAAAAATCATACATTTCTTTGGTTACAATGTCGGATGTTTCTCCCGAAGTACGGGAAAAAAACTTCGAAGCTTTCAAAGATCGGAGTCCGCATTTCATGGTAACGATATTTTTTAAATAATTCACGAGCTTTAGCTTCAACATATTGCCATTTTGCTGATTCAGCTGGCAAAATGTCGGCTGTGCCCTTCGGACGTTGATATTTCATGGATTTCCTCCTAAAAATGTTCCGGTAATAAAAAAAGGCCCTTGTTGAAACAAATTCAACAAGGGCGCAAACAGCACGGTACCACCTTAATTTATTACTTTAGGATAACGCACCTATCGCGGCATACTCTCATATGCACCTCAAGAGTCGTCTTTCACTTAAGCCTGAGCGACGGATTTCCAGCAACCTCCGCTCTCTGGACGCCAAACTTAAATTACTCATCTCTTTAAACCGGTCTGATATTATATTATTCAGCATAATATCAACTGGCTTCAAAGTCAAGCCTATTTTAGTTTTTATTAGCTACTGCGACCCCTAGCAAGAAAAATACCAAAAGAAGCCACCAAAATTTTAGTAATAAACCTAAGAAGGCTAATACGATCACACCTAAAAATACAAAGGCAAAGAGCGCTATACATCCCTTAAAAACACCATCAGTGACCTTAAAGAGCAACCATAGCACAAGTAATAATACGAGAAACTTTAGCATTAATTCAAACTATCCAAAAATTCTAAAGCTTTAGCATAATTTGGTTCATTTGATTGTTCTGCCAATAATTCTTGATAGAGAACTGTACCTTTAGTATCAACGATCCAGATGCTACGTGCATCGATCCTTTTTTCTTCAACATATAATCCCATAGCTTTACCAAATTCAGCCGTGGCATCCGATAAAAGTTCAAGTTTAGCAACACCTTCAGCAGCACACCAATCCTTTTGTTGCTCTAATGTATTGGTCGAGATCGTATAAAAATTAATATTATTATATTTATCTACTTCTTGATTGAAGCGTTTTGTCGAGAGACTGCAAACGCGGGTATCGATATCAGGCACGACACTGATCAAACTTACCTTAGTAAAAAGTTGTGTCCCAGTTTTAACGGTATCAGCTGCGTCTTTTACAGCAAACGCTGGCAATTTTTCACCGACTTTTACGGGAGTTCCATTCGTTTTTGTTGCAACACCGTGAAAAAGAATTTCCATTTTAAAATCCCTCCAACATTTAAATTACTTTTATTTAATCACACTGGCGCTAGAAAGCAAATTTTTTGCTTTGACCTAAATCACAATAATTACATCTAATTTTATTACAGTTTCTATACAAAAAGGCCATCTGATAATCATCAGATGGTCTTCATATCTTTCTCTGTAAAGGAAAATAGCTTCTAACCCTTGCTAAATCAGGTATTTTTAAGGAGAGTACAGGATTTGAACCTGCGCGCCGGTATTAGCCGGTTCGCCGGATTTCGAGTCCGGTGCATTACCACTCTGCCAACTCTCCATAACAAAGAATATTATAGCAACTTCATTTTTAAATTGCAACAATATTTAAAAAAAATATATACTTAAAATTCTCTAATTTCACCAAATATATTTAGATCCCACTAGCTTTCTTTAGTGTGGCTAAGTACGCTTTAGTCCTCAGTACCAGCTAGCGTACCTCTTGAAAGTACAAACAAAAAAGCATCATTACTGATGCTTGGAAATTATCATCTTAACCTACTACTTGCAATGTTGCCTGTAAATATTGCCCGATATAACCATCATTATTGAAGTTTTCTTCAAGTTCATCCAACGAGACCAGCTCACTTTTAGTGAAATCATTTGGTAACTGCTCCAACAAATTTTTATGTACATGCTCGATATGGTGGCGCGTGATCTTGATAAATTCTGAATAAAATAAAAGATTGACCTTATAATCAGGCTTTGATAGCCCTGTATTGGGAAAATGATACGTTACATTAAAACGCGTAAATTTCCCCTCATGAAATCTCACTTCAGGCCGTTCGACACGATCCTTGATATCGATCTTAGCTTTCACACACGGTAAAGTTAGTTGCTTTAACGTAAAATATTGTGGATACCTGATATGAACTAAATAAATATCTTTTCGCTGTTGATCTACATAAAAAACGGATAAAGTCCATATAATTGTGTAAAAGTTAAAAGGCCATGTAACAGCCCTTTTTACGGTACAATGTTTTTAACCACAAAAACATACCTAGGAGGACGTTACATGACCCAAGTACATTTTACACTGAACAACAAAGAGATTCAAAGTATTATTGAACATTCGGTAAAAGATGATGTATCTAAAAACATTCTAACCACTATTTTCAATCAATTGATGGAAAATCAACGAACCGAATATATTCAAGCCGATGACTATGAACGATCAGAAAGTCGTCAGAGTCAAAGAAACGGCTATTACGAGCGAGATTTTACGACTCGTGTGGGTACACTTGAATTAAAAGTACCTAGAACACGTGATGGTGAATTTGCACCGACGGTGTTTGAGCGTTATCAGCGAAATGAAAAGGCACTGCTCGCTTCCATGTTAGAGATGTATGTCTCAGGTGTTTCTACCCGTAAAGTTTCAAAGATTGTTGAGGAACTCTGTGGAAAATCGGTATCGAAATCTTTTGTTTCTAGCCTGACTGAACAGTTAGACCCGATGGTCAACGAATGGCAGAACCGTTCACTCTCAGGTACGAATTATCCTTATCTGATGACGGATGTTCTCTACATAAAAGTCCGAGAAGACCATCGAGTGCTTTCTAAGAGCTGTCATATTGCAGTCGGAATAACGGAAGATGGTGACCGTGAAATCATTGGCTTCATGATCCAAAATGAAGAAAGTGATGACACATGGTCCATCTTCTTTGACTACTTAAAAGAACGCGGTCTACAGGGGACAGAACTCATCATTTCTGATGCCCATAAAGGCCTAGTGTCTGCGATTCGTAAGTCCTTTACCAACGCAAGTTGGCAGAGATGCCAGGTCCATTTTTTAAGAAACATCTTCAGTTCCATTCCAAAAAAGAATTCAAAACCGTTTAGAGAAGCAGTAAAAGCGATCTTTAAGTTTACGGATATTGAACTCGCTCGAACAGCTAAGAATGCCTTAGTCGGTGAATATATCGACCAGTCTAGATATACAAAAGCTTGCGAAACATTGGATAATGGCTTCGAAGAAGCCTTTCAATATACGGTTATCGGAAATGGTCACAATCGGCTAAAAAGCACCAACCTTCTTGAACGACTGAACCAGGAAGTCCGCAGAAGAGAAAAGATTATTCG
>PDYJ01002863.1_pt1 | contig 11730 bp, 17 predicted proteins | sample 1430841 | NCBI WGS metagenome assembly PDYJ01 (sample SAMN07237672, study PRJNA390542) | Gut metagenome, whole genome shotgun sequencing project. | isolation source: fecal pellets | host: Mus musculus | place: USA: New York, NY | collected 2016-10 | reverse complement strand
TATTATAGATTGGTATGAATGAGATGCAGCACGCAATCTCTTTGGAACATGCCTCATTGGTGGGAGGAGAGCAGCCCAATGTTCGGCATAGGTATTGAGCGAATCTATAGGATAATCAAACGACTCTGTAATCTTGGCCGAGGCTCTATCAATGAGTCGGGATATAAATGGCAACGTTATTACAGGACCTCCGTAAATGCCCTGATCGCTTGATGCTATAACAGGAGTGGTCTTTCTGCTGGCAGATATGATTATATAACCGCCATCAGAATCAAAATTTACGGCATACATCACCGGTTCTCCATATTGGTTTCGGATTATAACTGTGTTATATACATTTCTTGGCTGAACAACCTGCTTACCGTCCACTGGTGCGTTCATCAACTTAAATGCAGCATAACGGGCAGTAGGCTCATCAATGGTATTCAACTGATTTCCGCTTCTGCTGGAAAAATATACTTTGAGTTTCGATAGCCTTTGGGCTATTGTCGGAGGTGCACGACTGGAAATTAAGCATTAAAGCCAAACATAACATATAATTTACCAAAAATCCTTCTCTGATGGGCGAAAATTTTATCATGGCGCTAAGATTTAGACATTATTAAGTGAGTCATAATTCGTATGCCCGAAGATATGCATTTTTTTATAATTAATCATAAAACGGTGTTGTGATTAACGTATGTTAACCTTTGGTTAGTCTAAGGTAGCGAACCAATCAGCCAAATCATATCCTCAGCAACAAACGGCAAGCCGGGCGCTCCTTGCGGAAAGGGGCGCCCGGCTTACGTTTAGTTGCAGATGATGGAGGGGATCAGAATGTGAGGCGGGTGGGACGCGGGATGCGGATGCGGGGCTTAAGCTCGCCGCCGGTCACTATGGCCTCCTTACGCGAGGGCACCACTACGAGCGAGGCTCCGGCGCGGCGGTGTCGTGACCCTCGGCCACAGTCCATGTGCCCTTTGGGATTGAACACACAGGTGTAGGGGTTGAAGCGATACCACTCGATGGGATGCGACAGATAGTCGGGAGCCTGATCGATGAGTGCTGCGAGGAATATGTCGTGGTTCACACCGCCTATGGCAAGTATGTCGCCGTTGGGCAATGTGGCAGCAGCACCTCCGCCGAGGGCGAGGGCTTGCCGTCGGGCTCGGTGGACCGGCACGGCGCTCCATTGTTTTTCTTGGTCGTAGCAGAGGCCATCGGTCGACACTGTTGGCTCGGCTTTGGGTGTACGGCCTGCAAATCCGCCAAACACGTAGAGCTTGCCATCGGAAGCTGCCACTAACGGCTGCACACGCGGTGAGCCGGGCATGGCCTTGAGCTCCTGCCAGCCCTTGGCCTGATGGTCGAGGTCGAGGCAGAGGAGTGAGTTGCCGGCATACCGTCGGCTCCGGCCTCCGGCCAGATACACCTTGTTGCCTATCGCTGCTGCGGCGCATTGTCAATGCCGTAGGGGAGCGAGGGAAGTGCTGTCAGGGCTGTGCCGTCGAAGTGATACACATCGGTAGAGAGGCCGAGGCATTGCTTCCGCCTATGAGCACTGCGCCCGAGGCAACAGTCGCAGTGGCCGTAGGCCATCGGAGCGGGCATCTCGGCTGCGAGTGTCCAGTCGATCACATCCGAGGCAGGATCGGCTGTGTAGATGCCTGAGTAGAATTTTTTCTGCGCGCCGGGGGCGAGGGAGTGTCGGTGGGGAAGTTGCATCCGCGGCTATCATCACCTGTCCGGAGGGGAGCAGGGCGGCAAAACGATCCCGACACACCGCGTCAATACCCTCGTCGGGGTTGGCTATCTCGGCGGCTATGCGGAAGGTTTGATGCGGGGAGGAGTGCGCCGTTGACAGATTGGCGCGGGTGAAGGGCTGCCATCCGTAGCGGGCGCGGTGGGGTTGGGTTCTTGCATGGATTTTAGGATTATGCGGTTTCCGGAAATGGTAGGCCGAGGCGGGAAAAGTAGGGCGAGAATCGACGAGGCCCACCTCGAAGCCTATGATGGAGTCGCGGTAGCGGGGTGCATTCCGTCGGCATATTCCATCTCGATTGCAATGCGCCCGGCACGGTCGAAGCGCTCAATGGAGAGGTCCAGAGGGCACTACGCTTGTGGCGGAGTAGACATCATGGAGGGCTATACGGGCCAGTCGCTCACCCACCGGACGCTTGTTGCGCGGATGGACGTCGAGCGAGTCGCCAGGTCGCTGCTCACAGCCATGCCTACGCCCGGTATGCGTGAGGCAAGCCGGCGCTGGCTGTCGCGGAAAGGCAGGCCACGACGGGCGGTTGAATGCTCGACAGCTGCACCATGAGAAATGGCATCCCGGGGCTGTCAAACTGACGGCGCCACGGAGTCGACCAGATAGCCGAAGAGCGCTCATGGTTTTCGATATTGTGGGCATTGCTCTCGCCCTGATACCATTATGGTGCCTGCCACGGGAGCTGTCCCAGTGGGCGTATGCCGGAGGCAAAGAGATAGGCGGTTCATAGGGGTGGCGATGGCGGGCGAGTTGAGCTTTGCGCGCCCCTGCGCCCAGGGCTGTATGTAGTCGTTGGTCTGCCATTTGACCAGAGCGTCGGGCTCATCGCGCTTGAGGGTCTCGATGTCGATCCAGCTCTCGGTAGTGGCTCCCCCGACGGGGTTGGCCACTATGCCCACAGGCACCTTGAGCGAGTCGCGCAGCATGCGGCCGAAATGATAGGCCACGGCGCTGAAGTCGGGGCTCGTGGAGGGTGAGGCTGCCTCCAGCGCGACGGCACCGAGAGATAACGCAGTTCGTCGACACGCGCCAGCACGGAGTCGGGCCATGTGTAGGCATCGGTGGCTGGACTGGGGCGCATCGAGAAGAATCGGAGCAGCGGATCGGCCGATTCGGCTACGGCTTCGGCTGCATCGACGGTGTTGCGAAGTCTGAACTCCATGTTGCTCTGGCCCGAGGCTATCCACACCTCGCCTATGGCTATGTCGGGGATGGTGATGGTGGTGTCGGCGCGGCCACGGTGAGTGTGAGGCCGGTGGCTTCGGGGCGCGCCGGGAGGGTGGCGGTCCATGTGCCGTCGATGCCGGCTGTAGCCGTGGCGCGGTCGCCGCCGAGCGACACCGTCACATTGGTGCCGTTGTCGGCAGTGCCGGCTATGCGTATGGGGCGGTAGCGCTGGAGCACGGCGCCGGGCGAATAGACCGGGAGCAGACGGGTACCGCCGCGGAGTCCGGTGACACATGCCGCCGCCTCGCGGGCCATGAGCACCGCGCCGGTAGTGTCGGGATGGACAGCATCGTGGATCAGTTCGGGGCGGTCGTGGAGGTCGCGCCCGAGATCGATCAGCTCTACCTGAGCCACCTGGGCCACACGCCGTATGGCGGCATTGATGCTGTCGCGCCATGCCTGGGTGCCGGTGCGGAAGCGGAAGTGGGCGGCCCCAGCGGGGTGAGCTCCGAGATCATGATACGCATGTCGGGATTCACCTGTCGATACGACTCGATGAGGTCCACATAGTCGGTGATAAATTCATCGCTGTAGTCGGGCCAGTCACCCGGATCGGTGTCGTTGACTCCGAGGTGTATTATCGCTATATCGGGCTTGAAATCAAGTGAGGCGCCATACACTTTCTGATCCACATAGGGTCGGTGACCGTGGCGCAGGAGCGTCGTGCCTGAGTGGCCGAAATTGCCTATCTCGTAGCCCTCGCCGAGGAGTCGGGCAAGCACGGAGGGATATGATTGTGTGGCGGATCGGGCAGGAGGTAACCGAAGGTGATGCTGTTGCCTATGCAGGCAATCTTCTTCTGCGGCTGCTCCTGCGCGGCGAAAGCCGGAGCCGCCATGGCGCCGAGAGCGGCAATCGCTATGGCGCTTGACCGCAGGCCGGTAGTTATATCGCGCAGCATCATAGGCTTACAGGCTGGCCATGATGTCGGCGGTGAGCATTGCGCTCTTGATCATCATGCGGGGTATGTGGAAGGGACCTTTGAATATATTGCCCTTGGCGGGCTGGGCCACAGAGCCGTCGCGGTGGAGATAGCCATACCATTCACCATATTCAGCATCGGGAGATGCTTGTAGGTCCAGTCGCTGATAGCCTTGTGCATTTCGAGATACTTCGCATCTGAGGTAGCGAGGTAGGCCATATAGGGTGGCGATGATGGCTTCGGTCTGCGGCCACCAGAACTTCATGTCCTGCGAGTAGTCCTGGGCGGGGAAGCCCTTGCAGTCTACAAAGTTGATTATGCCGCCATATTCCTTGTCCCAACCGGACTCCCAGGCCCAGTTGAGGATGGTTAGACCTGTTTCGGTCAGAGTCTTGTCCCAGTTTGCGGTAGCGGGCCTCTTCAAGTATGAACCATGCAGTCTCGATGCAGTGGCCGGGATTGACGGTGCGGCCGGCTATGGTGTCGATGAGCTTGCCGTCGGGTGTCACCATCTCCAGAAGGGCCTTCACCTCGGGGTGCATGAAGCGGGTTCGGATCAACTCAAGCGAGGTGTCGATCTGGCTGTCAAGGCCGGCTTCGCGGGCGGCTTCGTCGCCTACGGCGCGGCGTATGCAGGCAGCCGTGTTGAGGAGGATCATGGTGATGGAGTGGCCTATGGCCTGGAGCTCGGGGAGATATTTGGGTTCGAGGATGCCGGGGGTGTTGATGAAACGCACTATGTCGGCAAAGAGCTTGAGGGCCTTGCGGCCATATTCAGGCTGCTTGGCAGCTATGGAGTATTCGCTCATGGCAATCGCGGCAAAGCACTCCGAAAACACATAGCGGCGCTTGCGCAGAGGCTTGCCCTCGGCGGTCACCTCAAAATACATGCGGCCGTCGGTGTCGAAGCAGTGTGCCTCGATGAAGTCGATGCAGCTCTTGGCCATACTGATATATTCAGCCGACGGCTGGATGTTATTGTAGGCAAATGAGAACACGAAAGCGCAACGCCCCTGAACCACACGCTTTTGGTGGTGTCCATCAGGCGGCCCTCGCGGTCAACACAAGTATATACGCCACCATTCACAGGGTCGGCGCCATGTTCGAGCCAGAAAGGCAGTATGTCGGTGGTGAGTTCGGTGCGGTAGCGTTCACCCCACACAGAGAGATAGTTGCGTATGGAGTCTTTGTCGGTAAACATAGGTAGTCAGTTTTCGGTTAACAGTCAAGGTAGTGTCTGGGGCGGCACTGCCACGCAATGCGGTATGCGAGCCTCACCCCAATGCGCAAAGTTAACTAAAAAGCATCTGACCTCCACCATAGTGAGGGCCATTTTTTTAGCACCCTATATATAAGGAAAAAGCACGCGTTTTGCACCATCATTAATTGGCGTCAAAGGCGCCGAAATTAATCACCTACAAGACAGATAGTTACGTTGTGTTGTAACAAGTATGCAACGAATTTAACATCCATTAACATGGGTTGCTCTTGCATATGTGAAATAGGTTGTACTTTTGCAATGTCAACCAACGACAACACCAACATTTCTCATCACAACAACCCCACGCGATCAACTCTCCGATCACCCCAAATACTCTCACCGCCATGACAGCAACTACTTTCCAGACTCAGCTCATGAACCTGCAGGACAACCTGCTCAACTTCGCGATGACCCTTACCGCCAACCGCGACGATGCCTACGATCTGCTCCAGGACACCACTGTCAAGGCCCTCACCAACCGTGAGAAGTATGCCGACGATACCAACTTCAAGGGATGGGTGTTCACGATCATGCGCAACATCTTCATCAACAACTACCGCCGCACCACCCGCGCGCAGATAGTTCAACGACAGCACCGACGACTGCTACCACCTCAACCTGTGTCAGGACACGGCGTTTGAGACACCCGAGGGGTCGCTGACGGCTGGGGAGATCACCGACGCGATCAACTCCTTCGATGAGAAATACCGCGTGCCCTTCTCGATGCATGTCGCCGGTTACAAATATCAGGAGATCGCGAAAAGATGGATCTGCCCCTCGGCACCGTCAAGAGCCGCATCTTCTTCGCCCGCCAGCAGCTCCAGGAGCGCTTTGCCGACTACGCCTGCTGACCCTCATTACCTCCCTCAGCCAAAACTCATGAATGATAGATAAAGTGATAGATTGATAGATAGATACCCCCAAATCGGCGGGAGCCGTGTGCGACACATAGCTCCCGCCCGTAATCTTTTATAAAAGGATGGCGCCGTCAGCGCGCCATATCCACGCTGATGCCCTTTATGCTCCATTGGGAGGGGGCGGGCTCGGCAAAGTCTATTGTGGCGGTACCTTCGGGCAGTGGCCCGAAGGTGAGCGAGAAAGTCCCTTCGCCATCATCGCCCACGCGATATTCCTCGCCGAGGGTGATCCCTTCGGACCCTGTCACTCCGAGGTTGGTGCCGTCGGGAAGGGTGATATGGCTGTCGGGCTTACCTTGATCCACCACTTAGGGATATAATAAGCATGGAAGGTGATGCGCGTCGACCCGGGAGTAAGCTCTATCCGGTCGATGTCGAGGGTGGCGTTGGTGTTGTTTTTGCGCCACGCGAGGTGAAATGATTGCAGTGAGACCCGGAGTCTGCTCTATGTCATGGGTTTACGCGGCTGAATGAACGGGCGCATATTCCGCTTGAAGCAGCCGGGTGTATATCCCATCCATGAATGGCGGATTAAGCCATCTGGATCAATCACCACATAGGTGGGCAACCCCTGGCAACCATAGTCGAGAAAGAGTCCGGCGCTGCGCATCGGATCGTTTCCAGTTGTTGCCGGAGATTTTTAAGGCGCTCGGTGCTTTGGCGCCAGTAGCGGTCGTCGTCGGTGCTCACACTCACCACGACGATGCTGTCGGGTTGAGCCGCCGCAAACTTCTCAAGCTCAGGCGCGGCCATATTGCATGGGCCGCATCCGCCGCTCCAGAAGTCGAGCAATATCCACTTGCCTTTATATTCGGCGAGATGACGGATATTTCCGTCGGGGTCAAGGAGGTCGGCATCGACCATGGGGTCGCCTATCGCCGCCACTTTGCGCGGGAAGAGGTAGGAGCGCGCCATAGCCGACATATCCAGCTCCTTCTCATCGTCGGGGAGTGAGTGTAGATGGCTTTGAGCCCGTCCCTCACCCCTATCGAGTCGTCGATCCATGAGCAGCTCCTTGCCATATCGACAAATTTGTCAAACCAAAGCTCGGTATGGGGCATGACTGACAAGCGGCCTACATCGCGCAGAGCGATCGAGTCGGTGAGCGCATCGCAGAGCTGCCCGCCTCCTCCCCTTGCTGCTTGAGCCGGTTGCGGGAGGCTTCGGTGAGAGTGGTGTCGGAGCGGAGCTGCGACTTGATTGCGGCCATCCGTATCCGGCGGCTCTGGAGGTGTCCCACATTGCCTTGGTATCGGTAAGGAAACAATCTATCTCCTGCTGCTCATTAACAGTGCTCTCCACCGGCCATGTCTTGATATACGGGGTCGACGCATCGACTTTGATCCGGGCTCCGGGGCGCCCGAGGAAGGCTGCGGCCCATTGATGGAAATCCGGGAGCGAAACACATCACCGAGAGTCGCGCCGGATCATCGCAGTCGTCGGGCAGGAGTGCACTCAGCCGGAAGCGGCCGTTACGGATCGTGTCGGAGGCGATAGCCGAGCCGGCGTCGCCACGGTTGAGAAACAACGGCGCATGGTAAAAAAGCTGTGTTTAGGCATAGAGATTGCAGAGTCGGAAGATGAAGAATTTTGTATCGTTGACACCATGTAATTTAGCCCGGAAGGCCTTTATTTTGGAGTTGATTGATTCTGCGGATGCATTTGTTGAACGGTTGTCAAAATAGTTGATTATCTCATCTGAGTGCTCGTAGAATGTAGCCGCAATAGTGTTGAACGACCTGAACCCGGATTCAGCGACCCGGTTGTACCAACGTGCAAGATTTAACCTGGCAGTATCAGCGGTTGACCTCTTATTGGAGAAGATGGCCCGGAGATGTTGAGAAAGCCAATATGCTTCATTAAGATCGGGATATAATGAGAACATCAGATCGATGCGCTGTCGTTGTGAGTCAGTCCATTTTTCAGGAGACTTGAACAATGCGTATCGACCTCGTGCAAGCAGTTCTTTGAGTGTGTCACCGTTGGCGAGGCGTATCGGCACATAAGGTTTGCCGGAAAGTTTAGCCTGCTCGCGGGCTTCTGTGTCAGCGTTGATTGCGTCCCAACGGTGGGCAATGCGTACTTCCTGCACGGCTTCAAGAGCCTGCTTCTGCACGTGGAAGCGGTCAATGACGCGCTTTGCACGTGGAAAGGCGTAGCGGCAGATGCGGTTCATACTGTCCGACAGGTCAAGTGTAATCTCTGTAACCTTGTTACGCAGTCTACTGTCAATCTGCCTCAAAGCTCTCAGAACGTCATCGGAATCAGTTCCGAACACGATGGCCACCAGCGAATGTTCCCTGCCATGCGCGGCCTTATTAGTGACTATCGTGTAGAGCTCTCCATTGCTCAGCGATGTCTCGTCTATGCTCAGATGAGGCCCGATGTTTCGGGGAAGACACGCCATTGCTCGGCGTGAAGCCCCTCTGCGGTGTCTTTCCACTCCCAATAGCCGCTGAGATGACGCTTGTACTGGCGCTCAAACAAATCTCCGTCAATGCCGAAGAACCATTCAAGAGAGCGGCCCGTAATCGGGTATTTGTCCAAGCATACCTTTTAAAAAAGCCGCGAACTCTTTCGAGAAGCGGGTACCTTCAGCCACTATGTCCCAACGCTTGGACACGCTCTTACCGGTCTCTATTTCAACCCATCTGCGTCGCTTGACATGGAACGTCATCTTGCGGCCTCTGACAGGGTAATCCCTTACCGTACTCTCCTCGTAAAAGCCATTGGGGCGAAGCTGCCCATCGACATATCCCTCTACGCCTTTGTCGCGTTCCTCTAAGGTCACATCCAATGTGTCTTTGGTCTTTTCGACTTTGACAACTTCGAAATATTCAACCATTTCTTCAGGGAGCAGACACTCTGCAAGCTCTATGTACGGATTTTTTCCATTGTTCTAATTTTATTTCTGCAAAGGTACTAACTTATATCGGTAAACACAGCTTTTTTACTATGCGCCCAGTTGATTTATGTTGAGCCCCGCACATCCCAATAAGGCGCATGGTAAAAAAGCTGTGTTTAGGCATAGAGATTGCAGAGTCGGAAGATGAAGAATTTTGTATCGTTGACACCATGTAATTTAGCCCGGAAGGCCTTTATTTTGGAGTTGATTGATTCTGCGGATGCATTTTGAACGGTTGTCAAAATAGTTGATTATCTCATCTGAGTGCTCGTAGAATGTAGCCGCAATAGTGTTGAACGACCTGAACCCGGATTCAGCGACCCGGTTGTACCAACGTGCAAGATTTAACCTGGCAGTATCAGCGGTTGACCTCTTATTGGAGAAGATGGCCCGGAGATGTTGAGAAAGCCAATATGCTTCATTAAGATCGGATATAATGAGAACATCAGATCGATGCGCTGTCGTTGTGAGTCAGTCCATTTTTCAGGAGACTTGAACAATGCGTATCGACCTCGTGCAAGCAGTTCTTTGAGTGTGTCACCGTTGGCGAGGCGTATCGGCACATAAGGTTTGCCGGAAAGTTTAGCCTGCTCGCGGGCTTCTGTGTCAGCGTTGATTGCGTCCCAACGGTGGGCAATGCGTACTTCCTGCACGGCTTCAAGAGCCTGCTTCTGCACGTGGAAGCGGTCAATGACGCGCTTTGCACGTGGAAAGGCGTAGCGGCAGATGCGGTTCATACTGTCCGACAGGTCAAGTGTAATCTCTGTAACCTTGTTACGCAGTCTACTGTCAATCTGCCTCAAAGCTCTCAGAACGTCATCGGAATCAGTTCCGAACACGATGGCCACCAGCGAATGTTCCCTGCCATGCGCGGCCTTATTAGTGACTATCGTGTAGAGCTCTCCATTGCTCAGCGATGTCTCGTCTATGCTCAGATGAGGCCCGATGTTCTCGGGGAAGACACGCCATTGCTCGGCGTGAAGCCCCTCTGCGGTGTCTTTCCACTCCCAATAGCCGCTGAGATGACGCTTGTACTGGCGCTCAAACAAATCTCCGTCAATGCCGAAGAACCATTCAAGAGAGCGGCCCGTAATCGGGTATTTGTCCAAGCATACCTTTTAAAAAAGCCGCGAACTCTTTCGAGAAGCGGGTACCTTCAGCCACTATGTCCCAACGCTTGGACACGCTCTTACCGGTCTCTATTTCAACCCATCTGCGTCGCTTGACATGGAACGTCATCTTGCGGCCTCTGACAGGGTAATCCCTTACCGTACTCTCCTCGTAAAAGCCATTGGGGCGAAGCTGCCCATCGACATATCCCTCTACGCCTTTGTCGCGTTCCTCTAAGGTCACATCCAATGTGTCTTTGGTCTTTTCGACTTTGACAACTTCGAAATATTCAACCATTTCTTCAGGGAGCAGACACTCTGCAAGCTCTATGTACGGATTCTTTTCCATTGTTCTAATTTTATTTCTGCAAAGGTACTAACTTATATCGGTAAACACAGCTTTTTTACTATGCGCCCAGTTGATTTATGTTTGAGCCCCGCACATCCCAATAAGGCGCATGGTAAAAAAGCTGTGTTTAGGCATAGAGATTGCAGAGTCGGAAGATGAAGAATTTTGTATCGTTGACACCATGTAATTTAGCCCGGAAGGCCTTTATTTTGGAGTTGATTGATTCTGCGGATGCATTTGTTGAACGGTTGTCAAAATAGTTGATTATCTCATCTGAGTGCTCGTAGAATGTAGCCGCAATAGTGTTGAACGACCTGAACCCGGATTCAGCGACCCGGTTGTACCAACGTGCAAGATTTAACCTGGCAGTATCAGCGGTTGACCTCTTATTGGAGAAGATGGCCCGGAGATGTTGAGAAAGCCAATATGCTTCTTTAAGATCGGGATATAATGAGAACATCAGATCGATGCGCTGTCGTTGTGAGTCAGTCCATTTTTCAGGAGACTTGAACAATGCGTATCGACCTCGTGCAAGCAGTTCTTTGAGTGTGTCACCGTTGGCGAGGCGTATCGGCACATAAGGTTTGCCGGAAAGTTTAGCCTGCTCGCGGGCTTCTGTGTCAGCGTTGATTGCGTCCCAACGGTGGGCAATGCGTACTTCCTGCACGGCTTCAAGAGCCTGCTTCTGCACGTGGAAGCGGTCAATGACGCGCTTTGCACGTGGAAAGGCGTAGCGGCAGATGCGGTTCATACTGTCCGACAGGTCAAGTGTAATCTCTGTAACCTTGTTACGCAGTCTACTGTCAATCTGCCTCAAAGCTCTCAGAACGTCATCGGAATCAGTTCCGAACACGATGGCCACCAGCGAATGTTCCCTGCCATGGCGGCCTTATTAGTGACTATCGTGTAGAGCTCTCCATTGCTCAGCGATGTCTCGTCTATGCTCAGATGAGGCCCGATGTTCTCGGGGAAGACACGCCATTGCTCGGCGTGAAGCCCCTCTGCGGTGTCTTTCCACTCCCAATAGCCGCTGAGATGACGCTTGTACTGGCGCTCAAACAAATCTCCGTCAATGCCGAAGAACCATTCAAGAGAGCGGCCCGTAATCGGGTATTTGTCCAAGCATACCTTTTAAAAAAGCCGCGAACTCTTTCGAGAAGCGGGTACCTTCAGCCACTATGTCCCAACGCTTGGACACGCTCTTACCGGTCTCTATTTCAACCCATCTGCGTCGCTTGACATGGAACGTCATCTTGCGGCCTCTGACAGGGTAATCCCTTACCGTACTCT
>PDYJ01000865.1_pt1 | contig 11768 bp, 18 predicted proteins | sample 1430841 | NCBI WGS metagenome assembly PDYJ01 (sample SAMN07237672, study PRJNA390542) | Gut metagenome, whole genome shotgun sequencing project. | isolation source: fecal pellets | host: Mus musculus | place: USA: New York, NY | collected 2016-10 | reverse complement strand
CCGCAGACCCGCTCCCCGTAATCGTACAGTATTATAATTTGTACCCTCAAGCTGCACTTTCCCCGCGCCGAGCAAGTAGACCGTGCCGTTTGGTGTCGTACAAATTTATGGCGTTACCCGGAATATAGTTACGACATCATCACCGTCGGGGACGATATCTGGATATGCCGAGGCATAAAGCTCGGAACTTCCGAAGTTAACTATTACGGTATTGCTGCCGCCGAGACCTGTCACGCACTGCTCCGTGCCGTCTAAAACAATCGTTTTTATCATTTGCCGTCAGCCTCCTCGTCGATCGTTGTCTGCCGTGTATAGCCAACGTAGGCTTTGAGATCGTCAAGCTCCTTTTGAAGAGAGCTGATATTAAGAAGCGGCATAACAGTGCTTGAAAGGCGTATGGTATATTCTGCGGGGATCTCGGAAATAAAATTGGAATTTCCGACGCTATCCGAGAATATCATACTTGCCGGGACGGTATTTATCAGTTCTGCGACTTTTACCGCATTATAATGCGTCTGCAAATTCAGATAAAGACCGCCGCTGACCGATTTGTCATCATTGATCTTAGCGGCTATAAACAGATCTTCCGGAATGATTTTATCGTTTGCGTACACCCATTGTATTTTTTGTCCTTCGGGCATAAATTCTCCGTTGCTGTCTACCCGCAGACCAATATATAATTTTCCTGTTATCTCGTCGGAACGGGTTGTGTTCCAGCCGACGTTGAGCGGGTACGTGTCAACAAATTCAAGCTCCGCAACCGTTCCGCCGTTTGGAGGTATGTTGATATCCGCCATTTTGACATATCTGGGATCATTCGAGACAGGAGCGTTTACCGCGTAATCATAGATTTTCGGGAATTTAGCGTCGGCATATTCTTTCGCCGCCGCCAAAGTCTCATCAGCCGACGACGCGATCTCCGCGTTTACCGCCGTTATTTCGCTGTCGGTGTAATTCTTGGCGGAGTTCAGAGTTACCGTCGTCCGCGCTGTCGACATACTCCCGCGATACTCCGCCGCCTGTTGAACCGCCTCCGCCGCTTCCTCCCGAAGCGCCTCCCAACGCTATCGGAAGATCCGCGATATCCGTACCCTGAAGCTGAACCTTACCCGTTCCCAGAAGATACACCGTACCGTTGGTGTCGCGAAGGTTCATTGCGCCGCCGCGGCAGTAGTCGCGACGTTATCCGCGTCGGGCTCGATATTGCCGTATGCTGACGCGTACAACATCGCCGAGCCGCGGTTGATTATGATCGTGTTTTGTCCGCCCAAGCCCTCGACCTTGAACTCGCCGCCGTCGAGGAGCACTGTTTCTATATTTGACATTTTGACCTCCTTATGCCATCCACGGAGCCCAAACGGTCTTGCCATTCATCTTGATTTCTCCCGTGTTGAGCCAAACCTGAAACGATTGGCTTCCAACTTTATATTCCATAAGACCACCTGCAGGGATAATGCTGAACACATCGTTCCCGCTTGAATCGGTTATACGGGTCTGCCCGTTTTCGTGTATATAAAAGCTGAATTCTCTGCCTCGCGTTTCCGCATTCTTGATTTCAATATAATCGTTGCCTAAAGTGATATGGCTGTTGCCTTTTTCTACGGAAAACGGTAAAACGCTTAATTTAAACATTTCTTTTCCGTTGCCGTCAAACGCCGCCAAGTAATATGGATTAGTCCATTTGAAAACATATTGTTTTCCAAAGTTTCCTATAAGTTTTGTCGCGCTGTCTCTCCCCTGCAGCGCTTTTTCGGACTGCGGCTTCGGCGGCAGGAAATTCAGGTCGTCGTCGGAACGCGCGGCGCTTGCCGAACGGGCACGCGATCTCGCGGGCGTTCCGCTCTCGCTGTCTCCGCCGTCAAAAACTATCGGCACGGAGCTCGCGTTTGTGATCTCCTGATGCCCGCGGTACCGCCATACATTGTGCGTTATAAATCCTATCAGGTCGTTATTGTGGTTTGTGCCGTTGATAACGCCGCCCTTCAGGCGTATGGTATCGCCCGCGTCGAGCGCCGGATCGTTTGCCATCTCCGTGCTGAACGAATAAAAATATGCCGTCGACAGCTCCGCGAGAATATTTCCGAGTATTTCGGACAACGGCTTATCGCTGCTTATAATAAGCGGATTTGTCGCCATTTCGACGGTAACGTCCGAGGTCGGGTCTTCCTCATTCTCGTGAGAATAACCGTACCGCTGCGTAACCAGCTTGTTATCCGCGCCGCGCATCGATACGCCGACGATATGTATACGGTCGTCCGCGAATTTCGTCTTGAAACGCTGGTCGCCTTGGATATTGCGCACCGCGAGGATAGTTCCGGTAGTCTCGTCGTACATCTTCCACCATGACTTGATCTGTACGAATTCAAGCTGTCCGAGACGGTTTACCCGTGCGAAGCAGCCCATGAGCTGCGCTATCCACATGATACCGTCGCGCGCGGTCTCGATCTGCTCCGAATCGAAATCTAGTTCAAGATCGGAATTCGGCAGCGTAACCGCTTCGCCCTCAGGACTTTTCGGCGATACAAACGGTAATTGATTACCGCATAGTATCTGTGCTGCCTCGAGCGCGGTCTTGCCCTTCAGCTCCTCGCGTATTTCATTTGTCAGCTCGTAATGCAGCAGTATCATGCCGTCGTAAGCGCTGAAGGTGACCTGATCTCCCACGCGGCTGACCGATTTGTTGTTAATAAAAAACTTGCCCATAGGCACGTCCTCAAACGCGCCGTTCTCAAGCCGCAGCGATACATACAGCCACAGCCGCGCGCCCGCAAATCTATGAAGGTCGGTCTTGTTATTTTTGACCGTCATCGTCAGCTTTTTTGAGGTTGCCGCGCCTATGTCTATGGTATCATCGGACGGCGATCCCGCCATCATCTGTGATTCGATCGTCACCTCGTTTTCTATGGTACTGTCGTCGAACGTCTGAATGGTCTTGTCGCGGAAATAAATATTCGCGCGTATCTTAAATTCGCGCGCGTCGCCCGTTACCGCCTGCTTGTATGCATCGCTTACCGCGTACATCGTATCACCTCAATATTCAATAAAATTAACGTCGAGCCGCCAGCGTCCGTCTTTCTCGTCGGACGCTTTTATAAGCTCGAAATTGCGGTCGCCCGCGTGGGCGCTTATAGTCTTGAACTCGCCGCAGAAGTATGTCAATCGGAATTTATCGCGCGAGATCGCCTTCATCAGCGCTGAGAATTCGGCGGTCGTCAGATTGTCGAATCTGAGCATCAGCTTCGCCTTGCCGCGGCGGCGGATATCTCTGATAGTGTGTCCGTCCTCCGTCGTTCCCGCGCCGTCGCCGTCTATGTCGATGAGCTGCCCCTTGTACGAGCCGATATTCCCGTAGCCGAGCGGTATCTCGTCGCCCTCCGTGCCGCCATCGGAAGTATTTTCAATAACGCGAATTTTTTGTCGATCATTTGTTTCAACCTCCGTTGGTTTTCATAGGATCATGCCAGTTCGGACGCAGCACGGTTTCAGTATCGGTTTTGACAGTCTCCTTAGTAACACCGTCAATTATTATCGGGAATGTAAATTCTTGCTGTACAGGCTGCATACCCACAGCATAAGGAGCTTGAGAAGCATAACTTGATGGGGTTGGGGCAAGCGCTGAAATTGCAGTTTCTTCTCGCAAGATATGCTTGCATATACTCGTCGAAGCCTTCTTTGTCGAACACGCCGTTATCGACACGCTGTAGTTCGCAGCTCTTGTCCATTCGCCTATTATCTCAGACCACAGCTCAGGCTGTGTCTTGACCTCCTCAATTGACGGCAGGATATTATCTATGCTTATCGGCGTGATGCTGTCGCAACTCTTGCAGCCGCGTCGTAAAATTCCTCGAGAGAAAAGGCGCTGTCACCGATCTCCTCGTTCAGCCGCGTATATTCCTCCGCGAAAGTCCATACCAAAGTACTTCTCCATTTTTTCAAGCGCCGAAAAGGTGCGGTCAAATATCGAACGATCATAATTATCCGTCACCGCGTCCGTTAGCAGGGAATTGATGTCAACGCCCTCCGGAGTTTTGATAAGCAGTTCAAAAACTTCCTGCATTTTCCTAAGCTCCTCCGGGCAGTCGCGAACGATTCCGCCATGTTTGTAAACGCGCCCTGAGTCCACGCAAGGATAAATCACGCTCATAGCGTTTGTCTTCAATCCTTGACGCTTCTATATCTTCTTTAATCTTCTTGATCCATCATTTAAGAGTTTTTCAAGTTCTTCATCGGACTTGCCCGTCTCTTTTGCCGATGCTATCATTTCCATTAAAGCTTCGTAACTAGACTGCTCAATAGCTTCTCTGGATATCTCGGCTTGCTCCTGCGCCTCCTTGATCTGCTCTGCAATCTCAGCGTAGCTATCAAAGCTATACGCACCATTTTTCAGCCGCTCCCATGTCGCGGCGGTTTTGATGTTTTCCTGTTGCGTTGTCATATCTGCGAGCTTTTGATATAGGCTTTCAAGGTTTTCAATCTCAGCTGTGGTAAGATCACGATTTTCTTTAATAGCGGCATCTGTGATTTTGTGTATGTCCTCGCCGTATTTTTTTATTTTTTCTGCAACGCTGCCGCCTAATTCGCCGAGTTGGTCAAGGATAGCCTGCTCCTCTTCATCGATAATACCGTCCATAGCGAACGCGGACTTGATAGCGCTTGTGTCAAACGTTGCATTGTTTACCTCAAGAGCACTGTTGATAAGCTCGTCAAGCTGTGCTGCGAAGCCTTCAACATCCTGATCGATATTGTTGTTTTTAAACGAATCGGCAGTCTCCTGCACGGCTTTCGCGATTTCCGAGAAGTTTTCCTTTGCGGTCGTGAGCTTGGTTTTGTTGTCCTCGAACGCTCCCGCGACCTTGTCAACGTTCTCGGTAATGGGATTTACGAGCTCGCCGATCTCCTCAAGCGATATTGAGATATCCCCGAAATGTGACGCTATACGCTGACGTTCCATTTCCTCACTCAATGCGATAATGCCTATCGTGAGCGCCGTAATTCCCGCAACAGCCGCAATAACGGGATGTGCGTGATAAGACCTATCAAGCTGCCAAAGCTCTTGAAAACGCCGTCACGCCGCTTGTAACTCCCGTGATAGTTTTATATGCGAGAATCGCACCAAGTATATCCATAAAAGTATCAACTATATCTACCAACATCAATATCACCACTGTCCTTTATAAAACCGAAAAACTTACCGATACCTTTATAATATCCCTCGATAGTTTTCGTCAACGGGTGGCGCTTGAACGCGAGATATATTTCGTTGATTATATCGCGTATTTCTGCGCGGCTTTTTTGGCCGTCGAGGTGTCCGCGTCGAGGTTCACACCGAGAAGATTTAGAAGTATCTATCCCCGCGTCAAAGCTCTCCTCATCGTCGGACTTCGCACCGCTGATGATATGCAGCTCGTCAAAGCCCGATAATAAATTATTGAGCTTTTTCTTGGACTTATCGGCGGCTGTCCCGACCGCCGTGATCTCGTCGGTAACTGCCTCCGCGTTCTTGGCGGCGGTGGTCTCCTCCTCGGTCTTGCCGCCGAAAAACAGGTCGTTCAGAAATGTGACAGCCTCATTTGCGAACTGTAAAGCGGGAGTGAGCACGTTCATTATAACGCCGCCGAGGTTTGTCATAAACTCGTTGATGCGCTCGGAAAGCAGCCGCGTCTGATTTGCCCAGCCCTCGGAGGTTTTCGCGAAATCTCCCTGCGCGAGCGAGGTCTGCTCCAGAAAATACTTGTAGCGCACGAGCAGCTGCTCATTGGAACTCATTTCGGCGTAGGTCTTGGAAAAGCCCTGCGCCATTGCATACGCGGACAAATTTGTCTGCGTCATCACAACGCCGATAGCCTTCAGCGGCTCGGTCTCGCCCGTGATCAGAGCGCGACCGATCGTATCGACCTCCGACTGAGTTTTATTGTAAAAGGACATGATATCCGAAAGCCGCCCGGTAAGCGTAACCGCCATATCCGAAGCCGCATCTGTTGCCACTCCCATGCCTTTAGCCATTGCCATGTAGGTCGAGCCCATATTCTTCGCCGTCAGCTCCGAAATACCGTAGGTTTCCAGCGCGGTAGCAGCAAACTGCTCCATTTTCCAGCTCATAGAATCGAACGCCGTATCAACAACATTCTGTGCCTCGGCGAGATCGGAAGCCGCGTCAATGGAGCGCTTGCCAAAGTCGATCAGCTCCTTTACGCCGAACGCCAGACCGATAGTAGCCGCCAAACCCTTTATTTTGCTTTCGATCTGTGCCAGACCGTTGTCGATAGGCGCGGCGTTTATCGACGTGTCTATGCGTATCGAGCCGTCATAGCTCCCTGCCATTTCATCATCTCCTCTGTTTTCGGGTATAATAAAAGCACCCTGTTTTCACAAGGTGCTATAAATAAAATTTAAAATATTTTAAAATTGCTCCATTATCTTAGCACATTCCTGTGCAATGCCTTGTTTTTGTCCATAAAGTGTATAAAACCCCTTGCGCCGAATGACGTTGTCGTCGTCTCTATACAGATACGTTATTTTGATAACGCTTCCACCGGGATGACGATAAATAATCACAATATTATCAAGGCTTTCTCCCATTAAATCTGCCGCTCCTTCGCCATAGCCTTTTCAAATGAGGCAATATAAATCCCCGCTCTAGCAGGTGACAGTGTCTTTTTAATGGTGTAGACTAATTTTGTGCTGAATGTACCCTCCTCATAAAAGTATGTAGTTTCTAAATTAACATTTTCATCTAATGCGGAGGTCTCAATTTTTTCAACAGAAGATTGAGGTCTGCCAAGCATCCAGATGCTGAAATCTGTACAGTATTCATAGTCACTGTTTTTTTCCTTCAAATCCTCAATTTCGTGTTGCAAGTCTTCGTTTTCCGATGTTAATTTGTCCAATTCGCTTTTTAAGGAACTTATCTCATCTTTAAGATTTTCATTATCAGATATTAAAGAGGTTTTTTCTTCAAAAACCGAATTGTATTCCTCTTGCGAAACCACGGAACATCCCGAAATCAGCACCACTGCCGCGCAAAGTATAATGGAAAAAATTTTCTTCATAAGTACCTCCAAGAAGTTTTTCTTCCATTATACACCAAACCGCGCGGTTTGTCAACCGTTAAGCTGTTCCTCGAATTCGGCGATGCGTGCGCGATCCGCCTCGGACATCTTCTCCTTGATCCGGTAACGCTCTTGCATTTTGGCGTAATCGTTCCGCTGTGCCTCGCCGAGCTTGGCGAGATCGGTGCCGCGTATGCCTATAATATCCGAGAGCGAGCAGCCCGCCCAGATCGCCGAGCATTGCCAGAAACGCGAACCAATGCAGACCCTCGCGCGTGAGGTCTATCCCGTAACGCGCCCGGAACGCCGAATACAACAGCCGATTATCCTGCTCGAAATCGAATGTCGGCGGCTTGCCGTCGGGGATATGCTCCTCGTCGGGATTACCGCCCGCCATAAACCACCGCAGACCGCTTTCGGCGACGTCGCTGTCGGGCGGTATCCCGTTACCGTACAGCAGCCGAAGCGCCGTCATCATCTTTTCCGGCTTCGCCAGATCAACGTCGTTCAGCGCCTCGGATATCTGCATACCGACGCGAAAATCGGTGCGTATCAGATAGCCCTCGTATTCGTCGGGAAAGCCGTCAAGAATTATGTTTAACATTGCCCATTCTCCTTGCGCTGTACTTGTTCATTCTCTGCTGCCGACGCTTTCCTTCCTCCTCGAAGTACGGACGGAGCAGGTCGAAAAACTGCATATGCATTTCAAACGACGGTAGGATATCTCCGTAAACCTTGCGGCAGGTACCCTCGCCGAAAACCTCGTCAACAGCATCGCGGAAATAAATATTCAAATCGCGTTCCGCCTTGACAAGCTCCTCGGTGCAGATGTCAGCGGGCTTGCCCTTGAGCTTCTGAGCGAGCTCGTTTGTAAATTTCGCGCGGTCTTTCTCAAATTTCTTGAGCATTCCGTAATAACGGTAGGGAAGATTAAGATCGTCGAAATCCAGCGTGATAAACTCGCCGTTATCATTTACCTCAATGTGCTTTACATTGCGCTGTATGCGTATCTTTTCCATATATTAACCTCCGCTCGGCGTAAAAGTTACCGAGCCGTCCGTAACAGTTGCCGTGCCCTGAATAGCGTCGCCGCGGTAATTGTATGTATACGAGATAGTCAGAGGGTCGGACGCGGGTCCGCCGAAGCTGTCTATCTGGATAGAAACGGGCTGCTTGATAGCGGGGTAAGAGCCGCTGCTGCCGTTGAACACGTCGACATGCAGAAGATCGGCATACGCGTCGGAAAGTATCTTTCTGTGACGGCGTATATCGTTGATAAAATCAAACGCGGGATCGGATTTGGAGACCGACTTCGACACGGCGATAGACGGCTGATATCCCGTGATATCCGTCTCGGCAGTGTCCTGCGTTACGTCCTGCGCCGTGGTGGTCTGAGGGTTCATCTGCGCGGTCATTTCCGACGCGAACTTACCCTCGCGCACCCAATTCTCGGAGCTGCCGCCTATATTCAGAAACGTGTAAAATTCACTTCGTTTTGCCTTACTTTCAACAGTTGTGCTAGCCATTAAAATTCCTCCTGTTATAATATAATTACCGGCAAATCCACCCGTAAAAAAGTGGGTAGACGGTACTCAATGTTTAAGCTATAATGGAAGCAGTAATTGGACTGACGTATCCCTCCTTGGGCCTATACGCCCGTTTTTAAGACCGTCATCTATGCTTCCGTTGTAGCGTTCGATTAAGCAGGTTGAACCGCCGAATCGGTGCGTTCGTATCACCCAACAGCCTGAATAGACAATGAGCGAAACAAATTCCTTTGGAATTTGTATCTAGCATAGTTCCCGATTACAGTAATAAACGCAAAGGAGAAATGCAATGAACGCAGTAGGTATTGATGTTTCCAAAGGAAAGAGCACGGTTGCCATTATGCAGCCCTTTGGAGTAGTAGCGGCTTCGCCCTTTGAGGTTTCGCATAACGGGCAAGAGCTGAAGGAGCTCGTAGAGCGAGTGAAGCTCTTGCCCGGCGAGACCAAGGTCGTTATGGAGTACACGGGAAATTATTATGAACCCATCGCCCAATATCTCCATAACGAAGGTATATTTGTTTCCGTAGTAAATGCAATGCTCCTGCACAACTACAGCGGAAACTCCATTCGCAAAGCCAAGACGGACAAGAAGGATGCGATACGCATTGCGCAATACGCGCTTGACCGTTGGCTCGACCTGCGTGAGTATATTCCCGATGACGAGATACGCAGATCGTTAAAGCTTCTCAATCGGCAATACACAACGCTTTGCAAGGTCAAAACCATGCTGAATAACAATTTTATCTCATTGGTCGATCAGTCCTTTCCCGGGGTTAATAAACTGTTCACCTCACCACAACGCAGTTCTGACGGACACATTAAATGGGTCGATTTCGTGATCAAGTTTCCGCATTGCGATTGTGTTCGCGGAATACCTCGCAGCGCTTTCAAAGACAAGTATTACCGTTGGTGCAATAAGAACGGTTACTATTACTCCGACAAGAAAGCAGACACCATATACGACTATTCCAAAACGCTCATTGCGACGCTGACAAACAGCGATTACATAGCCTCTTTAATAGGACAGTCTGCCACACAGCTTAACTGTGCCTGTGAAACTCTCTCGGAGCTCCAAAAGCAGATGACCGCGCTTTCACAACAGCTTCCCGAATACGATGTTGTAATGGAGATGTTCGGCGTTGGAAAGGTTCTCGCTCCGCAGCTGATCGCAGAGATCGGCGATCCTCGTCGTTTTCATAGCCGTAAAGCAATCACCGCTTTCGCGGGACTTGACGCTCCGCCATACCAATCGGGAAACATAGACGTCAAATCCCGCAGCATTTCCAAACGCGGCTCTCCACACTTACGCAAAACGCTTTTTCAAGTAGTTGATGTAATTCTTAAAAACAGTCCTGCTGATGAGCCCGTCTACAGCTTTCTCGATAAGAAACGCGCCGAAGGCAAGCCGTATAAGGTTTACATGATGGCTGCCGCAAATAAGTTCCTGCGTATTTATTACGCCAAAGTGAACGAAGCGCTCAACACTTGATTAGCCAGCTTAACGATTGCCGTGATCGTCGATGATTTTCACCTTCGGCGGTCAGCTTTGCTATACCGTTTTTTCAATCCACAAAATTTTAAAAAATTTTGTGTTTTTTTTTCGTTTTAGGGGTTGACTTTTGTTAGCAGGTCTTAAAATACTCAAGGGCAAACGACCCTTGAAAAGTCGCGCCGTCTTCGTCCTCCGAAATGAGCGCGCAGGTGTCGGCGCGGGATATTTTCTGCACCTGTATGCCGTCAATTTCCGGAAGATTTTCCTCGTCGGTAAGCCAGTCGGCGACATTGTCAATAAGTTCCTGCGCCGCCAGCTTGCCCGCCGTATCGATCTCGGGCGAGCGGTAGATCAGCGCGAACGGGAACTGCATATCGCAGCTCCCGTCGCAGTATCGCTCGATAACCAGCTCGCCCTTTGTGTTCAGAATACTCATCGAACGCTTTTTCGCATCCATTCCCGCAAACCCGAGAGCTGTCACGCCGCCCTTTTTCAGCAGCGGACACGTCTGTAATTTGCGGAGAATTATTTCGGTAAAATTCATTTATCGTCCTCCCGCAATACGCCGAACCTCGGCGAGCCAAGATTTTTTATTGACCGCCTTCGACGCTTCAAAAAACTTTGCGCACGCCAACGGATGACGCGACTTGCTGAAATTTATATTCACGCCGTAGTACACCCTCCGCGCATACGGCGCGGCATATTCGATCTCGCCGCTGCCGAGCACCGTGCCGATAATTCCCGACTTCGCGAGAATTCCCGTGCGCATGGGAACGTATTTATCCGTGTCTTTCAGTACCTGACTGTCAAGGTATTTCTGCGCTTTGTCTACATTTTGGGAGATTCTGTTTCGGTTATTCCACCGAAATTGCGCGTTTAAATCGATCATTTCGCGATTACCTCCCAGTGTTTCAGAACGCCGAAATCGTAGGTTTTCACAGACGCTATGCGGAACGTTTCGGCTCTTGCCGTTAGCTCCGCGAAGCTTTCCGCTTCACCCGTATCTCCAATTGCAATAAGATCTCCGACGACAAATTTCACATCTTTATGCTCCTTAAGAGACACGATAAGCCGCAGATTATCCGTGTTCTTATCTCCCGTCGCCGCTTTTTCCGCGCCGCGCATTTTCTCTGCGTAAATATTCGTCAATAAGCGCGGTACAAGCGTTTTCTTGAAATCGTTCTCGACGGTATTGTAAAGCGTCACAATGCCCGTAAATTTCATTCGCGCGTCACCCCTCTGTAAAGCCAATCTGCGGGCAGCCACACGCGGCACGCCGCCCGCGCGTAATTGAGCTCGGACGCGTTCTCGGAATTCGCGTAGGTAACGCTCCACGAGCCGACGCTCTCCGACTGCTTAACGCCGTCCGATACCGACGAAAGCGTGTCGCACAGTTCACAGCAGCACCGCTTCACGCGGTCGTCACCCGCGTGCTCCGAGGCGCGCCCGAACGTTATCTTGTCGATATACGCAGAGGCTTTCGCGGAGACATTTTTGAACGTCTGCTTGTCAAGACTGCCGCCGTAAACGTCGCGGTAGTACGGATAATTAGCAAAGCTCATCACTCCGCAACACTCACTCTCATTGCCGGGAGGCGATTATCCTTTACCCAGAGATCGTGGAACTTGCGATACTCGATAGTCACGCGTCCGCACCTGAGTTGTCGCGGGGTCGAATATC
>PDYJ01003235.1_pt1 | contig 11794 bp, 14 predicted proteins | sample 1430841 | NCBI WGS metagenome assembly PDYJ01 (sample SAMN07237672, study PRJNA390542) | Gut metagenome, whole genome shotgun sequencing project. | isolation source: fecal pellets | host: Mus musculus | place: USA: New York, NY | collected 2016-10 | reverse complement strand
AAAAAGCGACCGTCTCCGATCGCTTCGTGTAGTGGATAGGGGATTCGAACCCCTATGTCATGCGTGAGAGGCATGTATCCTAGCCCTTAGATGAATCCACCATGATTTTATGCTGCAAAGATAGGGCAAAAAATGTTATCTGCAAACTTTTCGTCGAAAAAATTTCACTTTTTTACATAAAACCGAATTTCCGCGACACGAATGGCAGGGCCGTATAGAGGGCCGAGTGCCAATATTCCCACGTGTGGCCGCCGTCGCGGACCCGAAGTTCGCACGGGATCCATGCCGCGCGCATGGCCTTCACGAAGTCGATATTGCAGTCGAACAGAAAATCGTCGTCGCCGCAGTCGACGAACCACGCTACCGACCGCAGAGCGTTCCGCGCCGCGTCGTCGGCCGTACGCACATACTCCACGCAGCTCAGACGATGCACCGCGTCGTCAGCAGAGCCGTCTTGTCGCCCGACAGCACCTTGTCGGCCGCAGCTTCGGGCAGGTGCATCAACGCGCTCATGGCATAGCAGGCGCAAAACATGTCGGGATGACGCTGGGCATAGCTCGCGCAACCGCCGCCGCCCATCGAAAGTCCGCTATGGCCCGATGACTCTTGTCGGCCTCGATGCGGAACCTGCTCTCGACCTCGGGCACGAACTCCTCGAAGAAGAACCGCTCGTAGGGCCACCCCTCCATATCGAAATAACCGTTCCACTTACCCTCGGCCACGCTGCCGCCCGCATCGGGCGTGACGATAATCATGGCGCAGGCCTCGCCCGACGCCGTGAGCTGATCCATCACGTCCTTCACGTGGCCGCGGTCGTACCAGCTGCGGTCCGTATCGTTCATGCCGTGCAGCAAGTAGAGTACAGGGTAGCGTCGCGAAGGATCGGCATCGTAACCCGCAGGCAGAAAAACCGTATAGTTGCGGTCGGCGCCCAACACCTCGCTGCGCATGGTGCGGCGCTCCACGCGGCTCATGTTGCGCAGCCAAGCCGCTGCGGCCGCGTCGTCGTTCGTTTGCGCCGATGCGACGCCCCAAAACATAAGAGCCGAAAAAGAGAGTAAAACGAGTCTTTTCATGCGAAAGATAATCTTAAGGTCGACACAAAATAGGAATATTCGCCGCAAATACAAATTCCGACGGCCGTTAATCGGAAATTAAGCCGTAAATTTGCGTCTGTACGAATTACACAACACAAAAAAACACAATATCATGGAGAGTGAAATAAGATCGGTGCTCGCGCGGATCGCACACCCCGAAACGGGACGCGACATAGCGGAGAGCGGCATGGTCGATTCGGTGAGCGCAGCCGACGGAAAGGTGACGGTCGTGCTGCGTTTTCCCAAGGCGCGCGATCCCTTCGCGGCGCGGATACGCATGCAGGCGAGCAGGCGCTGAAGGAGCGTTTTCCCGAGGCGCAGGTGACGGTGGCGATCAAGGAGGGCGCGCCCAAACAGCAGCCTACCAAGCGCGAGAGCGCGACCAAGAGCGTCGGCAAGATCATAGCCGTGGCCTCGGGCAAGGGCGGCGTGGGAAAATCGACCGTAACGGCCAATCTGGCCGCCACGCTGCGCGACATGGGTTATCGGGTTGGTATTCTCGACGCCGACATTTACGGTCCGTCGCAGCCCAAGATGTTCGGACTGGAAGGTTACGCGCCCGACGCCGTGCAGCGGGACGGCATGGATTACATCGTGCCCGCCCGAAGCGCGGAGATAGAGTTGATGTCGATAGGATTCTTCATCCGTCCCGACGACGCCCTGATGTGGCGCGGCGCGATGGCCACCAACGCGTTGAAACAGCTCCTGCACCAGACCATGTGGGGAGGGTTGGATTTTCTGCTCATCGACATGCCCCGGGAACGGGCGACATACACCTCACCATAATATCGGAGATACGTCTCGACGGCGCGGTCATAGTCTCCACGCCCCAGCAGGTGGCCGTGGCCGACGTGGTGCGCGGGTGGAGATGTTCCGCCACGAGCAGGTGAAGGTACCCGTTTTAGGCGTGATAGAGAACATGGCGTGGTTCACGCCCAAGGAGCTGCCCGAGAACCGTTACTACATCTTCGGACACGGAGGCGCGCGCGCGTATGCCGAGCAGGCGGGGTGCCTTTCTTGGGCGAGATCCCCATCGTGCAGTCGATAATGGAGGGGTCGGAGCAGGGTCGCCCCTCGGTGTCGACGGATCCGTACGTGGAGGGTTACTATCGCGAAATAGCCGAAAAAATTGTTCACAACACCGTCGAAAAGTGTTGACAACGCCGATGAAAACCGCACGACAACTCGTAACAAAAATTCGATCTCTAAAATCGTCGAAAATCCAAACGCATGATAATCAAGGGGCGAGCGGAATGAACGAATTTTAATGCACTTTTTTGTCGAAACTTATCATCGCGGTTATCAACCGAAAACGGCAGGCTAAGACAAACAAATAAAATGTGTCGATATGTTAACAGCATTTTCGGCACATTTTTCATAACGGGAGATCGCTCGGGCGGCTGACGATTCATATCATACTGGTTTCGGCGGTTTTGACATCGCTCCAAACTATCGACAAACTATGATAAATCCTCTTTCGCGATTGTCGATAAATAATCTTCCCCTAAGATATCGACACTATGAACAGCTATTATTTATATTATTATTCATTTATTTTAATAAAGAGAAAAACAAAAAAATAATAAAATGTTTGTCGAAAACTCCCGCAGAAGAAGAGCGTGTCGAAAGAATAGAGCCTAAAAAACACGTGCGTCAGCTTTACCCGCGGCGGATTTTGGCGCAACCTTTTGACCGCGCAAAAGGTTGCATAGAAAAAGAAAATAATTGTTCGGGCAGCAGCCTGCGGAGATCGCGAACGAGTGTAGAACGAGTTGCGGGCCTCCGCTGGGCGAGGCTGCGGCCCGCGCAGTTCTGCGAACTGCATACCTTTAATACATAATTAAGATATACGTTACCTTTTGCGCGGCCAAAAGGTAACGTATATCTTTTGCTGCGACTCGAACAATTCTGCAACCTTTTGACCGCACAAGGTTACGCTAAAAGCTATTGCGGGATCCGCCGACGCACGTATATTATTATTACTCCAAAAACCGCAATATCCTTATTATACAATATGCCTCGCAGCCCGTTTTCCGAATTTTATCGGCCGCGCAGCCCGACAATTGCCGAATTGTGCTTATATTTGTAACCATACGCAATATCCGCCGAGGCGGAGTCGAGAGGCGAATTTTTCAACCCGAATAATATCAGTGGATTATGAATCTGACCAAACTTCTTACAATTTCGACAGCCGTTGCGGCAGGAGTCGTAGCCGCGGCGTGCTGCGGCTCGAGCGAACCCGTCGTCACCTTCGCCGAAGCCGACGATCCCGCACCCCTCGCGGCCGAGGCCGAAGCGGCTTGGAACGACACCCGCAAGGGTCTTCACGGCGCATGGGGCGATCCCGACCTGCGCTATCCGCGCAGCGAGGTGCCCCGAATCCTCGACGGCGAAGAGTTCGAGATCACGGCATGGAAAGGCGAGCGCGCCTCGGCCCAAATCGTGCTCTGGACGGCGGACGGCGCCGACGGCGTGGAGTGCCGCGTGGACGATTTCCGTTCCGACGCGGCCACGTTGCCCGCATCGATAGCCCGCACCCGCTTCGTGCGTTACACGGTAGCCGACAGCCTCTTCACCGTCGGCGGTCCGAGCATCCTCGCGGCCGACATGCTCGATTCGCTGTCGCGATTCGATATGGCACCGCGCACCGCGCGTCCCGTGTGGGTGACGGTTGAGGTGCCTCGCGACGCCGCGGCGGGAGTATACCGCTCGCAGATCGTGGCGACCCGCAACGGTTGCGGCAAGGTGCGTCTGCCCTCACGCTGGTGGTGCAGGACCGAACTCTCCCCGCGCCCGAAGATTGGAACTACCACCTCGATCTGTGGCAGCACCCCACGTCGGTGGCTCGCGCACAAGGTCTCGAGGTGTGGAGCGACGCCCACTTCGAGGCTATGAAACCCTCATGACCATGCTTGCCGACGCGGGACAGAAGGTGGTGACCGCCACGCTGAACAAGGATCCGTGGAACCACCAGTGTTACGACGGATACGCGAACATGATCGAGTGGACCCGCCGCAAGGACGGCACGTGGAGTTACGACTACAAGGTGTTCGACCGCTGGGTGGAGTTCATGTTCTCGCTCGGCATCGACAAGATGATAAACTGCTACTCGATGGTGCCTTGGAATTGCGAGCTCGACTATTTCGACGAGGCGCAGGGCAAGAGCGTCACCGTGAAGGCCGAGCCCGGGACTCCCGCATTCCCCGAGATGTGGGAGCCGTTCCTCGCCGATTTCAAGAAGCATCTGGCCGACAAGGGTTGGCTGGGCATCTCCAACATAGCGATGGACGAGCGTTCGCCCGAGGCGATGGACGCCGCCGTGAAGGTGCTGGAGAAGTGCGCCCCCGAGATGGGATTCGCGTTGGCCGACAACCACAAGTCGTATAAGAAATACACCATGATGCGCGACGTGTGCGTGGCGCAGGGCCAGCCCGCCGACCATGCCGACATCGAGGCGCGCCGCGCGCAGGGCTTCAACACCACGTTCTATGTATGTTGCGGTCCGTTGTATCCCAACACCTTCACCTATTCGGAGCCCTTCGAGGCGGAGCTTCTCGGGTGGTACGGTCTGGCTTGGGATTACGACGGCATGCTGCGCTGGGCCTACAACTCATGGCCTGCCGATCCGCAGGTCGATTCGCGTTACGGCACGTGGAGCTCGGGCGACACCTATCTGGTATATCCCCACGCCCGTTCGTCGGTGCGTTTCGAGCGCATGATCGACGGCATCGAGGCGGCGGAGAAGGTACGCGCGTTGCGCGCCGCGGGAGTCGACACCTCGGCCGTGGAGGCCGCATTGGCTAAGATACGCGCCACGAACGTCAACGACCACAAACAGCCGTGGAAGCAGATAACCGCCGAGGCTCGCGCCGCTCTCGACGAGGCTTCGGCCAAGTAGCCGGCGCGTCTTGTTCGCATAGGTAAAAGAGGCTGCCCGAAACATCGTTCGGGCAGCCTTTTATCTGACGACGGGTGATCGCAGTTAGCCGCTGTCGGCGAGCAGCAGGCTGACGCGTGTGAATTATATATTATATAAATGCGGTTCGGAGAACCGTGCGGGCCGCAGCCTCGCCCCCGCGGAGGCCCGCAACTCGTTCTACACTCGTTCGCGGTCTCCGCAGGCTGCCGCCCGAATACCAAAAAACATACGTTACCTTTTGCGCGTCCAAAAGGTAACGCCAACCGACGCCAAGCCGAGGGCAATCGTGCTTGCATGAATTGCCGAGGCGCGAAGGAGGAAAACAAGCGAAGCGCAGTTAAAATCCGCCGCGGTGAAACGATTTCGGGGTCGGCCTCGCGACTACGCTAAATCGGATGCCTTCGGCACTTTTGAAGCAATCAAAAGTTCGCTTCGCAGTCATTTTCTCGCCTCGGCATAGCTCGAACAAGTTCGGCTCTGCACTCGGCTTATCGAAAACGTTCCTGCCGCGGGATTGGCTGACGCATGTGAATTATTGCGGTTCTTCGAACCGCGCAGTTCGCCGCCGCCCCACCGCGGCGGACTGCAACTCGCTCAAAGGCTCGCGCAGCCCTCCGCCGTCGGCGAACAGCAGGCCCGCGGACCCGAAAAACACAAAAAAATACATCGAATAACAAAAAAAGCACGCAGATTGTTGTACGATTCAATTATTCGTACTACTTTTGGGACAGCGATCCGTCAAGAAAGACGTGAATCGCGTTGCTGTTTCAGTAAACGTGAGAAATTTACAGTAAAGCAGCAATAAGAAGATGTCCTATTTCGGGTCGTTACCCACGTCCCGAGTGGTAGAAGTACATCTAACTACTGCGCCATGACGGGCGTGGACTTCTTTGCGTTATTAAGCTTTACGGGTATCTCACGACCTACTGTTGCACCTGCGCTCTTTTTTTGTGCGAAATCATTTGGGTTGATTTAATTTATATTTTTTTCGGGGCGGCGGACAACGTTCTTGTGTATACTATTTTACTAATTATTTCCGTCCGTCGCCCCGTTTTTAATCAACTCGTCGGAACAGGCTATTTGATTATTAAAAGATTAGCATTCATCGATTTGTCATATAGGAGCCTTTCCGACGAGTTTTTCATAACCATCCGATTCACTAAGATATGAAAACGTTCCGTACCGACGAAGAGTTATTGGCCGCCCGCGATGCTGCTTTTCAGCAATGCCGCCGCGAAAACATCTCTGCGATAATAGATTGCCTCACTAAATGTAACGAATTCGATGTTGTCGAATACGACTTTTCTATTCGCATCGACGAAGCAGTCGTGTTAGTGAATAGTGTTTCCTATATCGACGGCGAGTCGTTTCGCGTCGACTATTCGGAATCCGATTTCGATGGTGACGAGAGTTCTATTGCCAATATAGGCCGTTTAGTGGGTCGCGACCATTCTATCGTGATTCGTCAGGGCGATTGGACAGCGCGTTTCGCTTTCCGATAGAGAGTCTCGTTCACCTTCGTTTCTTGGTAGAGTTCGTCGCCCGCGTGGGCGACTCGGATTTCACCGACGAGGAGTTCGAAAAGGAGATCAAGAGCAAATCCTTGATGGAGTTGATGAAGGTAATGTTCAGGTTAGAGCCTTGATTTTTCTCGGGCCGCGGCCTGCGGAGACCGCGAACGAGTGAAAACGAGTTGCGGGCCTCCGCGGGGCGAAGGCTGCGGCCCGCGCAGTTCTTCGAACTGCATTTGGCTGACGCATGTGAATTAATACGGCTCGGAGAACTGTGTTGCTTACACCTCCACCAGACGGTGGCGGATGGCGTATACGACGAGGCTGGCGGTGTTCTTGCAGCCGCTCTTTTCCAGAATGTTGGCGCGGTGCTTGTCGACCGTGCGTTTGGAGATGAAAAGGCGATCGGCGATCTCCTGAGTCGAGAGACCCTGACATATCGCAACCAGAATCTCCACCTCGCGGTCCGACAATCGGTCGCACTCCGCCACGGCGTCGGCAGCGTCGTCGCCCGCCGCCGCGGAGCGTATCGAGTGCGAGAGCGACTCCAGCAGCGACGCGCTGAAATAGGTGCCGCCCGCGTGGACCGTCTCCACGGCCTCGACCACCTCGTCGAACTCCGAATCCTTGAGCAGAAATCCCTTGGCGCCGCTCGACACCATACGCGAATAGTAGGCGTTGTCGCCGAACATCGACAACGTTATGATCTTCAGGTCGGGGCAGAGGGCCAACGCGCGTTCGGAGGTCTCGGCCCCGTTCATGGCGGGCATGGCGTAATCCATGAACACCACGTCGGGCCGCGCCGTGGGCAGCATGGCGAGAAACTCCTCGCCGCTTCCCGCGTCGGCCACGACCTCGAAGTCGGGGCGCGCCGAGAGCAGCACTTCAAACCGCGTCGGAAAAGCGAATGATCGTCGACCAGAGCTATGCGTATCATTTCCTTCGGTCTCTTTTACGCGCGGGACGCGCCTCGGCGATGGCTGCGGGGCGGGCGGTCAGACGCGTGGCGCCGCGCACGTTCACCTTCACCGACGCTCCCATGCCCTTGCCTTTCGACGAGCGGATGTCGAAGTCGCCGTTGAGCGAGTTGACGCGCGATTGTATGTTCGAGAGCCCCATGCCGCAATCCATCATGGCCTGAGGGACGAAGCCGCGGCCGTTGTCGGTGTACTGCAATTCGAGCGTGTCGCCGCCCGACGAGAGCGACATGCGGATCTCGCCGCATCCCGAGTGTTTGAGCGAGTTGGTAATCAGCTCGCACACCACGCGATACATGATCACCTCTATGTCGGTGTCGTAACGCTCGCCTCGCAGATTGGTGGCGAACGAGATCTTCACCTTGTGCAGGGCGGTCGAGCGGTCGATGAAATTCTGTATCCGCGCGCCAGTCCGAAGTCGCTCAGCACGTGGGCGAGAGGTTGTTCGATATCTCGCGCAGCGAGCGCAGGGCCTCGTCGACCACATATAGCGTGTTGTCGAAGATCTCGCGCTGCTCGCGGCTCATGTCGCTGTGCGCGAGGGCCGAAAGCGATATCTTGGCCGACGAGAGCAACGGGCCCAGACCGTCGTGCAGCTCTTTCGAGAAGTTGGCGCGGCTCTTCTCCTCGGTGCGCAGCACCGCGGTGAGGATGCGTTTGTCGGTGAGCTGGCGGTGGCGGTTCAGGCGGTCGATATATACGAACAGCCTGTGGAGGAACACCATGCCGACCGATATGCAGAACGACACGGCGATGTCGAACCATACCATCGTTATCACAGGCATGGGGTGGCCGTAATTCATCCACAACTGCAACACGCGCTGCACGGCCAGCACCGTGAACCCGACGAAAAAGAGTATCCAGATGGAGTTGTACTTCGTGACCCTCACCATGCGGATGGCGAAGTACATGGCAATCAACTGGATCACGATTGCCAGATAGAGCAGAATGCGGATCATCATAATTTATGGCGTTTGCGGGCTTGAGCCCTGATTATACTCTTGGGCGTCCGACGCCCGCGTTACCTGCGGCAGGAGCGGCGGACGGCGGCATGGCCGAATCACTTCAAAATCTTTTCCAAAAAGGGGAGGTGGCCGTAGTTGGTCATGTCGACCTGCACCGGCACCACCGACACGTAACCGTTGCGCAGTGCCCATTCGTCGGTGTCGTCGGCCTCGGGTTCGAAGTTGGTGTAGTTGCCCGTGAGCGTGAAGCAGGCCTTGCCCTCGGGATGCTCCTGACGGAAAAACTCCTCGCGCCAGACGCCGCGGCACTGGCGGCACACCCTCACGCCGCGGATCTCGTCGAGCGGCAGATCGGGGACGTTGACATTCAGGCAGAGCGGCCGCGAACAGTCGTCGCCGCGCTCCAGCACCGACTTCACGATCTCGCGGGCATAGTGTCGCGCCGCGCCGAAATCGGCGTCGGCGTCGTGGTCGGTAAGCGACAGCCCCACCGACGGCATCCGTAAAAACTGCCCTCGATGGCCGCGCCCATCGTGCCCGAGTAGAGCACGTTGACGGCGGAGTTGGAACCGTGATTCATGCCCGAAAGGACCAGATCGACGCGGCGGTCGCCCAACATGTGGTCGAACGCCATCTTCACGCAATCGGTCGGGGTGCCCGAGAAAGAGTATATCTCCAGCCCCTCTTCGCGGTGGCGGAGCTCGAGGTAGAGCGGTTCGAAAAGGGTTACGGCCTGACTGCGGCCGCTCTGCGGCGTGGCGGGGGCCACGGCCAGCACGTGCCCGAACTCGCGGGCGACCTCTATGGCCGCGGCGAATCCCTTCGCCGAATATCCGTCGTCGTTGGTGACGAAAATAAGTCTGTCGTTCTTCATCTTGCGTTCAGGTGCGGATCCCGCGACTCGTCGCCCGTGTCGGATCCGCGTTCTTTCGTTACGTTAACTTCTCACACAAAGGTAAAAATAATATGCGGTTCCGCAAGTGCGCGGCGGATTATTCGGCCTCGGTCCGCGCGTATTTCATGCGGCAGGGCTGTTCGAGGCCGCACGCCTCGATCAGAGGCAGATCGGCGAAGATGCGCTCCGTGTCGCCGTCGGCCGCGATACGCCCCTCGCGCAGCACGATGGTGCGGGGACATAGCTCGGGAATCATGTCGATGTCGTGGGTGGCGATGAGCATGGTGTGGTCGAATCGGGCGAGCAGATCGATTATCTGACGGCGGGCGCGGGGTCGAGGTTCGACGTCGGCTCGTCCATGACCAGTATCGACGGCTCCATCGCCAGCACCGTCGCTATGGCGACGCGTTTTTTCTGGCCGCCGAGAGGCGGCAGGGGCGGAGTCGCGCAACGCCTCCGCGCCCACGGCCCGCAGGGCCCGCGTCACTCGCTCCTCGATCTCCTCGGCGGTGAGTCCCATGTTGGCGGGGCCGAACGCCACGTCCTCGCCGACGGTGGGCATGAAGAGCTGGTTGTCGGCATCCTGAAACACCAGTCCCACCGTCTGCCTGACGATGGGCAGCGTCTTGCGGGTGACCGTTATGCCGCCCACGTCGACGCGACCGCTCGAGGGCAGCAGCAACCCGTCGGTGTGGAGCAGCAGGGTCGATTTTCCCGCGCCGTTCATACCTACCAGAGCGGCCTTTTCGCCGTGCCTGAGGGTGAACGACACGCCCCGCAGGGCCTCGTGGCCGTCGGGATAGGTGTAGCGCACGTCGTCGAAACGCAGATAGTGGTGGCTCATGACGGAAAAATTTGTTTTATATGAACTGCGCCGCCAACCGCTCGGCGGGCCCGAGAGTCCTCGCGGCCAGCAGCGCGGCGCACCACGCGGCGAGGACGAGGGTATCGCTCCGCCGCCACTTTTCGCCGCCGCGGGTATCGACGGCGGGGATGCGCCCCGTAAATCCTCGGCGAGCATGGCGTTGTGTATGTGCTCGGCGCGGTCGAGCGTGCGCAGCAGCAGTTGCCCGACCGTCTCGGCCCACAGCCCTATGGGGTAGGAGCGTCGGCCGTAGCCGCGGGCGTCGCGGGCGCGGAGCATCTCGAGCGTCTCCTCCGAGAGCAGCCGTATGTAGCGGAACACGAACAGAAGCTGCGCGGTGAGCGCGGCGGGCACGCCCAACCGTTGCAGGCTGCGGCAGAAGCGGAGATATCCCGTCGACCGTATCAGCACGATGAGTATCTGTACCGACAGCATGCCGCGCACGAGGATCGACGCGAACGTGATCCACCCCTCGGTGACGTTCACGCTCCTATGCTGAAAACCGTGTCGCGGAGACAGATCGGATTGAACAAGCCTATCATGGCGGCGAAGGGCAGCGCTATGAGCGAGCGTCGGCAGACCGCTCCGTAATCGATGCCTCCCGCGGCTGCCGCCGCGATGGGAAAGAGGGCGTACAACAGCAGCTCCGAGAGTTGCGCGAGCGGCACGGAGAGCATCGTGACGAGAAAGAGCGTCGCGGCCGCGGTCTTGGAGCGCGCATCCATGCGCTGAAGCGGGCTCGGCCGTTGCGAAGCCCGTTCCAGATCGTCGAGCGCGCATAGGACTCGTTGCAGCCTCTCCTTCATCGATCCCGCCGCAGAGTCCGCATGAGGCCCGAGACGCCCAACGCCGCGACGATGATCGCGCCGCTGCCTATCACCCCGCCGCCGAGGCGTTGTAGTCGGGCATGACGGCCGTGCGTTCGGCGACGGCGGCCGCTGCGCGGTGCAGAGGTCCGTCGGCCGCGTCGGCGGGTTCGGCCGTTCCCGCAGTCCGTTCGATAGACCACTCCAATCCGTCGGGTCGGACGAGGCTATGTGCGAGACGCCTCCCGTAAGCAGCGCGGCCAAGGCTATGACCGCGGCGGCTCCCGCGAGGGAGCGTCGTTTCTCCGCCTCCGTTCCCGCCGCGTCGGCCAAGAGCTCGGGTCGGTAACGGCGCACGACGCAGAGCACGGCGGCGGTGGCGACGCCTTCGCACAACCCTATGGCCAGATGTATGGGCATCATGAAGAGCAGGAACCGCCCCGCGGGCAGCGCCGTTATGCCCGACAACTCGGTCTCGGCCGTGACGGCCGCGGCTCCCATCTCGAGGGCCGCGACGGCGGCGAGGATCGAGGCGGCGAAGATGCGCCCCGTCGAGGCGTCGCGCCGCATGAGCGGACGGAACACGAACGGATAGGCGACCAGACACGACAGGCGGCCATGTTGAGTATGTTGCAGCCCAAAGCCAGAAAACCTCCGTCGGCGAAGACGAGGCATTGCAGTATGAGCACCGAACAGAGCGCGAGGAACGCCGCCCACGGCCCCAGCAGGGCCGCGAGCAGTATTCCGCCTACGATGTGG
>PDYJ01001262.1_pt1 | contig 11797 bp, 17 predicted proteins | sample 1430841 | NCBI WGS metagenome assembly PDYJ01 (sample SAMN07237672, study PRJNA390542) | Gut metagenome, whole genome shotgun sequencing project. | isolation source: fecal pellets | host: Mus musculus | place: USA: New York, NY | collected 2016-10 | reverse complement strand
CGCCGATCGCTGGAAAGATGCTAAGCGCAATGTGGTGAAACACTCCACGTTCTGCGCCTACGCCCTCGTTCTCAAAACCCACCTTCTCCCGAAGTTTGCCGACTATACCGACATCACGGAGGAAGCTGTTCAACAGTTCGTGTTCGACAAAATCGCCGCAGGGCTGTCGCACAAGAGCATTCACGACATCGTGGCGGTGCTGAAAGCCGTCGCCAAGTTCGGAGCGAAACACGGTCTTTGTCAATCACACGATTTGGAGATTGTCTACCCTCCGTCCGTGACTGTCCGTCAACTCCCGGTGCTGTCGCTACTACATCACCGAAAGCTGATGCAATCGCTCACCGCTGCACCAACACCGCAGAACATAGGAATAATGCTTGCCTTATGCTGCGGCTTGCGTATCGGCGAAGTTTGTGCCATGCGCTGGGAGCAGGTGGATATGGTGCGACGTATAATCTCGGTTCGCGGCACGGTAGGCAGAATCTATAACTGCGAGAAAGGGGTTACCGAACATTACGCCTCATCACCCAAAACTCGCAATTCGGTAAGGGAAATCCCAATTTCCGCTCCACTGCTTGCGCGCTCCGCAAAGTGCGCCGACAACAAGAGGCAAATATATACGTTGTCGGTTCAGGCTCTACCCCGAAAGAGCCACGCACCTACCGCGAGACATTCTCCCGAATGCTGCGCCGATTGAAGATTCCGCCCATCGTGTTCCACGGCCTGCGCCATACTTTTGCCACCCGATGTATCGAGAGCGGCTGCGACTATAAGACGGTAAGCGTCATACTCGGTCACTCCAATGTGGCGACGACCCTCAATCTTTATGTCCATCCCAACCTCGACCAAAAGAAACGCTGCTTAGACCGGCTAAACAAATTCCTTCGGCTTGAAACCACTCCAGACAGGGATTTTCAAGAGTGAACGGCACAGGAAAAAAACAGGCAAACGGGCGTAGTTAAAAATCCCTAACGCCTTATAAATATCTCAAATTCATTTGTATCTGTTTTCCACCACCTTCCCCAAAAGTACACTATTCGTACACCGCAATATCTATATGAGATTGATTGTCAGAATAGTTGCAAGCCGTAAGATAAATTTTCCAGATTTCCAAGTGTCAAGAAGGAGCGTCGAGTAAACGCTTTTCAAAAAATATAGGCGTCAAACCCACCCGCATGCCCTTGACCGGGCTTCTGCGTGTTCGGTCTGACGTGGCAAAGGTAGGAAAAAATTTTGGAATGGGCAAATTTTTGCGCGGAGCGCAAAAAAGTGTAGAGTCAAGTGGCAAGTGCAAAATTAGCAAATCATTCGGAAGAACTCAATTTTCGGTGTTGAAAAACCTAATTTTTTCCTCGGTCTCTCATTGATTTGGTACTGAACTTTGTTAAGTTGATCCTGGGAGACAAGTCTGAAATCAGTGCCTTTCGGGAAATATTCTCGCAATATCTTGTTCATGTTTTCAATCGCGCCCTTTTGCCCTGAGCAATACGGGTCTGCGAAATAAACGGTACAGTCCAAGGCGTTACAGATATTCTTGTGATTCATAAACTCAACACCATTGTCTGTTGTAATGGTGTGTACAAACTGCTTGTATGGCAGTAATAATCGAATGACTGCTTCCTCAACATCGGCCGGTTTCTTTAGATGGGAGCTTTGTCTGAATGAAGAAGTTCCGGCTACGTTCGATTATGGTCAGGACAGCACTTTTCTGTTCGGCTCCGACTACCAGATCCATTTCCCAGTCTCCAAATCTTTTGCCGTCGGCCTCGGCCGACGGTCATGGATTGAAACCCTGTCTGGTATCATGGATTTTCCTGCCGTCTTGTATGGCTTGGCCTGATGTCTGCGATGTTTCATTCCATGATGCGTGTACTGGCTATACTTCTCAAGGTCTGACCTTATTTCCTGATATATACGTTCATGGATATCTGTATGCCCTCCAGTTTGAGTTTGCCGGATATCTGTTCGGGAGACCATCTTTTCTCGACAAGCAGCTTCATGGCACGTTCCAGAACACCGGGCTTGAGCGCTGTGTTCCTAACTATACGCTCCCGTCTTTCCTTCGCCATCTCATTTGCCAGCCCGGGACTGTAGCCGCCTCTCTTGTTACGGTTGCGTTTGAGTTCGCGACAGACGGTAGACGCCGCAATCTTTTTTGCGGGAGCCGTATTTCCTTTTAATGCCGCCTCTTCTTCGCGAAGGCGGTTCAACTCGTCTGCTATGGCCTGAAGCGAAGAACCATTTTGGCGCATGGCAGAAATTGTGTATCTTTGCGCAAGGGTTAATTGATTGTACATGAGCAATACAAAATTAATTAATCTTCGGGAGACTTCGGTCTCCCTTTTTGTTTTTTTGTATTGCCACTATGGGAAAGGTTTTCTTAGCCATGGCCGCCGTCTAAAATTATGAAAACGGAGCTGCCGCAAGACAGCCCCGTCTGTTTCCACGATTTCAGCGTGGCGGATGAATCTATTGCTTGGTCGAGTTGCTCCTCTGCAGGGCTCGCCTCCTCTTCGATCCACGGGGCAAAGTTAACACTTTCCCTTGAATCTACATCATTTAGGCTCCATAACGTTGCACTTCGTTTTGGAATCTACAGAGCGCAAAAAAGGATTAAGTATGAAGGATTAAGTATGAAGGACGCGGACTGGGTGCGGACTTGGCGGTTTCAAACCAGGGACTCGTGATTTTCGTCCTATGTTGCAAACCAAATAAATTAACATTTTTAACAACATTAGTGAAAAATATATAGGCGCATTATTGTTATAACACATAGAGAGTTGAAGCGGAAACAGGCTCTGCTGAGGAGCAACCTGTCAGGAATAGACTCTTCGCTTTACACCGTAAAGTTTCGAGGGCCGGTCAGCACCGGTCCTTTTCTTTACGGGTTAAGCCGTGATGCCTAAAAAAAACCTAACCCAATAAAGATAAAACTTGTCCGACAAACTCCTATAAGCGGACGCGATGCCGCAGATTCACGTTCAGTGATCAAGTTATGTGCCGCAAACTGGTTAAAGCGGACGCGATGCCGCAACGAAAACCTGGCGGTAAGATAGTTTGGCCGTTCGTCGGACAAGTGTTTTTTTATTTGAGAATTCCGTTCTCATATTTATTGCCGGTACGAAGTACATACCGTATTCTGTTAACAAGTTTACGCGCGATTCGGATTATCGCGTTGTTGGACTTCAGTCCGCGTTTTTTGTAGTTTGTAAAGACCATCCCCATGGCGGGATCAAGTGCGACAGCCCGCCATGCGCTCTCTATGAGCAGGCTGCGCAGCATCCTGTTGCCCCTGACGGTAATGCCCAGGGTCGTCTTTTTGTCATCCGATGCCCTCACATCTGGCACCAGCCCCACATATCCTGCCAGATGGTCGTCGGACTCGAATCTGTTTATGTCCACGACATAGGCGCAGATGGCGGCCGAGTTCAGCCTGCCGATGCCGGGGATGCTCCTTATCAGCCCGTCCATTTCCTTATAACGGGGAAGTAGTTTGGTCAGTATGTCCCTGTCCGCTTTTTTCACAAGGTCCGACACGTGGCGCAGCTCGGAAATGTTGTCCAGCATTATGTCCCCTGAGACGGGGCAAGCCGCGGTGCCACTTCCTCCTCCATCCACCCCAGGAACGCGCGGCTCCAGTGTCTCGTGGCGGATTTGAACTCCTCGGGATAACCGATCCCGTGACGGTGCAGGCTGCTCTTCAGGCGGTTCTTCAGGCGCGTGCGCGCTGTCACGAGACGGTTTCTCTGCGACAGGAGCTCCCTGTGGCTCTCCACGGTCTCGTCGGGCACGAAGATGGCCGTCAGGCCGCCCTCCATGAGATTGCGGCATATCTTGACGCAATCGACCGCGTCGGTCTTGCGCATGCGTTCTTTCTGGGAGTCCGAGATGTCGGCTGCGTGGAACACGATGTTGTCGATGCCGTGCTTCAGCAGTTCGCGGTGGGCGGAGAAGCCGCTGAAGCCACACTCGTATGCCGAGTGGTAGGTCGCTTCAGGAACTCCCTGTCAAGATAGGCGCGTAATGCCCCGGCGTCTGCCGGCTGTGAGAACGGTTTCTTGCTGATGTGACGGGTGCGGACGCAGATGTGCCACTGCTTGAGATGAACATCTAGTCCGATGTATACGTTTTCCCCTTTGAAGGAAAGTTTGTAACTTTGCGTATCTTCTAACTTTCGCATAGGCTTGGTTTTATATTATTGGTACTAACTATAAAACTTTTAGCCTATGGCGAAAGTTTTTTAGTTTCGTACGTTTGACGCTGCAAACATACGAACTGGTTTGAGGGATTGGATTTGTAGATTCCAAAACGAAGTGCAACGTTATGGAGCCTAAATGATGTAGATTCAAGGGAAAGTGTTAACTTTGCCCGTGGATCGAAGAGGAGGCGAGCCCTGCTGAGGAGCAACTCGACCAAGCAATAGATTCATCCGCCACGCTGAAATCGTGGAAACAGACGGGGCTGTCTTGCGGCAGCTCCGTTTTCATAATTTTAGACGGCGGCCATGGCTAAGAAAACCTTTCCCATAGTGGCAATACAAAAAAACAAAAAGGGAGACCGAAGTCTCCCGAAGATTAATTAATTTTGTATTGCTCATGTACAATCAATTAACCCTTGCGCAAAGATACACAATTTCTGCCATGCGCCAAAATGGTTCTTCGCTTCAGGCCATAGCAGACGAGTTGAACCGCCTTCGCGAAGAAGAGGCGGCATTAAAAGGAAATACGGCTCCCGCAAAAAAGATTGCGGCGTCTACCGTCTGTCGCGAACTCAAACGCAACCGTAACAAGAGAGGCGGCTACAGTCCCGGCTGGCAAATGAGATGGCGAAGGAAAGACGGGAGCGTATAGTTAGGAACACAGCGCTCAAGCCCGGTGTTCTGGAACGTGCCATGAAGCTGCTTGTCGAGAAAAGATGGTCTCCCGAACAGATATCCGGCAAACTCAAACTGGAGGGCATACAGATATCCCATGAACGTATATATCAGGAAATAAGGTCAGACCTTGAGAAGTATAGCCAGTACACGCATCATGGAATGAAACATCGCAGACATCAGGCCAAGCCATACAAGACGGCAGGAAAATCCATGATACCAGACAGGGTTTCAATCCATGACCGTCCGGCCGAGGCCGACGGCAAAAGATTTGGAGACTGGGAAATGGATCTGGTAGTCGGAGCCGAACAGAAAAGTGCTGTCCTGACCATAATCGAACGTAGCCGGAACTTCTTCATTCAGACAAAGCTCCCATCTAAAAAACCGGCCGATGTTGAGGAAGCTGTCATTCGATTATTACTGCCATACAAGCAGTTTGTACACACCATTACAACAGACAATGGTGTTGAGTTTATGAATCACAAGAATATCTGTAACGCCTTGGACTGTACCGTTTATTTCGCAGACCCGTATTGCTCAGGGCAAAAGGGCGCGATTGAAAACATGAACAAGATATTGCGAGAATATTTCCCGAAAGGCACTGATTTCAGACTTGTCTCCCAGGATCAACTTAACAAAGTTCAGTACCAAATCAATGAGAGACCGAGGAAAAATTAGGTTTTTCAACACCGAAAATTGAGTTCTTCCGAATGATTTGCTAATTTTGCACTTGCCACTTGACTCTACAGAGGGATTGGATTGATTCTTTTTTTTGTTTTGTAACTAAATTTTGGTTATCTTTGTTGCTTAAATAAATGTTATTGGTACGAAGGATAAGCTTGTAGAGCGTTTTAAGTCGCAACCTTGTGATTTCTCCTGGAATGAGCTTGTTCGTTTGTTTGCCGTTTTTGGTTATGAAGTCGGCAACAAGGGAAAGACGAGCGGATCGAGGATAATTTTCAAGAAGGGGGAGAGCGCATACGCAGCTCATAAACCACATCCGGGAAGTATTGTCAAACCATACGTGAAGAAGCAGGTGATGGACTTCCTTAAAAATAATAAGTTGATATGAATACGATGAGTTATAGGGGCTACGTGGGTAGCATAGAGGTTAGCGAGGAGGATGATTGCCTTTATGGAAAGGTGATGGCTCTTCCGCATGACACGATGATTACGTATGAGGGTAACACCGTGGCGGAGCTTCGTGAGGATTTCCATGGTGCGGTAGATGATTACCTTGCTTTTTGCGAGGCTGAGGGTATAGAGCCACGGAGGAGTTATTCGGGGGTTTTGAATGTGAGGATTTCGCCGGAGACGCACAGTAAGGTGGCAATGCTGGCCAAGCAGGCTGGGGTTTCGATCAATTCGTTTATACGGAGTGCGGTGGAGAAGCAGGTATCGGCGATGCTTTAGTGGCCGCGGACTCGGTTGGCGCAGGCCGGGGACGTCCTGCTCTCCATGTTGGACCGGGTGGTTTTTGCAGTTTTTAACTTTTTTTTGATTTGTTGGGATGGTAAATTTTTCTACTTTTGCACAGTTTTTGCTTTTTTGAGCAATGGATGTTGTTTGTGCTTTTGCGCAATAGGAGTTGCTTAGGGCATTTTATTTCGTTTCATCATTCCCCTCCTTATTATATATATATATGCATATGGAAAACCTCCCGATTGTATATCTTTTTGACTCTGTCGAGAGTCATGAGAATCTTCTCCCGCTTAGTTTTACCCGTCCCGTGGCTGATTTTCGCGTCGGCATAACCACCGTGCGTGAGAAATGGCAGCATGCGCTGCCGGGTGTCTACCGTTATCTTCCCGTGGATTACCTCCGGGAGAAGTTTGGCGACGTGGCTGATCCGGACGAGGCCGCTCTGTTCGTAGCCGGAGCGTTGATGCCGGACCCGTTTACGGTGGACGACGTGATGTCGCTCCGCGAGGGGAGGCTTTGCTTGCCGCGGGCGCTCCCGTGGCTTTCAGGGGAACGTGGCGCGATTTCGAGGAGGGGAGATGGGAAGGACGCGAACTGAAGGAGCTTCCCGATCTGATAAGGTATCCTTTCGACGTATTCCTGCTCAACGCTAAATGGACTGAGCGCGACTTTTTCAGGCTTACGGCCGGACGCGAGTCGCAGCCGCTCGACGCTTCGAACCGCGTGATCGGGGATTTCACGGACGGCGACGGCCGGCAGATGCTTTTCCTCGAAGAGGGGGCGAAGGTGCAGGGCGCGACGATCAATCTCGCGAAGGGCCTGTCTACATCGGTCGCGACGCCGAGATCATGGAGGGGCGGCCGTGCGCGGACCGCTCGCCCTCTGCGCGAATGCCAAGATACGGATGGGGGCCAAGATTTATGGCGGCTGCACCTTCGGGCCCTATTGCAAGGTAGGGGAGAGGTGGACAATTCGGTCATGTTCGGGTTTAGCAACAAGGCCCACGACGGCTATCTGGGCAACGCCGTGGTAGGGGAGTGGTGCAACATCGGGGCCGGGGTCAACGCCTCCAACCTCAAGAACGACTATTCAAAGATAAGGGTCTGGAACTATCATTCGCACACATTCATGCGCACCGCCCTGCAGTTTTGCGGCCCGATAATCGGCGACCATACGAAGATCGGGGTCAACTGTATGCTCAACACGGCGACGGTCTTGGGCGTAGGGGTCAACATACACGGGCGGGATTTCCGAGGGTATTCGTGCCGAGCTTCAGCGAGGGGAGCGCCGTAGGCGGATTCTGCAACGTCACGATGAAGAAATTCGTGGAGATCGCCGAGCGTGTCATGTCGAGAAGGGGGCTGACGGTCACGGAAGGGGACAGGCGGATCTTCGAGAAAGTCTACGAGGTCGCTTCGCGATTCAAAGGATAGAGTTGCGGGCGGCTGGACTCGGTTTGTCGCAGGCAGGGGACGTCGTGCTCTCCATGTTGGACGGGTTTTTTTTGGATTTTTTTTTGGAATTTTTTGTTGCGTAATAGCTTGATTTTTATTAACTTTGCAGAGTTTTTGGAGCGACCTTATCGGAGGCTTGTGCTAAATGGCTGGTTTGCAGGCGTTTGGCTTGATGCTTGCGAAGGATTGGGAAGCTTTGGGAATTGATAAAAATTAGAAACAGGATATAAACAATATAAACTTTTTAGAGACTAAGAATGCCAACGATTCAGCAATTAGTAAGAAAAGGACGCGTGGCTCTTAAGGACAAGAGCAAATCGCCTGCCTTGGATTCATGTCCGCAGCGTCGCGGGGTATGCGTTCGTGTCTACACGACGACTCCCAAGAAGCCTAACTCGGCTATGCGTAAAGTGGCGCGTGTGCGTCTGACAAACGGCAAGGAGGTAAACTCCTACATACCGGGCGAGGGCCACAACCTACAGGAGCACTCGATCGTGATGGTGCGCGGAGGACGTGTAAAGGACCTTCCGGGCGTACGTTATCACATCGTTCGCGGCACGCTCGACACGGCCGGCGTACAGGGCCGCACGCAGCGTCGCTCGAAATATGGAGCAAAGCGTCCTAAAGCAGCCAAGAAGTAAGGAAGCCCGATTCGAGGCGGCTTAATCCGGATCTCCGGGCCGGTCTGAGAGACATGGCGGCGGAAGGAGAGGCCGGATGGTTGAGTAAACGGCGGCAAGAGAGCCGGCGTTGAAGATTCAAAACAACCGCAAACATTAAATCACCAACAAAGCAATGAGAAAAGCAAAACCGAAGAAACGGGTGACACTGCCCGATCCCGTGTTCCACGATGTCAGAGTGACAAAATTCGTCAACCACCTAATGTATGACGGCAAGAAGAACACGGCATACACGATATTCTATACGGCACTCGAGACCGTGAAGGCCAAGTTGCCGAACGAGGAGAAGAGCGCGCTTGAGATATGGAAAAAGGCGCTCGAGAACGTAACTCCCCAGGTGGAGGTGAAGTCACGCCGCGTCGGCGGAGCCACCTTCCAGGTGCCCACAGAGATCAGGGCCGACCGCAAAGAGTCGATATCAATGAAGAATCTCATCATCTACGCACGCAAGCGCGGCGGAAAGACGATGGCCGACAAGCTGGCCGCAGAGATCGTAGACGCCTTCAACGACCAGGGCGGCGCCTTCAAGAGGAAGGAAGACATGCACCGCATGGCCGAAGCCAACCGCGCATTCGCACACTTCAGATTTTAACATTGGTATTTTAAGTCATGGCTAAACAAGACGACCTCAAATTGACCAGAAACATCGGCATCATGGCCCACATCGATGCCGGCAAGACCACCACATCGGAGCGCATCCTTTTCTACACCGGCTTGACCCACAAGATCGGCGAGGTGCACGACGGAGCCGCCACGATGGACTGGATGGAGCAGGAGCAGGAGCGAGGCATCACCATCACCTCCGCCGCCACCACCACTTTCTGGAACTATAATAACAATAAATATAAAATCAACCTGATTGACACTCCGGGGCACGTGGACTTCACGTAGAGGTGGAGCGTTCGCTGCGTGTGCTCGACGGAGCCGTGGCCGCATTCTGCGCCGTAGGCGGCGTGGAGCCCAGAGCGAGACCGTATGGCGTCAGGCTGACAAATACAACGTTCCCCGTATCGGCTACGTCAACAAGATGGACCGCTCGGGCGCCAACTTCTTCGAGGTGGTGCGCCAGGTGCGCGAAGTGCTGGGCGCGACGCCGCTCCCCATCCAGATTCCTATCGGAGCAGAGGAGACTTTCAAAGGCGTGGTGGACCTCGTGCAGATGAAGGCCATCTTCTGGCACGACGAGACCATGGGCGCCGAATATGAGGTGGACGAAATCCCCGCCAACCTCGTGGAGGAGGCTGAGGAATGGAGAGACAAGATGCTCGAGACCCTCGCTGAATTCGACGAGACTCTCATGGAGAAATATTTCGACGACCCCTCGACAATCACCGTAGAGGAGATCAAGGCAGCCATCCGCAAGGCTACGCTCGCCATGGAGTCAACCCGATGATCTGCGGTTCGTCGTTCAAGAACAAAGGCGTGCAGACGCTTCTCGACGCAGTCTGCGCATATCTTCCCTCACCCGAGGACTCAGGCGCCGTGGAGGCCACGCCGTAGACGATCCCGACGAGATAGAGAGCCGCGAGCCGAAGCCCGACGCACCGATGTGCGCCCTCGCCTTCAAGATCGCCACCGACCCTACGTGGGCCGTCTCTGCTTCTTCCGCGTCTACTCAGGCGAAATCCAGAGCGGCAGCTACGTGCTCAACAGCCGCAGCGGCAAGAAGGAGAGAATCTCCCGCCTTTTCCAGATGCACTCCCAACAAGCAGAACCCGAAAGAGGTGATCGGCTGCGGCGACATCGGCGCCGGAGTAGGCTTCAAGGATATCCGCACGGGCGACACCCTTTGCGACGAGAACCATCCGATCGTGCTTGAGGCCATGGAATTCCCCGATCCCGTGATCGGCATCGCCGTAGAGCCCAAGACCCAGAAGGACCTCGACAAACTCGGAGTAGGTCTTCAGAAACTCGCCGAGGAGGACCCGACCTTCCGCGTAGAGACCAACGAGGAGACCGGCCAGACCGTCATCAGCGGTATGGGCGAGCTTCACCTCGACATCATCATCGACCGTCTGCGCAGGGAATTCAAGGTAGAGTGCAACCAGGGCCGTCCGCAGGTGACCTACAAAGAGGCCATCACCAAGCCAGTTGAACTTCGCGAGGTATTCAAGAAGCAGACCGGCGGCCGCGGTAAGTTTGCCGACATCATCGTGCGCGTAGAGCCCGCCGACGACGACTTCGAGGGCAGCCTGCAGTTTATCGACGAGGTAAAGGGCGGCAACGTTCCCAAGGAGTACATCCCGAGCGTGCAGAAAGGCTTCCAGACAGCCATGAAGAACGGCGTATTGGCCGGCTATCCCGTGGAGCGTCTGAAAGTCACCCTACTCGACGGCAGCTTCCACCCCGTGGACTCCGACCAGCTCTCATTCGAGCTCTGCGCCATCCAGGCCTTCAAGAAAGGCTCGGAGAAGGCCGGCCCCGTGCTCATGGAGCCTATCATGAAGATAGAGGTCGTGACCCCCGAAGAATCAATGGGCGACGTCATCGGCGACCTCAACAAGCGTCGCGGCCAGGTAGAGGGAATGGAGACCAGCCGCAGCGGCGCGAGAATCGTCAAGGCCAAGGCCCCGCTGGCAGAGATGTTCGGCTACGTGACGGCGCTCCGCACGATCACCACGTCAGGCCCAAGCACCATGTCGTTCAGCCACTATGCAGAAGTCAGCTCATCGATCGCCAAGAACGTGCTGACCGAATGCCAGGGCAGAGTCGATCTATTGAAATAATAATAGCAAAATTCAGATATGAATCAGAAAATCAGAATCAAACTCAAATCTTACGATCACAACCTCGTAGACAAGTCAGCCGAGAAGATCGTAAAGACCGTGAAGTCGACTGGTGCTGTGGTCAGCGGACCGATACCCCTTCCCACCCACAAACGCATCTTCACCGTCAACCGCTCGACCTTCGTCAACAAGAAGAGCCGCGAGCAATTTCAGCTCTCTCATCGTTCCAGCGACTGATCGACATCTACAGCTCGACATCGAAGACCGTAGACGCCCTGATGAAGCTCGAACCCAGCGCGCGTTGACGTAAGCATCAAAGTCTGAACAGGAACAAAGGCGGGGGCGCCCCCTCCGGGAGACGCCCCCGCAAACCAACCAACAAAACAACAACAACAAGAAGCCGGACGACATGGGCCGGCAAGAAATAAACCATAGTAAGAAATGCCAGGATTATTAGGAAAGAAAATCGGAATGACATCCGTTTTCAGTGCCGACGGAAAGAATGTTCCGTGCACTGTTATCGAAGTAGGTCCTTGTGTGGTTACTCAAATCAAGACCGTTGACAAAGACGGCTACGAGGCAGTCCAGGTAGGTTTCATCGACAAGAAAGAGAAACACACCACTAAGCCCGAGGCCGGCCAC
>PDYJ01003137.1_pt1 | contig 11802 bp, 11 predicted proteins | sample 1430841 | NCBI WGS metagenome assembly PDYJ01 (sample SAMN07237672, study PRJNA390542) | Gut metagenome, whole genome shotgun sequencing project. | isolation source: fecal pellets | host: Mus musculus | place: USA: New York, NY | collected 2016-10 | reverse complement strand
GGGATGTAGTTCTTGTCGCGGTGGTCGCTCGGATAGCACATGGGCAACATACCCTCGTCGATATCCTTGAACCGCTCGGGCAGCAGGAAATTCTCGATGAAGTTGCGCTCCATCTTAGCGTGGCCCGAGAGGTCGAACGCCACGCGAGCCGAGAAGTAGCTGTCGCACAGCCATCCCGCGCGTTCGCGCGACGGGGTGTCCATGAATATGTCGAGCGAGCTTTGGCGGTGCGTTTCGCGGGCCGTCTCGAAGAGTCGGTCGAGTTCGGCGTTGTCCGACGAGAAGGTTCCGCGCCATACGTCGGCGTTGCAGTAGTCGCGCATGTACATGCGCTCGATGGTGCACTTGCCGCTCTCCACCACCGCCTCGGCGAACTGCATGGTGTAGGGCTCGAAGCTCTCCAGATCGTACTCGCCCGCCGCCAGTTCATATATCACGTAGGCCTGACAACCCAGACGTTCGATGTGCACGTGTCCGTCGGCTCCCAAAAGCTCGTCGAACGACACGCGCAGCAGCGCAGGCTCCTCGACCTTGACGCGCATGCCCAGAAATCCGCTGCTGTTGCGCTCGAACTTGTATATTCCGCCTCCCTGCTCTACGGCGTCGTGCACTCTGTAATCGGGATATGCCACGCGGCGCGGCAGCAGAGCCTTCGCGGGCTGCTCGGCGAGCGCGACGGCCTCGACCGCCTGCCAGTCGGCTTGCTCTGCCCAGTCGTCGAACGACGGATCGAGGGCGTAACGCTCGATGAAAGAGCGTTGTATGCTGAAGCGCGGCACATCGGCCCTGCGCTGCTTCAGATCGTACGCGGCGAATTCGCTGCCCGTGGCCGCCACGATCTCGCCGCCGATCTCCACCTCGGCTTGCAGGAACGACGGCTGGTCGAGCAGATAGTAGTTCGGCTCGTTGTAGCCCGCCACCTCGATGGCGACCACGTTGCGGCCGCGGCGAAGGCAGCCGCTCAAATCGTAACAGTCGACGCGATAGAAGTCGTGCGCCGCGACGCTCGGGCCGTGGGCCACGAATCGGCCGTTGACGCGCAGGCGATAGTCGGTCGATGCGGCGATGCGGATCAGCGCATCGTTCGTCGCGCGCGTATCGATCACCTCGCGGAACGACAGGGTGAGATTCTTCTCCGTCTCGCGCCCCTCGGCCCACACGGGCAGCGCCCTCGCGAATGAGTCGCAGGCGGCGAGGTCGGGCGCGGCTTCGCGAACGCAGCCGAACGAAACGGCGGCGGCGAACGCGGCGAGTAATAGATATCGTTTCATAACTAAGCGATTGGGTTATATCGCAAATATATGAATTTTATCCGCATACGCCTCCCGCCCGACCCCACATAGAGCAAAAAACCGAGCGATTGGATCACCACATATAATCCGCGCCGACCGACGGCATGCCTCCGCCTCGAACCCCGTTCAGAATCCCGCCAGATCGAACCCGCGCTCCACTTCGGCGCGCGCGGCGCGAACGCCGTTCTCGATCTGCGACATGGCCGCCACGACGGGCACCATCGTGGCGCGGTCGCGGGTGTCGATCGGCTCGTCGGCCCCGACGCCCGTCATGTCGCACACGGCGTCGATGTAGAGGGCGGTGTGGTTCTCCTCGGGAGGGGCGTAACGCGAGATCATGCGGCGCAGGGTGTCGAGTCCGTACCGCAGACGGTAGGTGTCGAGCAACACGAACATGGCGCGGTAGCCCCACTCCATCGATTCGAACTGCTTGAAGTCGGGATCGCGCGAGGGGTGCACCTCGCCGCGGTAACGCACCCGCGAGCGGCGGATATTGCCCGGGTTGCGATTGGCTATGCCTCTACTCATCGCGCACCTCCCCTCTTTCGGTCTCCTTCACGAAGCGGCGCAGACGGCGCAGCAGCCGCGAGTCGCCCATGCGGCAGGCGTTTTCGAGAAACGACCACATCTCCACGCCGCACACGAAGCCTGCGAAAAGCCGCGCGAAATCGGGCGGGAACAGCCCCGCGGGCAACGTGTCGACGATGCGGGCCATGGCGATGGCTACTATGGCGAAGCCCAGCTTGCGCACCGTGCGCCACGCCTCGCGGCTCTCGAAATACCATGCGCGGCCGTCGCGTCGGGCCTCGGCGCGCGAGGCTGCCACCCCGTCGCGAAGTCGACGCCGATAAATGCCGCACGCACCACATGAGGGGCGCGACGGGAGCGAAGAGCGCGACGAGGCTCCCCGCGCAGCCGTTAGCGTATCTGTACAAAGCCTCCATCGCAGCAGCAGCGTTTAAGGATGTTGTCGTCGGGATCGTATTCCGCCATCGAGGCGGCGTGGGCGTCGAGGTAGTCGGACATGCGGCGCACCGCCTCGCGGGCCCTGATGCGCAAGGCGCGCATCAGTTCGGCGCGGGTCGCGGCGTCGGCGGCCTTGCGGTTCGCGCCCGCGGGCACGGCCAGTCCCGTCTGCCCCGTGGCGGCGTTCAGACGCGGCTGCACCACCAGACGCACGCAGAGCGCGAGGGCGGGAGCCGCATACTCGCTCACGAAGTCGGGATAGGCCCCCTCGCGCATCGCTTCGCACAGCGCGCGCCCCGCCACGGGCTCTATGCGGCGGCGGAGAGCGGCTTCGATGTCGGCCTCGCCGATGGCTTCGGGCGAGACGTATTCGCCGTCGGTGAACGCGAGGCGCACCGTATCGGCGGGTGTGATAATGTTGTTCATGACAGTTTCAAGGTTGGAATGACGAGGCGTGTTTTGCGACCCGCAGAGTCGCGCGGGCCGCAGCCTCTGCCCCGCGGAGGCCCGCTGTTGTTCGCGATTGCCCACACGCGAGCTCCGCAGGCTGCGGCCCCGAACGGCGCCTAATCTATTCTGGTTATGTTGTACTTGGTGATCTGCGACAGATAGGGCTGCTGGCGTTCGTCGTCGGGATCGAATTCGAGTCCGTCTGCCTTGCGCGCCTCCCACACCTTCATGTATATGGGCTTCGAACGGGTCGGGGGACGGTTCACGATCTCCAGCGACGAGGCGTCGACTCCCGTCACCTCGCTTATGAGACTTTTGACGGGCTCCATCAGCTCCTCCTGCTCGGCCAGAATGACGGTGTTGAGCGCCACTTCGTACTCGTGCAGGATGCGTTCCGAGCTGAACCCCGACGAGTAGTCGAGTCCGCTGAGCGAACGGAACCACGAGTGGGCTATTACGATGTCGCTCGTGGCCTGCTCGTGCAACGCGCTCCAGTCGCCTTCGTTGCGCGCCTCGATGGGTATGAAGCGCGAATTGTCGGTCTCGGAGCCCTCCTTGATGACGAACATCACCTGCCCGGGATTGCCGGCGAACCGCTGCTCGGCCATGCGCACTATGCGCTCGGCTTCGGCTTCGCTGTCGGCCGTGGCGTCGAGCATCATCACGCCCGAGAGCTGGAACGAGTTGTCGAGTCGCGCGATGTTCCAGCAGTCGGTCTTGTAGGCTATGGCCGACACGCCCATGCCCGCGATGTACTTCGGCACGCCGTAATGGGTGAACATCGGTTCGTACTCCTTGTAATGTATCACCGTGCGCAGCGAGCCGTCGCCCTGCTTCTCGAACAGCGGATAGAGCGGCAGCGTGCGCGCCTCGTCGGGGTTGAACGCGCTCCAGTCGTGGTGCAGCAGCACGTGGCGGCCGTCGCGCGCTATGCGGCAGCGCGAAGCGTCCTGATGGTAGAGCGAGAGGAACGACCGCTTCTCGTCGGTGACGGCTTCGAGAAACGCGTTTCCCATCAACGACTTGTCGAACGCCAGACGGCTCATCACCGTGCGCAGCGACTCGCCGTCGCCGTTGATGCGTCCCGCCATGCGCCCCAGCAGGGGCAGACGCTCGTCGAACGAGAATCCCTTGCCCGCTATGTAGTCGGCCTTGTCGTTTATGATGCGGCGGTGGGTGGTCGATCGGCGCGACATGAGCGAAAGGGCGTAGGGCAGCATGTTGTCGTCGCCCCAACGCCAGAATTTGTCGCTCCGCACCGTGCGCCGCGATATGGCGAAAAGCGGCTCGGGACTTCGGTCGCCCACCGCCACCGCGCTTTTTGTTCTGTTTTGTTCCATGTTTGAGATTCGTTTTATCGGTTAAGGAAGATGTTTGCACCTCGTCGTTCCGCCTAAGCTTTTCACTCGAAAGCCGAGCTTACGTCGCGGCAGGCGAGGACGAGCTTCACCCGCGGCGAGTCGTTGGGCCGCTCGCCCGAGAGGAACCGCAGCGATTGCAGCCGCAACGCCTGCTCGAATCCGAAGCGCGGGCACCACCCCGCCACGATCTTCTCGCCCGTGGCCGTCTCGACCACGGCTGCGACCCCTTCGGCGGCGCAGCGGCGCAGAAAATCCCGATCGAACCACTCGGCGGCGAGCTTGCGGTCGGAGCAGAGCGCGAGGGTGTGGAGCACGCTCACCTGCCCGTCGCGGGCGGTGAGCTCCTCCTCGTACGACGACCCGTCGTCCATGAGCGGCACGGCGACGCCGCGGCCCGCGACCATCTCCTGCGGCGAGGCGAGGCCGCCGACGGGAAAGAGCTCCGCCGCGACCACCCCGCCCACGGGTTTGTAGAAATCGGGTAGGGCCATAGGTTACTCCGCGTTGATGTAAGCCGACACCAGATCGTCGTCGAGGATCTCGCAACCGATGGCGAACACGGCGCGCTGGCGATTCTCCATCTCGTCGGGTTGTACCACATGCGCACCTCCGAGCCCGGGCTGTCGGCGGTGTTGACGGCCATCACCAAATTGCGTCGGTCGGTGAAGATGCAGAAGTTGGACGAGAGCGAGGTGTTGCTTATGGCGGGTTCGAGGTTGACCTCTATGACGGGGAATCCGTGATACGAGAGCATCTTGCGGCCCGTCTGGGTGTCGGTGTAGGTCGCCGCGCCGAAGTTGTCGTCCAGATACGACTCGTAGAGCGAATAGATGACGGGCGAGACGAAGAAGGCCGTCTGCCCCTCCTGATAGAGCCCCTTGAGGCGCGGGCTGGCGTTGCGGACGGTCATGTCGAGCACGTCGCGGATGGAGTAGTCGCCCAGATAGCCGTCCAGATTTTTGTTCGAGTAATGGAACGCGTCCGCCTTCACGCGGTCGGTGACGATCTTCAGCAATCCGTCGAAAGCGTTGTAGCCCGTCTGGTAGGTGTTGCCCTTGTCGCCCAACCAGAGGTTCATGCGGATGCTCTCGGCTATGGCGCGGCGGAACAGCTCGGTCTCGGCGGCCTCCAGCTCGGTGCCCGTCAGATCCTCCATGTTCACATCGCTGCGGTTGGTGATGAGCTCGAAGATGGTCGAGAAGTAGTCGCTCGCCGAAAAGGCGTTCTCGGCCTTCACGCGGGCCAAGGGGATGGTTTTCTGGTAGTGGACGCTCTTGTTGCCGCCGCTCCACGCCGAGTTCTTGTCGAACGGGGCGAGGACGTTGGTCGAGTGGTCCCACATCTGCACCACGGTGGCATGGGCATGTTGTAGAGGACGCGTATGCCGAGCGACTCGGCCGAGGGTCCCGAGAGCAGGGGACGGAAGAAGATGGTTTCCAGCTCGCGGCCGGTGTAGTTCTTGGGGTTTACGATGATGTTTGACATGTGATTGAAGTTTTGATGGATTGATTAGGGTAGTATTGAAGTAGAAACGGAGCAGTTTGGAAAACCGCAATATTCACCGCGGCGGTTTTTCGGTTACCTTTTGGCCGAGCAAAAGGTAACGTATGTTTATTACAAAGAGGTATTTGCGACTCTCTGAGTCGCGCAGTTCGCCGCCGCCCCACTGCGGCGGACTGCGACTCGCACAAGGCTCGTGCATGTCCTCCGCCGTCGGCGAACCGCGGAGGCTGCCGTTCGAAAACGGGATTCGGCGTTACGCCCGCGCTGCGAACGCCTTGGCGTCGTCGGAATACGCTCGTTCGTTCGCCTGCGAGCGGGGAGCGTTCATCGAGGGATCCTCCGCGGGCTCCACGTCGGTGCGGCCGTAACGCCTCTGCCCCTCGTCGAAAGCTATCGGCGCGGTCGCGACGGCTGCCCGAACCGACGCGTCGCCGCCCGCTGCGGGCTTTTTGTCGGTGTGTTCAGCTCCCTTCGACGGTTGCGGCTCGGCGGGAATATCGACCTTTTTCCGTTCGCGCCGCGCCTCTTGTTTCGCCTCGCGCTTCTCGCGCATGCGCTCCATGAACTGCTCCCAGCGGTAGGCGAAGCGGCGCAGCAGATAGCGCGCTATGGTCCCCGCCACCGAATCGACCACTCCTATCGCCTCGGCGCGCGCCGAGGGCATGGCTCCGCCGCTCTGCGAATCGGGATTCGGCGCGACGGGATCGGGAGCCTCGGGGGCGGGAGGCTCGGCCGAATCGGGATCGGGGATGGACACGCCCGTCAGCAGGGCATCGATTATGCGGTCGGCCAATCCCGCCTCGACGGTCTCCTCGGCTGTGAGCCAGCGGCCCGCGCCGTCGTTCTCGGCCATCAGTTCGGCGAAGCTCCCCTCGTCGCGTCCCGAGCGGTCGGCATAGAGGCGGGCCAGACGGGCGTCGGTCTTGCGCAGCAGCTCGGCGCGGCCCTGCAACGTCGCCGAGTTGCCCTCGATGGCGCACGTGGAGTTGTGGATGAGATAGAGGGCGTTGGACGAGATCTCGCGGCGACCCTCGTCGGCGGCCTGCGCGATGATGGTCGCGGCCGAGGCCGTATAGCCGTAACAGCGGGTGGTGATGCGCGCGCCGAGCGACTGCAACGCCTCGTAGATAAGCAGGGCGTCGTTCACGTCGCCGCCCGTCGAACGGATGTTCACCACCACCGACGCGGCAGCCACTTCGGCTATGCGCGCCACCTCGCGACGGAACGTCTCATAGGTGGCCACGCGCGAGGCCGCATTGTCGAATTGATTCTGCTCGGGCACGCCGATTATGCCCTCGATGTCGATGTAACAGGTCTGCGCCTCGTTTCTGATCGTGATTTTGGTTTGCATAAGTAAGGTTTAAGGTTTTTTGGTTCGGTTGAAATATCTTCTTCTGCGGTTCGAAGAACCGCGCAGTTCGCCGCCGCCCCACCGCGGCGGACTGCAACTCGCGCAAGGCTCGTGCAATCCTGCCGCCGTCGGCGAACCGCGGGCCCGCGCCCCTTTTATCAGTCCCTTTCGACTCGGAAAAAGACGCACTTGGCCGCGCGCCGCGCGGTGTCGTACTCCTCGACGGAGCGGAGACGGTACAGCGCGGTCTGCCCCTCGACATAGAATCGGAACAGCGACCGTACGTTCGCGCCGTCGCTCTCGTAATCCAGAAGGGCCGTCAGCTCGTCGGGATCCAAGGCCATCGTGACGCTCACCGCCTGACGGAATCCCTCGGCGCGCCACTGCGCGTCGTAACGGCGGTGCAGCCCCGCGACGCCGTCGCGATCCTCGAAACAGAGGGTGAACGGCTCCGCTCCCGCACGATGGAACGCCGCGAGGGGTAGCTCGCGCCGTAGGAGGGATAGCCCCAGCGTTCGCCCGCGGGCAGGGCGCGCAACCCTTCGTAACGTACCACGCGCACGGCCTCGTCGCCCTCCTCGTCGGCGTCGCGGTCGCCCGTCTGCACCACCGAGGCCGACGGAGCCGAGGAGTAGACTCCCGCGGCATCGAGCGTGGCGCAGAATAGGGGGTTCACCATGCGCCGCTCGCCTCGCAAGGCTATCTGCGAGGGGGTGTCGAAGCTCCACTCGCCCAGACGTTCGCCGCTCTCGGCCTCGAATCGCGCGACCGCGCCGCCTCCCTCCGTACGATAGGCCAGCGTCCGCCGCTCGTGCACCTCGGCGGCCAGATCGCGCGTCTCGACGTCGCACGCGAGGTCGACCCGATCGCTCCAGTCATGTGTGTCGTCGCGGAAAAAGTCGTCGTACGGCTCGACATATACCCTTTTGCGCGCGTGGTCGGTGTAGAACCTCAGGTTGAACATCTGCTGCAACGCCGCGAGCAGCTCGGCCTGCGAGATCGCGTGGTCGGCTATGTCGGCCGCCACGATGGCGGAACCTTCGGCGGGCGCGGGCGAGAATACGGTCGTCAGACGGCACTCCTCGGAGAGCGTCACGCTCTGCCCCTCGCGCGCTCCGTGCAGATACATCCTCGCGAAGCGTTTGGGCGACGAGGGGGTGATCCTTTCGGGCGGCGACTGCACCGTCACGTCCACCTCGGTGCGACCCGTCTCTTCCACGTAACCGTCGTACATGGCCCAGTCGCCCGCATAGGGGGAGCAGCCGCCGTCGGCATTGCATATTTGCAACTCGCACTGCGCGCCGACGGCCGCCGCGGGCATCACCGCTTTCGTCGCGCGTCCCGACCACGAAGCGACCGCAACGCCCCCGCACATCAGGCGATAGGCCGCGCCCGCCTCGTGCTCGAATACGACGCACATGTATTCGTTCCCCGCCACGAGGGCGGCGCGACGGTCGCCGAAAGGGTTCGGGAGGCGGAACCGTATGTCGCACCCCGCATCGACGTACACCGAATCGAACCCCTCCAACCTCTCGCGCGAGAGGATGCGGTAGTCGGTGGTGTACTTCAACCTGAACTCGAACCCCGCGGTCACCGTCGTCACGGGGGCGAAGCGCGCCCCTCGGGAATCGACCGCGAAGACTCCGTTGCGGTTGTAGAGCTCCGCGCCGTGGGCCGCGTCGGCCGTATCGACGAAGTCGCCGAGCGAGTGGGTCAGCACCGACGGCGACACGTATACCCGCCCCAGAGAGTCGGCCGAGGCCGTCGCCTCGCTCGTGCGGCCCGCGCAAAACCCCATCGACGAGCGCAGCCGCGAGGTCGACGCGGCGCGATAGCGGCCGCTCATGCAGAGGCTGCGGAACTCCTCGCCCGCCATGAACTTGCTCCGCAACTCGTAACCCGCGTCGGCGAAGATGCGCTTCACGAGAGCCTCGACGGAGAGAAACGGCATGTAGTCGGCGGCGCTCATCATCCTCTGCGGCGGGTATATGCTCGTCGAGCTGTATGCCGCCCTATATTCGTCGCGGTGCACGGGCAGGAACTTAACGGGCGAATCGTCGCTCCAGCTGCTCTCTATCGCCTCGCCCGTGAGTGTGAGCGAGTAATCCCCGAGAGCCGCCCCTATTCGGGTCCGTGCCGCCCGTTCGGCCCACTCGCCCGCGTCGCCGAGATGCGGATCGTGTAGTGCGCCGCGCCGCCCGTCCGCCTCGTTCCCGTAAGCCGAACCGCGCCGCGCAACAGCTCCGCGCCGTCGCACTCTATCGTCCCCTCGTGCCGCGCCGCGTTGAACCTCTCGACGCAACATGGGTCGAGCGCATAGCCCAAAAGAGCGTCGTTGCGCGGCGTGGAGGGCAGATGCAGCGCGACGCTGCGGCCCGTGCGCGCGCTTTCGGGATCGGCCAGCGCGTCGAAGTCGTAAAATTTTTCCGAGAACGGGTTCCGCATCTTCGCGGCGCAGGTCGCACGCCACGGAGTCGATCTTAACGGTAATCATAACCGGCCCTCCTTTCCCGAGGCGCGGATCTCCACCTCGACCAAATTCATCTCGCCGCCGTGCAGCGTCGCTTTGTCGGTCGCGAGCGACACCCGCCGCGTGCGTCCGCCGCGCACCGCGCGCACCTCGGGCGACGCGAACCGCCTCGGCTATGGCCTCCGCCTGCGCGCGCGGCTCGTAGGCCGACACGAGCGTCAGGACGTCGTCGCGCCCCGTCGCGACATCCTCGCCGCCGAACGGGTGCAGGATGCGGCCGCGCGTCGCCTCGACGCGGCTCTGCTTGCGGGCGGGAAAGGTGTAAAGCTCGGGCGCGCCATGGTGGTTGAACCACGCCAGACGGCATGCGTCGGCGAGGTTCTCCGCGATCTCGTAGTCGATCGTGTCCGCCTCCTCGTCGTCGACCATGATCGTGACGCGCATCGACTCGGGTACGAAAGCGAAGCCTCGGGGCGTGACGGCCACGGTACGCTGCCCGCCGCGGGAGGGGTCAGGACCAGACGTTCGTAACCGCTGCCGAAAGCCTCGACCACGATCTCCACCACTGCGTCGGGCATGGCGAAGTAGCCTATCGCGTCGAACTCGTCCGCAGCCATCGCGCGGCGGTCGTACTGCGTGGTGAGAAGCGCATACAACTTGTCGTCGGCGACCTTGGCCGCGATGAAGGTCCGCACGGGGGAGGCGACGCCCTCGCCTCCACGCGCACCTTGACGCGGCCACCCGTGTCGACCACGGAGCACTCGGCCACCTCGTCGGGCATGCGGCAGCGGGCGGCGCGGCGGAGATAGGGGGCGATATCGATCTCGCCCGCAGTGGCGGCATAGAGTTTTTTTCGCGCCTATCGTCGCGCCGCTCTCGACGTCGACGATGGTAAACGTGATGTCGCGCGGCGCGCCCTCGGCGTCGAAGGAGTACGGCAGCGGTTCGCGGAACGACGTGAATCCCGCGGGAACGGATGTGAATTTCATGGGGTAAAAGGTTTTTAGGTCGGGTATTAGGGATTCGGGCCGCGGCCTGCGGAGCGACCGCGTGAATGAGCGAATGCGAATAGCAGGCCTCCGCGGGGCAGAGGCTGCGGCCCGCGCAGTTCTGCGAACTGCATGGTTTTCCGAACCGCGATTATATACTTGAATGTACCTTATTCGGAGCGTAGCGACCGAAGTCCCCTCCGAGGAGGGGATTTAGGGGAGGGTCAGACCTGTAAACGCGGCCAAGGGCCGCGGGTAAGCGACCGTCGGAGCTGTTTTTACGACAATATGACGTCGGTACATTGAAATATATAATTGCCTTCAGAAAAACGTCACGACATCGGCCGTGGCCGTGGCCGATACTTCGCCGTGAGTGGTCAGAGTGCTGTCGGCGGCGCGGATGGCGAGATTCTCCACCGCCAGCACGAGACTCTTTTTCGAGAGCGCGGTGAACAGATCCACCAGATCGTGTTCCAGATGCGCCCACGCTCCGTTGCGCTCCGCGGGCGAGAGTTTGGCGCCCGCATCGAGTGCGTGCAGCGTCACCGAGTAGGTTATCTTGCCGTGGTTGCGCCCCTCCATCGACGAGAATCGGGGCGGCGAGAGCCACATGGCGGGATAGGAGGCGACATGCTGCGACATGTAACGGTCGTCGGCCGAGTGGAACTCGTATCCGTTCTCAGCGGCGATGCTCTCGACGGCATCGAGGAGGTAGGTTCGGTTCATGTGTTGAGTTTTATGTTGATATATTGTGAATAATAGTCGACAGCGTGTCGATAACCGGCGCGGTCGGCCGAGGAATAAATTGTCCGCTCGTATGTTACAGCCTTTCGAGATATTGTCGATAACTCGGATCCGCCGACAACGCAATTGTCGATAATCTTCTGCGTTCGATATCGCGATGTCGGCTTTCGGGCGGTCGCGTATGGGCGTGCGAGGTGCCGCCCGCAGTTTCGGCAGGAATCATAAAGTTAAAAAATTGATATTTGTTTTTCAGGTCGAATACGGCTCTATTCCCCTTTCGATGCGCCGTTCATGGTGCAATATAATACGCGAAAAACCGTTTGTCAAGCATTTTGACAATAAAAATTCAATAATTTAATGCGATTGTTGCGACCCGAAGCCGCCGCTGCGGATTAACGCCTTGATTTGCTTGCGTATGCGTCGGTCGGAGGCGATGCGACCCGGTGGAGCGCAGTCGTCGAAGTCGGCCCGCACTCCCGAACATTCCGCCCTCGAAATATATGTTATTCCGTTATAAATTCTTACATTTGCAAATCGACACACCCGCCGCGGCCGTGCGGCTGCGCGAATAAAACCGAGACTATGATGGAGCAGGAACTCACAGTAGCGTTGATCTACGATTTCGACGGCACGCTGGCCCGGGCAACATGCAGGAATACGACTTCATTCCCGCCGT
>PDYJ01002433.1_pt1 | contig 11810 bp, 16 predicted proteins | sample 1430841 | NCBI WGS metagenome assembly PDYJ01 (sample SAMN07237672, study PRJNA390542) | Gut metagenome, whole genome shotgun sequencing project. | isolation source: fecal pellets | host: Mus musculus | place: USA: New York, NY | collected 2016-10 | reverse complement strand
TACAGATGTTATAATTTTATATTTTATTATCTTCCTCGGAGTCACTTTCTTCCGATTCTACTTCTCTTACCTTTGCGATACTTGCTATAATTACATCCTCATTCAAATTAATCAGCTTCACACCCGAAGTAACTCTTCCAAGTACCGAAATTCCCTGGCATTCCATACGAATAATGATTCCCTCCGTATTAATGATCATGACTTCATTATCCTCATTTACAGCCTTTACTCCGACTACATTTCCAGTCTTCTCAGTAATCTTATAGCATTTTACACCTTTACCGCCACGATTCTGACTGCTAAACTCTGATATTTCAGTACGTTTACCCATACCTTTTTCTGAAGCAATCAATAAATATTTACCCTGACAATCAAGCTGCATTCCAATCACTTCATCACGATCACTCAGATTCATACCACGCACACCCCATAGAAGTTCTTCCCGTAGAACGTACATCCTTTTCATGGAAACGGATACACTGACCATACTTCGTCACCATAAGAACATCTTTCTGATTATCTGTTACTTTTACTTCGATAAGCTCATCATCCTCACGAAGCGTAATCGCCGCAAGTCCGGTTTTCCTTACATTTGCATAATCCTGAATCGGAGTCTTCTTAACAAGTCCCCTCTTCGTTGCCATAAATAAATATTTGCCTTGCTCATATTTTTTCGATTGGAATTACTGCCGTAATCTTTTCCTCTGGCTGAAGCTGCAGTAAATTAATAATCGCAGTTCCTCTTGCAGTTCTTCCTGCTTCCGGAATCTCATATCCCTTCAAACGATATACACGGCCGGTACTTGTAAAGAACATAAATATAATGATGCGTAGAAGTCATAAATAATTCTTCCACATAATCATCTTCAATTGTCTGCATACCTTTAATACCTTTACCGCCACGATTCTGGCTCTTGAAAGTATCAACCGTCATACGTTTTATATAGCCAAGTTTTGTCATCGTAATTACAATATTCTCTCTTGGAATTAAATCTTCCATGGAAATATCAAACTCGTCAAATCCTATTGCCGTTCTTCTCTCATCACCATATTTATCACGGATAATGATAATTTCTTTTCTAATAACACCAAGCAAAAGCTTTCTGTCTGCAAGAATCGCCTTCAACTCATCAATACGTTTTCATTAATTCTTCATACTCTTTTTCCAGTTTTTCTCTTTCCAAACCAGTCAAAGCACGAAGTCTCATATCCACGATTGCCTGAGACTGCACATCAGATAAAGCAAATCGCTCCATCAATTCTGCTTTTGCAATCTGAACAGTTTTAGAACCACGGATAATCTTAATCACTTCATCAATATTATCAAGCGCAATCAATAATCCTTTTAAAATATGGGCACGTTCTTCTGCTTTATTTAACTCATATTCCGTTCTTCTTCTTACAACTTCTTCCTGATGCTTTAGATAATATCCAAGCATATCTAAAATATTCATAACCTTTGGCTGATTGTTTACCAGCGCAAGCATAATCACACCAAAAGTATCCTGAAGCTGTGTATGTTTATATAATTGATTCAAAATAACATTTGCATTGACATCACGGCGAAGTTCAATACAGATTCTCATACCCTCACGATTTGACTGATCACTTAAATCTGTAATTCCTTCAATTTTTTTGTCACGTACAAGCTCTGCAATCTTTTCGATCAATCTTGCCTTATTTACCATATATGGAAGTTCCGTTACGATAATACGGCTCTTTCCATTCGGCATCGTCTCAATATTTGTAACCGCACGTACGCGGATCTTTCCACGACCGGTACGATAAGCTTCCTCAACTCCGCGTGTACCTAAGATAGTAGCACCCGTGGGAAAATCAGGTCCCTTAATAATCTCAAGAATCTCTTCAATTGTTGTCTCTTCTTTATCTTCAATCTGATTATCAATGATTTTTACTACTGCATTGATGACCTCCTTTAAGTTATGCGGAGGAATATTTGTTGCCATACCTACCGCAATACCGGAAGTTCCATTCACCAAAAGATTCGGAAATCTTGCCGGTAATACTACAGGCTCCTTTTCCGTTTCATCAAAATTTGGCGTAAAATCAACTGTATTTTTATTAATATCCGCAGTAAGTTCCATAGAAATCTTACTCAAACGGGCCTCTGTATAACGCATCGCAGCGGCGCCATCACCATCTACAGAACCAAAATTCCCATGGCCATCAACCAAAGGATATCTGGTAGACCATTCCTGCGCCATATTAACAAGCGCACCATAGATAGAACTGTCACCATGAGGATGATATTTACCCATGGTATCACCAACGATACGGGCGCATTTTCGATGCGGCTTATCCGGACCATTGTTAAGTTCGATCATTGAATATAAAAATTCTTCTCTGTACCGGTTTCAAACCATCTCTTACATCAGGAAGCGCACGGGAAGCAATAACGCTCATAGCGTAATCGATGTAAGATTTTTCCATTGTTTTCTGCAAATCCACCTCATGGACTTTGTCAAAAATATTATCTTCCATTCTCTAACCTCTTCTCTCCCTGATTAAATATCCAGATTCTGTACGTATTTCGCATTTTCTTCAATAAATTCACGTCTTGGCTCTACTTTATCTCCCATAAGCGTCGTAAATGTAAGATCAAGTTCCGAAGAACTGTCTCCATCCATCGTCACTCTTAATAAAACTCTATGTTCCGGATCCATCGTAGTCTCCCAAAGCTGATCTGCATCCATCTCTCCAAGACCTTTATAACGCTGGATCTTATTATTCGTATCACGACCAACTTCCGAAAGTATCTCATCTAACTCCGCATCACTGTACGCATACCATACTTTTTTATTTTTCTCCAGCTTATAAAGCGGCGGCTGTGCAAGATATACATATCCCTGTTTGATAAGCTCCGGCATAAAACGATATAAAAATGTCAATAATAATGTACTAATATGAGCACCATCTACATCGGCATCCGTCATAATAATAATCTTATGATATCTTAATTTTGAAATATCAAAATCTTCATGAATACCGGTACCAAATGCAGTAATCATTGCCTTAATCTCATTATTTGCATAAATTTTATCCAATCTTGCCTTCTCCACATTTAATATTTTCCCACGAAGCGGTAAAATTGCCTGTGTTGCACGATCTCTCGCCGTCTTCGCAGATCCCCCTGCAGAGTCACCCTCAACAATATAAATCTCACAATTTTTTGGATCCTTATCCGAGCAATCTGCAAGCTTGCCCGGAAGCGACATTCCTTCCAAAGCAGATTTTCTTCTTGTCAGATCCCTTGCTTTTCTTGCAGCCTCCCTTGCTCTTTGCGCCATTACCGATTTCTCAACTGTAATCTTTGCAATTTGCGGATTTTGTTCCAGAAAAATTTCAAGCTGACTGCTGACAACATTATCAACAGCACCCCTTGCTTCACTATTACCAAGTTTTTGTTTTGTCTGACCTTCAAACTGAGGTTCCTCAATTTTTACACTGATGATCGCAGTCAGACCTTCTCTAATATCTTCGCCGCTCAAATTCGGCTCATTTTCCTTTAATAATTTATTTTTTCTTGCATAATCATTAAATGTTTTTGTAAGTGCATTACGAAAACCTACGATATGAGTTCCACCTTCCGGTGTCGCAATATTATTCACAAACCCATATGTATTATCTGTATACAAATCATTATGCTGCATTGCTACTTCTACAAGTACATTATCTTTATTCCCCTCACAATAAATAATCTGGTCATAAAGCGCATTTGTACTTTTATTCAAATACTGTACAAATTCTTTTATTCCACCTTCATAATGGAATAACTTTTCTTTTGGCTCCTCTTCTCTTTCATCGCGGAAAATAATTTTAAGTCCTTTTGTAAGAAATGCAGTTTCTCTCAAACGATGTTTTAAAGTTCCGTAATCGAATACCGTCTCCTCAAAAATCTCTCCATCCGGGAAAAACGTGACTCTCGTTCCGGATTCCTCTACAGGACACTCTCCGGTTATCTCCAAATCTTTCATAATTTTCCCACGCTCGTAACGCTGATGATAAACTTTTCCCTCTCGCTTAATCTCTACTTCCAGCCATACGGATAGCGCATTTACGACAGAAGCGCCTACACCATGAAGACCGCCAGATACTTTATATCCGCCGCCGCCAAATTTTCCTCCCGCATGAAGAACAGTAAATACTGCTTCTACTGCGGGACGGCCCGTCTTATGATTAATTCCAACCGGAATTCCACGGCCATTATCTATGACAGTCAAAGAACCATCTTTATTAATTGTAATATTCACAGTATCACAATAACCGGCAAGAGCCTCATCCACCGCATTATCCACAATTTCATACACCAGATGATGAAGACCTCTTATAGATGTACTTCCAATATACATTCCCGGTCTTTTTCTGACTGCTTCCAAACCTTCCAATATCTGAATTTGATCTGCACCATATTCTGTACCTGCTGTCCCCATACTTTTCCTCCTAATTTTCCTTTACAATCTGTCCTTCTTTTATTTGAAAAACTTTATTAATTGAAAAATTTTTACTTACAAATTCGTCAAGTCCTGTACATGTCACTAATGTTTGAATGTCATGAATACTTTCTAACAAATAGTTTTGCCTGTTTTTATCAAGTTCAGACAACACATCATCCAGTAATAATATCGGTGTATCTTTAATAACTGATTTTATCAACTCTATCTCTGATAATTTCAAAGAAAGTGCTGCCGTTCTTTGTTGTCCCTGAGAACCAAATTTTCTGATATCTAAGCCATTTGCCAAAAAACAAATATCATCTTTATGAGGACCGGATGTGGTACTTTTCATTTTTAAATCCCTTTCCCTATTCCGGAAAATAACTTCCTCAAACTCAAATTCTCTTACATTTGGTTCATACATAAGATTTATTTCTTCTTTATTTCCTGTAAGTTTAAAATGAATCTCTTTTATAATTTCATTTATTTCATAAACAAATTTATTTCTTCTGTCTATTATTTTATTCCCATATACAGCAAGCTGCTTATCCCATACATCAAGCGTATCTTTTAACCCACTATTGAAAACAATATCCTTTAATAAACGATTTCTCTGATTCAACACACGATTATAATTAGATAAATCACTCAGATATAATTTATCAATCTGCGAAAGCTCCAGATCCATGAACCTCCTTCGTTCAGAAGGCCCATTTTTAATAATATTCAAATCTTCCGGTGAGAAAAATACAAGATGTACAATTCCAAAAAGTTCACTTGCTTTTTTGATTGGAATCTTATTAATTGCAATTCCTTTTGGACTATTTTTCTTTAGATGCATATCAATTTGAAAAGGAACGCCTCTTTTATCAACAATTGCTTCAATATGGGCTTCCTCCCTCTCAAATTGTATCATATCACGGTCTTTCGTACCACGATGTGACTTAGTGGTACCAGAAAGATAAACTGCCTCAAGTATATTCGTCTTCCCTTGTGCATTATCTCCGTAAAATATATTGGTTGCATGATTAAAGTCTATTTTAAGCAAATCATAATTTCTGAAGTTCTTTAACTTTAAAGATTTAATAATCATACCACACCATCTTACTTATCCTTTAAATTCTTTGATTTTTATTTCATTCTCTTCAAAAGAAACAATATCTCCATCATATAATTTCTTTCCGCGTCTTGTCTCAATCTCTCCATTTACCTTCACAAGACCATCTGTGATCACTATCTTAGCCTCTACGCCAGACTCCACCAGACCGGCAGCTTTTAATACCTGACCAAGTTTTATATGATCTTTTTTTAAATTTATAATTTTTGTCATGATCTATCTCCTAAACTGCTGCGTTAAAGTTAACAGGAAGAATCAGATAAATATAACTTTCTGTCTCATCCTTAATAAAACATGGCGCCTTTGGATTCATAAGGAATAATGTTATCTCCTCGTTATCTATAACACGAAGTGCATCGATCAAAAATTTCGGATTAAATCCAATCAATAAATCTTTTCCTTCTTTCTCGATGAAAATCTCTTCATCCATCGTACCAATCGAAGATTTAATCTTTAATTCCATCGCATCATCTAAGATATTAATGATGATTGGTTTCTTATCTCCTTCTTTCACAAGAAGTGTAGCTCTGTCAATACAGTTCAAAAATTCTTTTTTATTAATTTTCAATTTTGTCTCATAATCATTAGACAACATTTGGTCGATTCTAAAATATTCTCCTTCAATCAGACGTGAAACAACTACTGTCTGATCAAACTCAAATACAATATGATTATTTGTAAAATAAATTTTTACTTCTGCTTCTGTCTCTCCAGATAAAATCTTACTGATCTCAATCAAAGTCTTTCCTGGAACGACAACCTTTTTACTCTCGTAAGTATCTTTCAATTCAATCTTACGGATGGAAATACGATGTCCATCTAATGACACTACTTTTAACATATCATTGTTAATCTCAAATAATTCACCTGTCATTAATTTATTGCTGTCATTGTCTGCAATAGAAAAAATAGTCTGTCTAATTACTTCTTTTAACGTAAATTGAGAGATTACAACAGGGTCATTTTTTTCAATATATGGAAGATAAGAAAAATCTTCTCCTGGTTTACCTGAAAGGTTAAACACAGCTTTCTCACATGTGATAGTCGTTTGATAATTGTCTGATGTCTCGATTGTAATCTCATTATCAGGAAGTTTACGTACAATATCAGAGAATAATCTTGCGTCAATCGCAATCATTCCATTCTTTACAATATTACCTTCAATAGTTGTCTCGATACCAAGTTCCATATCGTTTGCTGTTAACTTAATAATGTTTGTCGTAGCATCAATTAAAATACATTCCAGGATAGGCATCGTTGTTTTAGAAGGAACGGCTTTTGATACGATACTGACTCCTTTTGCAAGATTTGATTTTGTACAAATGATTTTCATTGTGTATAACTCCCTTCGACTGCTTTTTTATATATAAATAATTAAAATAATCCGTCTTATTAGTAGTAGGGGCTGTGGATATGTTGATAAGTACTTTAAGCCCTTGAAAATAAAGGATTTTTTAAACGGAAAACCCTGTGGAAAACCAAGGTAAAACCATGGGATAAAATTTGGATAAAAATCGGCGTATTTTTGTGAAAAAAGTTATCCATATATTATCCAAAACTTTTCTACATAAAAAGTAAGGTTATCAACAAGTTGTCCCATAGTTATCCACACTTTTTAAACAGGATTGATTTTCTTTTTAATAATGTTGATAGTATTTTTTAAGGTTTCGTTTGTTTTTAACTCATCTGTAATTTTATCTACACCATAACTGATTGTAGAATGATCTTTTCCTCCAAGGATAATCCCAATAGATTTTAAAGGAGTATCGGTAAGATTTCTCATAAGATACATGGAAATCTGTCTTGGAGTGGCAATATCAGAGCTTCTTTTGCTGCTTTTTAAATCCTGAATCGTAATATCAAAGTGTTCAGATACAATATCAAGGATCAATTCAGGTGTAATCTGACGATTTTTATCAGGCGATACGATATCTTTTAAAGCTTCTGCAGCAAGATTAATATCGATTTCCTGATTTTTATTTAATTTATAAAGCGCGATCAGCTTATTAAGAGAACCCTCAAGTTCACGGATATTTGATTTTACATTAGAAGCAATATAAGTGATAACGTCCTTTGGAATATTGTATCTTTGTAATTCATCAATCTCTATTTTCTTTAAAAGAATAGCCATTCTTGTCTCATAATCAGGAGACTGGATATCTGCGATCAATCCCCATTCAAAACGGGTACGAAGTCTGGCCTCGAGGGTCTCGATATCTTTTGGTGGTTTATCACTGGAGATAATGATTTGTTTTCCGGATACATGAAGATGATTGAAAGTATGGAAAAATTCTTCCTGTGTACTTTCCTTTCCTATAATAAACTGAATATCATCTATTAAAAGTACATCATTGCTTCTATATTTTTCACGAAATGCATTAATAGCAGATTCATTGCCGGTTCTACCGCTTTTTAAAGCGTCGATCAATTCATTGGTAAATGTTTCACTTGTGACGTATAATACTTTTTTATTAGGGTCTTTTTCCAATACAAAATGAGCAATAGAATGCATCAAGTGAGTTTTCCCAAGTCCAACGCCTCCGTAAAGGAAAAGGGGATTATAGACTTTTCCCGGTGATTCGGCTACTGCCAAAGATGCAGCATGAGCAAAGTTATTATTATTACCTACCACGAATGTATCAAATGTATATTTTGGATTCAAGTTTGCCTTTTCGATGATAGTTTTTCTTCTTCTCTTTACAGATTTTGTTTTTTCTGATTCTTCTGGATGGGTAGGAATATGTAAATCTTCCTGTTCGTCCGGAAGTTCATCTTCAGAAACGAATTCAATTTCATATTCAATACCGGTTACTTCTGCGATACATACTTTTAAAGGAAGTGAATATTTGTATTTTACATGTTCAATACTCCCTTTTAAATTTACAGAAATAAATACAATGTTATCTGTAACATTGTAGATTTTCATTGGAAGAATCCAGGTCGTATAAGAAATATTGGTTAAGCAGTATTCTACTTTTAATTTTTCAATAATTTCAGGCCATTTTTCTTCTACTATATTCATGATTATCTCCTAATTTTATAAAATTCAACAAATTCACAACTCTATTTTACATCAAAAAGAGTGTTTAAGCAATCCAATAAATGTGAATAACTGTTTTAACATTTTCAACATGCCATTTTTAGGCAAAAAACGACTTTATAAAAAGGTTATCAACAAGTTATCAAGCAATAATCCACATTATATCAACAAGTTATCCACAAAATGTTGATAATTTTGAAAATGTGGATAATCTATATGGATAGTGTGGATAAAATTTTAAATGCATTAAATTCCATGTTTTGCTTGACTTACTGGGTTTTTTTGACTATAATCAAAACTGATGTTTTACGAAAAAAAAATATTAATAAATACTTATATTATATAGGTTTTAATCAAGGAGGTGGATATCAATGAAAATGACATTCCAACCAAAAAAGAGATCTAGAGCAAAAGTTCATGGATTCAGAGCAAGAATGAGCACAGCTGGCGGAAGAAAAGTATTAGCAGCCAGAAGAGCAAAAGGAAGAAAACAATTATCAGCGTAGGCCGCATATATGTGGCCTTTTCTTCTCTCAATAATTAGGAGAAAGAGATGAAATTTTCCGAGTCATTAAAGAAAAATAAAGATTTCCAGATAGTATATAAAGAAGGAAAATCTTATGCAAACCGTAATTTGGTTATGTATATAAGAAGAAATAATACGAATAGAAACAGAATAGGAATTTCTGTCAGTAAAAAAGTAGGAAATAGCGTTGTACGTCACAGGTTGACAAGATTGCTAAGAGAAAGTTATCGATTACAAGAAGACAGATTTCAAGATGGGTTTGATATAGTAATAATAGCCAGAGTGAATGCAAAAGAAAAGTCTTATAAAGAAATAGAAAAATCACTTGTCCATCTTGGAAAACTTCATAATATGATAGATATGCAAATGGAGATATAATTTTGAAAAAGATTTTAATTTCGTGCATCGGTTTTATCAAAAATATTTATCTGGTTTAAAGACAAGAAACCATTGTATTTATACACCTACCTGTTCAGAATATGGAATTGAAGCAATTGATAAATATGGTGTTATAAAAGGTGGTTTTTTAACTTTATGGAGAATTGTAAGATGTAATCCATTTGCAAAGGGAGGATATGATCCGGTCCCCGAAAAGAAAAAATAATATGGAGGAATGATAATGGAAGGAATTTTATTGACACAGTCCAAAGGATTTATTATTGGACCGATCGCGTGGGTGCTCGGTGAGATAATGAATGCTATTTTTGTTGTGTTAAGTGCGATTGGAATACATAATATTGGTATATGTATTATCCTTTACACCGTAGTTGTTTATATGTTGATGGTTCCATTGACGATAAAGCAGCAAAAATTTCAAAGAATGTCTCAGGTTTATATGCCGGAGATCCAAAAGATTCAAAAGAAATATAAGAATAAAAAAGATCAAGCTTCAATGATGAAGATGCAGGAGGAATCTCAGGCAGTTTACCAGAAATATGGAGTTTCTCCTATGGGGGGATGTGGAACGGCGCTTATTCAGTTCCCATTATTCTTCGCTCTTTATGCAGTTATTCGTAATATTCCAGGATATGTAACACAGATTAAAGAAGCTTATATGCCGATGGCGAAAGCAATATTAGAAACTTCAGGAGCAGAAAAATTTATGACAAATATTGCTTCTGAAAGACATATCCTTGTAGATATTGAAAAATTGGGATTTAATGAGAATTCGATCGTTGATATTCTTTACAAATTTCAGGAAGGAAACTGGGATGCATTAGCTGATAAATTTCCAAATCTTTCCGATCTTGCCGAGAAGACACAGGCAGGAATTTCAAGCCTTAATAGTTTTCTTGGGATAAGTATTTCTGAGACTCCTATGAACATTATTATGACTGGTATCAAGACAGGTGCTATTTTAGCAGTGATCGTTGCTGTTTTGATTCCGATTCTTGCTGGTATTACACAATATATGAGTTTGAAAATGGTTCCGCAGGCAGGAAATAATGATGATAATCCGATGGCAGCTTCTATGAAAACTATGAACGTTATGATGCCGTTGCTTTCGGTATTCATGTGTTTTTCATTCCCTTCCGGTATGGGACTTTACTGGATTGCAAGTGCAGTCGTGCGTACAATTCAGCAAATCGTTATCAATAAGCATTTGAATAAAGTTCCGATTGAAAAATTGGTTGAAAAAAATCAGAAAAAAGCAGCAAAGAAACGTGAAAAAAAAGGGTGTAAGTGCAAATGCATTAAATGAGATGGCACAAAGAAATGTAAAAAGCATTCAGGAGCCAAAAGTAAGTATGTCAAATACTGAAAAAGAAGAAAAATTAAGAAATGCTGCTGAAAAAACAGCAAATGCAAAAAAAGGAAGTCTTGCATCAAAGGCCAATATGGTTAGAAATTTTAATGAGAGTAAATAAGAGGGGGAATTTTCCGTGAAAGAAGTAACAGTATCAGCAAAAACATTGGATGATGCGATTACAGAAGCTTTGATTCAGCTTGGAATTACAAGTGATCAGTTAGATTATGATGTAATAGAAAAAGGAAGCGCAGGATTTTTTGGAATTGGAAGTAAACAGGCTGTCATCCGTGCAAGAAAAAAAGCAGTAAAAGAAGAATTTGAAAAAACTATAGAAGAAATTAAAGATATCATAAAGGAAGAGCCAAAAAAAGAAGTCAAGAAAGAAGAGAAAAAAGAGTTAAAAAAAGAAGTAAAAAAAGAGCCAAAGAAAGAATTTAAGAAAGAACCAAAAAAAGAAGTTCATGCAGAAATTCCTTCAAAGATAAAAAAAGAACCTGCAAAGGAACTTGTAAAAGAAGTTGAAAAAGAGAATTCAAAGGAACGAGCAGTAGAACTTTGTGAGGTAAAAGAAGAAACAAAGGCTGCATGCGAAAAATTCCTGAAAGATGTTTTAGATACCATGAATATGGAAGTGGTCATCACAACAAACATTGATGAAGACGGAGCTCTTTGCATCAATATGGATGGTAAGAATATGGGAATTCTTATCGGAAAAAGAGGACAAACTTTAGATTCTCTTCAATATCTTGTAAACAGAGTGGCTAATAAACAACAAGATGGTTATGTACGTGTGAAATTAGATACGGAAAACTATCGCAAAAGAAGAAAAGATACATTAGAAAATCTTGCAAAGAACATTGCTTATAAAGTAAAAAGAACAAAAAAATCTATTTCTTTAGAGCCAATGAATCCATATGAAAGAA
>PDYJ01003293.1_pt1 | contig 11833 bp, 22 predicted proteins | sample 1430841 | NCBI WGS metagenome assembly PDYJ01 (sample SAMN07237672, study PRJNA390542) | Gut metagenome, whole genome shotgun sequencing project. | isolation source: fecal pellets | host: Mus musculus | place: USA: New York, NY | collected 2016-10 | reverse complement strand
TTGCAGACAGTTAGCAAGTCGTGGGGTGGTGTGGATTTCAATCTTGCTCCACCAAATCTCGTTTGCTACCCTGCTGGATTGGTGTGGATTGAGCGTTTTGCCTTACCCTAAAATGCGAAAAACACCGAATATCGCTGATATTCAGTGTTTTACAACCGCCTTTCGGCTTTAGGTTGTGGTGCCACCAGTATTGGGGTCTTCCAATTAAAGGATTGATAATCATCTGAATAAGGGCGAATTTTGAGGCTTCAAGAGCCTCCCTCACACCTGCGATTTTCATCGTTTTTTCTGCATTTTGCGTCAGGGGCTGGCGCAGAGTGGACAATCGGGCGTTACGAATGTCTCGCCATCTTGCCTAAAACGTGTGAATGTACTCTTTTTCTAATTGCAAAGTTACTATTTTTTTGAGAAGTACCCAAATTTCCGGCTTAAATTTTCGTATTTCCTATCTAAATAATGACGTTTTGAGAGGATTTAGATACCATATAACCCGAATTGCAAGCAGACCCACGTTGCATTTGATGTCTAAATCTTCAATATAATTTGCAATTTAGATAGGATATGTCGGAATTATTCACTACCTTTGTGCCTAAATTTCAAAGTATGCTTATAGGACGAGAAGAAGAAATATATCAGCTTGAAGAGGCGTATTCCTCTTCCGAATCTGAGTTTGTAGCCATATACGGTCGGCGAAGAATTGGGAAAACGTATCTTGTAAGAGAGACTTTGAAGGGCGTTTTACTTTCTTCCATGCCGGTGTGTCAAAATTCCCTGCGAAAGGGCAGCTTAAAGCGTTTTATAATTCCTTGGTAAGTCAGGGTTACACCCCTTCCCAAATCCCCAAAAACTGGCTTGAGGCATTTCAATGTCTGTCAACATACATACAAAGCAAGAAAGAGAAAAGAAAAGTGATTTTTCTGGATGAACTGCCGTGGATGGATACGCCGAAGTCTGATTTTCTCCCGGCCTTTGAACACTTCTGGAATGGATGGGCTTCGGCAAGGAAAGATATTCTGTTAATTGTATGCGGTTCGGCAACATCATGGATTATAAAGAATATTATACATAATCACGGAGGATTACATAATCGTCTTTCCCGTAGTATCAGGTTGAAACAGTTTACACTTAGCGAGTGTGAACGATATGCCGCTTCGCTCCATATGAAAATGACGCGACCACAGATTATAGAAGCATATATGATCTTTGGCGGTGTCCCATATTATTGGAGCAAACTTGACCACAGGTTTAGTCTGGCACAAAACATTGATCGTATGTTTTCGCCGATAATGCAGTTTTCAAGAGTGAGTTCGATGATCTTTACGCCTCATTGTTCAAACGACCTGAACCATATCTTAAAATAATATCGGCACTTGGTAAAAAGAAAGTGGGCATGACTATCGAGGAAGTATCAGAGACCACGCACTTACCGCGAAACGGTACTTTGACAAAATATATGACAGACCTTGAAGCCTGTGGTTTCATCCGTTTATACTCATCTTATGGGAATAGAGTGAAAGGGGCCGTCTATCAACTCATAGATAATTATACGTTATTCTATTATAGATTCCTTTCATCAAAGAGAATTACAGATGAAGGGTATTGGTCAAAGATTCAGACCAGTCCGGCATACGCCAATTGGTGTGGGTTGTCATTTGAAAGAATATGTCTGCTTCATATTCGCCAGATAAAAAAGGCTTTGGGCATTGGTGGAATCTTGAGCAATGAATTCTCATGGCGCACCCCTCCGTATGCTGACCTACCCGGAGTTGAAATTGATCTATTGATTGAGAGGGCTGACAAAGTGTTCAATCTTTGCGAGATGAAATTCACAAAGAATCCATTTACAATCGACAAAAAATATTCTGCAAACCTGCAAAACAAGGTTGCAAGACTGAAAGATGTCACTAAAACAAAGAACGCCATATTTCTGACAATGATAACCGCATCAGGTCTCACATCAAACGAATATGCAGGAGATGTACAAAACACATTGACTGCTGATGACCTATTTGATTGACTCTTGTATAAAACTTCATCATAGAGTTATAACGCCTTGGAGATTCCGGGCGTTCATTTTTTTGTTGCTGTTCACTCCTATTGAACAAAAAGCATTTTATTGAACACGATGGAAGCGATGGGACGAGTTGTGTCGGTGCATTTGTTATGTCGGCATTGCCGTCAATAATGTCGGGGCAAGCCCTGACATCGTTGACCGCCATTCCGACAGCAGCGGAGGGCGACACCGCAAGATCCAACGCTAAACCTATGCCACCATACCCATCCGGGTGGTGACGCCGGTCACGCTTATGTCCCATGCCGTGTCCTGATGCCCTCCGCAAATTATTATACACCGCCACAAATCCACCCACCGCTTGATTCCGCACCATTATCCCGAAGACAGTGACGTTCTGCTACTCTACACGCCACAGACTTCTCCTTTAGGCGCAACAAAATGTATTTCACAAAGAGATTAACATATTCGCCATTATCAATATGCTGTCATTCGTTTTCCCCAGTGCGGAGTCTTATCTCCAGTTTCATTGCAATACCAACAAACAGATTTCAATTTGCTCGGTAGGGCTAACGTGTGTGGCCCGGGATATTCTTTTGCCTTTTGACTGAAAAATCTCCAGACCTCCCGTTGGTCAGCTCGTATTTTTAAGTCAAAGGGCGAACATCCCTCTGATGCCTCACACGCACTATGGGTGTCGAGCAAACTGAAACCGATGGTTGATATACAAATAAAAAAATGTCGAACGATGAAAACGAACAACAACATATCAAATAGTCGAGGCAAAACTTCCACCTCCGGTTTCAACCAAATAAAAAAGGTTGTAAAGGTGTTGGTAATCCTCATTGGCTCAACGATAGGATTGGTGTTGTGGGTGTTTATCCGACCGATATTCCGAGGTGTGGGGTGGCTAATCTCCATACTGACGATAATAGCGATAATCTATTGGCTAATGACATTCTAAAAATATTACGACTATGGCACAGAAATCAATGAAAGGAACTCAGGCGTTCCAAGACACAATCAGAACTTATCTTGACAAAATGGCGGAGTCTGACGCATTGTTCGCCGTCAAGTATGCCAATCCCTCAAAGTCGCTCTCTGAGTGCATCACCTATATAATCTGCCAAGTGCAGAAAAGCGGGTGCAACGGATTCGAGGACGATGAAATATTCGGAATGGCAGTCCACTACTGGGAAGAAAGCGAGATAGAGGTCGGAAAGCCTGTCAACTGCCAAGTGGTGGTCAACCATACGATAGAACTCACCAAGGAGGAAAAGGAACAGGCACGGCAGGACGCCATCGCAAAACTCCGTGACGAGGAAGCGTCCAAAATGCGCAGACCCTCGCAATCCAAGAAGGCGACCAGAGAACAGACCCCAAGTTGAACAACGCAGTCTTTTTGACTTCTAAAACATTACGACTATGAAACCGAGAACGAAATTTGAGAAGGCGGTAATCGCACAGAGTGGGCATCTTCGCCACTCGCCACCGCTCCCCGTCGTTGGGCATTCCGAATCACTATCAATCACTATGCCTACCGCTTGCCGAAAGGTCGCACCACTTGTAATGGACTGCGGACATTCGTGGCTGATGACCGGTCACACTGACAAATGCACCTGCCCCAACTGCAAGGCTCAACTTGAAGTCAAGGAAACATTTGAGCGCAAATGTCAGCAGAAATCCTATCTCAACGTTATAGCCACCTGCGGAGAGTATCAGATACTGCGAATGTTCCTCATGGAGGTGAACATGCGAAAAGGGTTCAAGGCTTCGTCCGCCTTTCGGGAAATCGGCATTATTGGATTGCCCCGACGGAAAGACTGCGCTTGTGGCTATTCCGCGCATAATGGGCTGGCATCTTGACTGCTTTGCCTTCGGTTATCCTATGGAGATAAGAAAAGACAACGACATCTACGCTATATCTCCGACCAATATCTCTATCCGAAATTCAAGATAATTCCGCTCTCACGAGAAACGGATTTGACGGAAATTTCCACGAAATCCGTCCAATCAAACTTTTCTCAATGCTCCTTTCCTCACCGCAAGCCGAAACACTGATTAAAGACGGCAACACAGATATGCTTGAATATATGGCATATCATACCGACGAGGTAAAACACTTCTGGGCATCATATATAATCGCCAAGCGTCACGGATATAAATCCCCAACATCTCAACGTGGTATGACTATCTGCGTATGCTGGAGAACGCTTCGGACGTGATACCACTCACCGAAACTTATCGCCCCCGCCAATCTCTCTGACGCACACGATGAATATGTGCAGAAAGTACACCGCCAGCGAGAGAAGGAGCGCAGAGAAGCTGACCGGAACAAGGCGTTGGAGAATGAAGAGAAGTTCAGAGAGCTGAAAGCTCGTTTCATTGGACTTGTGTTCACCGACAACGAAATAGAAATCAAAACCCTCGACAGCGTTGACGAATACTACGAAGAAGGCAGGACTCAGCATATCTGCGTCGGCAGTAGCCAATACCTATCTCAAAGCCGAGAGCCTTGTATTCTCTGCCGAATTGACGGCAAGACAGTGGCTACCGTGGAGATAGACCTAAGACGCTCAAAGTGGTACAATGCCGTGCAGCCTGCAACAAGGTGAGCGAGTATCAGCAACGGATAGAAAACGCTATCGCAAGCCACCGAGAGGAAATCAAGGCTCGAATGACCGCCTAAATGTTTTAATCCGACCTGCGTCAGCAATGGCGCAGGTCACAATAACCACCGATTATGAAAGTAAACATTTGAACATCCGACCATCATTTTTGATGACAGGATAGCCGAAATCATCATAGAATTTGTGAACCATATTCTCTATGCCGACAGCGAGAAAACACTACGGCAGATAGTAGCCGATTTTGCCGACAAGTACGACCTTGACCGATACTTCGTATATGGCTACGGCAGTCACCACCTTTGGCTAAAACAAAGGAAGATAACCAACCCCGATATATCTTTTGGATACCGGATACTGATTGTAGAATACTAAACCGCAAAACTATGGCAACAAAACTCACCGCCAACGGAGTAAGCACAACTACTATTCCCGGCACAGAACAATACGAGGTGTTTTACACGGCTACCGCTCACAGCGAAAGAAACACTACCAATATGATTACGCCACACTGATGGAGAATTATACTCATGCGTGGCGGACACTCTAAACGAGTGCAGACGCCGCCGTGATGAATGGCTTAACAAGAAAATCAAAAACTCAAAATAAAATCGTTATGGACAACCAAGTAGCAAAAATCATACTCCAACAAATCGGAGGCGCAGGTTTGTGGCAATGACAGGAAGTCACGATTTCATAAATCTCGGCAACGGACTGAGAATGAGCCTTAGCCGTAACAAGACATCGGCTAATAGGTTGGAAATCATCTATGACGAGGCGCAGACCTCTACGACCTGCGTTTCTACCGTCAGAGTATGAACCACAAGACCTTTGAGGTCAAGACAAAGGATATCAAGACATACGAAGGTGTCTATTGCGATATGTTGGAGGACATCTTCACTGATGTGACGGGGTTATACACCCGATTTTAACCGAACATTTGCCAAGTCGTAATATAGAGAAGGTGGGCGACCTCGTGATGAAGTTGCCCACCTTGATTTTCAAAAAATTTCGGCCGCCAAAAGGCGGCGATGTGGGTATTAGAATAACCGGATTGCAAGCAGGATGTCGGCGATGATTGCGGCGGTGGAAAGCCATATAGCGGTAGTGGAACGTCGGCGGAGGCTTCTCCATTTGTGTAATGGCAGGTCGGTGACCGTCTTATGCAGGCGGATATAATGATTCTCGTTGTATCGCCTTGAACCATATACAAGCAGGGCGATATACAGTGGTAGTATCGGCCAAGGATTATGTCGGGATAATACGGGCTTATCGCCGGAAATATCCTGCATAGCGGCAAGTTGCCGATTGCCAGGATCGGCAGCATTATCCATGCCGACTGAATCACGGCCATTATCACGAAGCATCTGTCCGGGAAACTCCTGCCGGAACCATACGCCACAGCCGATAGAAAACTCCGTCGCTTATCGTAACCTGTCGCCTCATAATTTATTTATACTTATCTTGACTGCGACTAATCTTAATTATTATACCGACTGAGATCATCAATTATGTATGCCGTGAGGTATTTCTTCCAAATCTTTATATCGGGCCATGCCGTTACAGTCATACACCAACAGTTCCGGCTCATCGGCATTGTCAAGCCATAGAAGATAAATCCGTTCAAGAATGTCAGGGCTGCCGGCAAACAGGCTTAACCTTTTGGGAAGGAACAGTCCGTAGGCGTCATTCGCCCAGTTATCGGCCGCAGCTTTCACGTTGTCGGCTATTCGTTGTATGTAGTCATCCTTTTTGTCAGACCACAGACTTTTCATTTCCGATACACTCAGCCAATCCCCGTGAGTTGCGTTCCTCCAATAACTGAACATTCCGAATCTCACATCAAGCATCGGGGTTATGGCTCTGTAACAATCAGGCTCTAATGTGGGAATCCTGTCGGTCTTGACCTCTGCCGGGCCTGTGACTGATTGCAGAGAAGATATGCCGGCGTTGATATGTATTGCTTTATCTATCAAAGTAAGCAAGCTGTCGGAATTTGCGCTCATAAAGATCTCTCCTTTCTTTTCAGGAATGTTATTCCAGTTTTGATAACAATGTTTTTACTTTTTTGGCCTTTATCTTTTGAGATTCACAACGGTCGTTATAGTTCCCTCTCAATAATAAATCTCCGTTGGAGTCCCAACCTTTGTATTATCTTTGCCAGCAAATCGTCATATTGTTTGATTACTTCTACAATACTTTCTGCGTCACTGACTGATTCATTAGGCATACGGCCTAAATTTTTCAATTCCAATATCTTTGCTCTCACTGTACTACTGTTAAGATTTTAAGACATACAGACTATCTAACACGCCATCCGTGAAATAGTACTCTATGTTGTCAGATGTAACGCAACCGTGTTCCACATTTTCATGGTTATGAAGATGTTTTCTCACAAAATCTTTATCAGAAAAGATAGCAATATCATCAAGGAAAGAAAGATATTCATTTTCTACAGTATGCTTGTTATATTGTTCCACCATGAAAAAAATGAAGTCACTATCTTTAGAAAAGTAAAACTCCAATTTATATTCACCCGACTTTACAAGATATGTAGTTCCTCTTTTGTTTTGGAACTTATCGTCACAGATTGAACTGACAAATGATTCATCTTTCAATCGTTCATCAATATCCTTAGATTCTAATATTTTCGATGTGGTTATTATCATAACGATGACATTACAAAACTTACCATTCGTACTTTTGAAAATTGTATGCGGATGAAGACCTGTTACTCACATCTTTTTCAAAGTACCATTATGGCACTATATCGTAGGGAGTGGTGTCGGTGTTGTGGAAGACGGTCTGCATGAGCTGTTTGCCGACTTTGGCTATGCTGTCAATGTCCGCGTCTATGCGGAGGCTGAGAACCGGGGCCTGTGCCGGATTATCAAAGTCAATCGGCGTATTTCCGTATGTGGTATCGACAACGCGGTAGCCTTGTTCCGCCGCATACCGACGGATTTTGTCTATGTATGGAAGTTGGTCTGACCCAATCGCCTCATAGTCGATATAAAATCTGCCATCCTCCTGCATGAAGTATATACAGGCAACCGGGCTGGAGCAGATGCCGAAAAAGCCAAATTCCATCTGTCCCTCCTTCAACCGACGTAACGCGTCGGGCAGCTCGTCGATAGTAATCTGTTCGGCGTACTGCATCTGTTGAGCCTCTGGCGTCCCAGACCTGTCCGCCTCACGTTGGCCTCCATTGCCACACCCGGCGAAGCCCAGTGCTGAAACAGCGATTACTATGCAGTTGAGAATCCTTGTCATTTGATATGATTAAAATCTATAATGGATGGTATCTCCTTGTGCAAAGTTACTAAAATTACAGCACAAATGGCACGGTATGAAGTGGTTTTATTGCGCATAATCGCCCGAATGTCAGTGGAAATCGTTAAATTTGCATTTTCAATTAGCAATCTTTATCAGCAATGAACGGAATTACTGAAATATGGGAGGCTGTCAACAGCAAGGCGGGTGAATTTTTCGAGTGGGCGCAGGCTAACCCGAAAATCTCACATCTGTTGGGCGTAATTCTGATTGCTTTTTGGCTGACGGGGTGTTGCTGCGGAGGAAATGGGCGTGCCAGTGGACGTATTGGGGAAAACTGTGGTTTTTTCGACGACTGCAAGCCGAAAACAAAACGCCGCATATATATTGTACTGCTCAGCACAATATTGATTTTGTGCCTTATTGATTTGTTCTTTTTGTGGAGTGAGGGCTAACATGAAGACGCGGAGGAAATATCGAGTTTGCTTTCTCGATCATATGTGGTATGTTGCCGAGAGATTCAGCGAGAGGGAGCATAACAACCTAAACGGAGGTATGCTACTGTTCATGTGCTGGCTCTTCGTGATTATAATGCCGCTTGGACTTACGTTGGGCCATTTTTTCGGACCTTCTATTGCTGTGTCTTCGCTGATTCTCGGTGTTCTGCCAACTCCGTTATACCCCCGCACGGCGCGAAGCTCTCCAAGAACATTACCATGAGATGAAGCATCCCGACCGGAGGCTCATCGGAATAATACTTATAGCCATCGCCTTGACGGTTGCCAATCTCTCACTGATCATATATTTATGCCGATGAAGCCACAGGAACGCAAGCTACGGTTTTACTCTGGGATTATCTTTGGTGGCAGGGTGAGATGATTAGGATTCATCTGCTCCGGCCTCAAACGCGAATGGACGGGTGTATGGTATTGTTTGGATATATTATGGCTCTAATCATCATGCCGTTGTTGATTTTATCGTTGCGACTTTTCTCGCTGACACGAAAATAGCACAGCTTATCATATACTGTATTGTTGTCCTTGCCGGATTCAGTTGGGTTGAATGGATATATCACCGTCGCGGAAAAACCGTGATGAAACATTACTCCAAGCGCAGCTTCTATCCCATCATCGGTATTCTGCTCTTCCTTATCCCTTTCGCAATAATATTTACTATGGCGTATTATTTTAATATGTTGTTTCGCAACTAATCATCATTAGTAATGATTTGTCTGCCGACAACATTCTCGTTATGTTTCGCTTATTCAGTCGGTTTGCTGTTTGTTAGCAATGCCTTACCGATTATAAAGTTGATTTAGCATTTTGAAATAATCATTTCCAAACCCTTCAACATAATCATCCATTACGCCATATATGTTGTTTTTACTATCAACAAGCAAGACCATATATCCATGTTCGTATTCCCCAAAAGGACAAATATCCGAAACATGGAGTAGTTCACAAAATTGGTCGTAGAATAAGTAATGCGGATTATCGTTTAATGTTTTCTTTAGATTAAAATGCACATCCACTTTTGGAAACTGAAATTCCTGATTGTAGAAATAAATAAGGAAATCTATCAACTTTGAAGTCGGTTGGTAGTTCGCGTTAGAATAAATCGCCATAAGCTCATTTGGGCTTATGATTACCCGATTTTCCCAGTGGCAATTCGTTTTAAGATATTGCTTCAGTTCCATACTACTTTTATTTTGCACATTGATAATGTTCGGCAGCGTCCCGCCTTATTCAGTCGGTTTGCTGTTTGTTAGCCACTCCTATCAATCATTATATTCTTCTATTTCAAAGAAATCTTCCTTTAATAATGTGTCAAGATGTTTTTTTGAAAAAAGAGAATAAGTTTCTTTATATCTACTATTTTTATTCTTACACTCATATAATAGTTGCGCTATTGTCTTTATTTCATCGCTATTTGTTGTAGTTTGTGAATATCTATTAGCCAAACCATCTATTGTTTTGACTAACTCATTATTGATAAGTCCTAAAATTATTGATTTCGCATAAAATGAATAAGAAATATTGCCGTATATTAACACATGAAACAAATCATCCAAGAGTTGAATACATATTTTATCGGCATATATCTTAATGCCTCCAAAGCATAGTAACAATTGATATTTCTACTATGCAATGATTTTGAAAGATCAGCTGTATTGTTTATCATAGTTTCTGAATACAGAAAGACTTTCTTTATATGCTTCATAAGTCTTTATGACTTGTTTCCATTCTTCTGAATACATATATCATTCGCTATTTAAGAGTGGCTAATGGTTTGCAGCGTTCCGCTTATCCGGTCGGTTTGCTGTTTGTTACTAACGCTTTATTTTTTATTCCAATACTCTTGCATCCAACTTTCATATTCCAAAGGATATATTTCATTGGCAGAATTTAGTTTATCATTGATATTCAATTTTCGTTTGGATTTAGCGGATTCTGTTTTCAGCAGGGAAAGTCCTTCTATTAACTTTCTCGCATCATCTTTCAAACGAAACCACCTTTGCCAATCGTTTTTTGTCATTTCCGCTTCTCGTTGCTTCTGATATTCTTTACGTTTAGCCGTCTGTTCTAATTGAAGCAAGAGATTTTCATCTGCAACAAATATTGGGACTTCTTGGAAAATAAGCAGATCAGAATAATATTTAGATAAAACGTCTTTAGCCTTTTCACTGACATAAATTTCAGAGCAAAAGTCGCAAAAAATCCTATCAATGAAAATATCCAATCCTGAAAGGCTTTGTTCTACTAACTTGGCAGAACCACGTTCTTGCTCGCAATAAAGCAGTCCGTCCTTTTGAGGTATCAACGCAAATAAATTCCCTATTTGCTCCGCTACCGTTTCGTTATGTTTGCGCCGTGTAATATATTCTTCCGCATCCATACTTCCAGACGGATATATCAAAGGCTCCGGTGATTGTAAATCCCAGTTCTCCAATCCAATTTTACAATCTTTTCCTTGTTTACCGGTTGAAGGACAAAGCCTGTAGATTTGATTCTATAATATACTGTAAAACATCCTCCTTGACAATTAACACAGGACTTTCTCTGTTATATTGAGAGCGGTAGATAGAAGGGCAAAACGCTCCGGTTCTAAAAATCATGTGGGAGTTTGTATCTTTATCATAACAGTAAATACCTTGCCACAGCATTTCTCCATAACTTCCCCAAGGCATTATTCTATTTTTTACAGTATAATATTTCATCTTTCTTTATTTTATGCGTTAGTAATGGGTTGCAGCTTGCCGCCGTTAGGCGGAGCAGGTGCATGTTATAAGCTAAATTTCGTATTCAATCTTGTAATCTTCATATACATTGAATACCGTTTCACAATCAGATAAAATACTTTCAAACAAAGGTTTGACCTCACTATTCCAATCCAACTTACCCAAACCTGCACCTATTTCGGGAGCGACACAGTTTTGATACCTCTGCTTTCGCACACTTTTTTCAAGCGTTTCAAACCTTTATTCAGATATGTGAGTTCCGCATGATACATATCGGGTTGTGTAGCGATGTAAATTATACCTGGAGAGAAACCTTTGATTTCTCCTATAAACACATCGCCAGCTTGAAATTTAGTGTTTCGTGTGTACTTCTTAAAGAGTTTTGGATTTCAGGGGATTGACTTGATAGCTTAAAGGCAAGCCCAGTTCCTAATCCTTCTTGTGAGCCAACAGCTACACCTTGTGCTATGTACTCATCTTTACTCTGTAATATATCTCCCGAAATGTATTTTATCATATTGTTTCCGTTTTTCTGTTGCTTATAACGTAATGCTAACAGCGGATTTGGCTGTTATTTTCTCTAAGTATCATAGTCCGTCCTCCTCCAGTATGTCGTCCAGCGGACTTTTGATGTTGCTCTTGAAGGTGTCGGCTATGTGGACATACATTTCGGTGGTCTTTGAT
>PDYJ01001267.1_pt1 | contig 11835 bp, 11 predicted proteins | sample 1430841 | NCBI WGS metagenome assembly PDYJ01 (sample SAMN07237672, study PRJNA390542) | Gut metagenome, whole genome shotgun sequencing project. | isolation source: fecal pellets | host: Mus musculus | place: USA: New York, NY | collected 2016-10 | reverse complement strand
ATCTCCGATCTGCTCGACAACACCGACCTCAATACCTATTGCCTCGGCAGAACGGCATTGAACGAACATATTCAGCTCGACGCGGATGAAACCCGCCTCGACCCGCTCGCTCCGAAAATGGTAACAGCAGGTGGCGGAGAGGAAGACCGCACTGCCTTCGACATTATTCTCGAACATTTCAACGAGCGACACATGAATGGATGGGAGGCCACACCCGCGGAACAACGTACCAAGGTTGTGCGAATCGCTCAACTTGTCACGCAACAGGCGCAGTATCAAAACACGGTTGTCGGCAACCCCGACACAGATGCTGCCGAGCGCATGTTCCAGGAAATACTCAACCGGGCTATGGCACAGCAGCGTAATGCCGACCTGTCGCTCTATCGTCAGTTCCGCGCCGATGAGACATTCCGCCATGACTTCGCGAACCTCGTCCGCGCCGCCATCGAGAATGCTGACCACCTCAGTAATATTCAGTACTACACCAATCCTCAAAATTCCCACTCCATCGCAGCTGAACCATAATTATGAGCACCTCAAATTTCTTTGAAAAACAGACCCTCTCATCAAGAGTAAAGGCGAGCATAGTGGCGGAATATTTTCCGTCTTATGCGAAAATAATCTCAAGTAAGCATCAGCCTAGAAGAATCGGCTATTATGACCTATTTGCGGGTCCCGGTAAGTATGATGACGGCAATCCGTCGACACCTATTCTTCTTGCTCGGAATTGTGTAAAAGACTGTTATCTGCGAGAACGTGTTTGGATGGTTTTTAATGATAAAGAATACAAAAATGCTCTTGAGCAGAACTTTACGCAGGAATTCCCAACTGGAACTTTTACACAAAAAGTCCATTTTCGGGATAAAGAAGTTGGAACTTGCCAAGGAATAAACGCATTCCTTATCACAGATACTATGGAGAATGGCCGGAATGAGTGCCCGGCAGTCTTATTCATAGACCCATTCGGATACAAAAATATTGATACATCTATCATTGCAAAATTTTTGTCCTATTGGGGTAATGAGGTATTCATTTTCATAAATACTAAGCGTATTAATCCTGCTTTTGAAAATGACAAGTTTGATTTAATCTTAAGAGAACTTTTTCCATGTTCCTACGAAGAGACTAAATTAAATATTCGTCTGAAAAGAACAGTATCGGAACGTCTCCAATTCATTATAGACTCATTAGGTAGAGAATATCAAAAGCTTGTGCCTGTAAAAGGTCGTGAACAGGTATATTATACTGCGTTTAAGTTTCAGGAGGAAGATTCTGTAACTACCAGTCATTATATTCTTCATATAACGAAATCAAGGAGAGGATTCGATTTGATTAAACAGATTTATACTGATTTTGCTAATGTAGGCACAATATTTGATGGTGTAAACACATATACATTCGATCCCAAAATAGGTCCTAAAAATTCTTCTCTTGATTTATTCGATACAAAGTCAGAGAATATAGATGTACTTAAAGAAACGTTATGTTCTACCTTTAGAGGCCAGACGTTAACAGCTTTGGAAGTTTTTGAATCACATCAGATAAAAACCTTATATAGCAGAAGTCATTATACAGAAGCTCTCAGACGATTGGTTGATGAAGGAAGAGCTACGTCATGGTATACAGATGGTAAGCAACATAAGGTTAGAGTATTGTTAAACGAGAATTGTCACGTAAAATTTTAATATGTCAGAAAGTAAGATTGAGTGGACCGATAAAACATGGAACCCCATTACCGGATGTTCTAAAAAGTCAACTGGCTGTTTGAATTGTTACGCAGAAGTAATGTCTCGTCGTCTTAAAGCAATGGGGCAAGCAAAATATTCAAACGGTTTTAAGGTAACATTGCATGAGCAGTGTTTAGATGAACCTTTAACGTGGAGAGGTGCTCATAACATATTCGTATGTTCCATGAGCGACATCTTTCACGAAGAGGTGCCATTTGATTTCGTGGACAAAATGTTTGACATTATTAAACGTACTCCACGACATAGATATCAAATTTTGACAAAGAGAGCTGAACGAATGGCAGAATATTTTGCAACACGTTCTATTCCAGAGAATGTTTGGCTTGGTGTTACTGTAGAGGCGCAATCTTCACGTTTTAGAATCGACCGCCTTCGTAATTTATCTGCATCTGTAAAATTCCTATCATGCGAACCGCTTGTAGAAGATCTTGGAGAAATTGATTTGACAGGAATAGACTGGGTAATAGTAGGTGGTGAGAGCGGCCCCAAAGCACGACCTATGCAAGAATCATGGGCACTGAATATTCGCCGGCAAGTTGAAGAACAAGGAGCGCGTTTCTTTTTCAAGCAATGGGGACATGGGGGGCCGATGGGATCAAACGTAATAAACATGCCAACGGCAAACTCCTTAATGGAGAAGTAATCCAAGAAATGCCAAAATTAAATTGAGGATGAAACATAATATAGATTTATCTCAATTAGAAGAGTTAATCAGTCAGACGAATACAAAACTATATTTTTCTGAAATAATCAGTTCTTATTACAATGGCAACTATAGGGCTGCCGTAACACTGCTATATAGTGTTGTGATATGTGATTTAGTTCTAAAATTACAGGAACTGAAAGACCGGTTTAACGATTCAAGGGCTCAAGGTATCTTATCTAAGATAGAACAGCTCCAGGATGCTAATCCAACCTCGCCAGAATGGGAAAAAGTTATAGTAGATGAAATGTTTGCTTCGAGATATGTTGTAGACGCCTCCACTAAAATTCATATAGAGGCTTTAAGAAATGAGAGGAATTTATGTGCTCATCCAGTTCTGAAAAATTCGATTGAACTTTTTACACCTTCAAAGGAGGCGGTATATGGTCACATTACAAATGCTCTTACCGATGTCCTAATAAAGTCCTCCCTTCATGGTAATAAAAATATGTTTGAGAATTTAGTTGAAGATATAGAAAAGAATAAAACAAGTTTTCTAAGCTATAAGGATTTAGGAAAATATCTTAATTCTAAGTACTTTGATGCCATTCGCAATGCAGAAGAAGAGTATCGCATTTTTAAAAAATTATGGAAACTCGTGTTCAAACTAACGGACGAACGATGCAATCTAAATAGAAAGGTAAATCGTTGGGCTATGTATAATATTTTGTTACGAAATAGACAATATATTGAGCGACGGATAAAAGAGGATGTTAAGATTTTAGAATCACAATTGAATTTAGATAACAAAGACATAATGAAGAGCATTGTTCGCTTCTTTAATATAAGTCCTGCATCTTATCGTTCTCTAAGCGCAGATACAGTGCAAATTTTAGACGATAAGCTCTCAAAATTTCATCTTGAAAATATTTCATTGTTCAAAGTCGGCGATATTAAAACTTATACATTAGGACTTAATACAATTGAGATATCGGACTCAAATTATATCATCTCATATTTAGACGAAACGGACAATACACACTTAATTGGTCAATTTGCCGTAAACCAGTTTTTAGGCAGTAGGTCATATGACGAAGCTGATAGGTATTTTGATGAGATTATAGCTCTTAGAATAACGTCCCTATCAGATGACCTACTTTTAAAATTATTGGATGGCTCTAATTCAAATGGGCAGATATGGTATCGTAGAAAGTCACGGGAATCAAATATTCTTATTCGTGATGAAATTGAAAAGCGCGGTATAAGTGTAGACTGGGGTAAATATTCTAATTTACGTTTTTGAGTACAGCACTAATAAATATAATTCATCATGAGCAAGAAGTCGATACGTTTTTTTAATGACCGCGAGGTGAGGGCGGTGTGGGATGACGAGAGCAACTGCTGGTGGTTTTCGGCTACGGATGTGGTGCGCGCTATCAATGATGAGCCGGACTATACGAAGGCCGGCAACTATTGGCGTTGGCTCAAACGTAAGCTGAAACAAGAAGGCGTTCAACTCGTGAGTCCCACTCACGGGTTCAAATTCGAGGCTCCGGACGGCAAGCAGCGTATTGCAGATGTTCTCAATAGCGATGACGTCATTCTTCTTGCAAAGCATTATCCTAATAACCGGGCGAGTAAATTTCTTGACTGGTTCACATATAGCGACAACACTATTGACGGGCAGAGTCGCAAGAAGGCATACACACTGTTTGAAAGCGGATTGCTCAACTCGCTTGAACCGGGCAGCATAAAATGTCTGCAACAGATTCACGCCTATCTCTTTGGTGGATTGTACGATTTCGCTGGACAGATTAGGAATAAGAATATCTCGAAGGGCGGTTTCACATTCGCCAACTGTCTTCATTTCCCCACAATCATCCCGACGATCGAATGTATGCCGGAAACCACTCTCAATGAAATCGCGGACAAGTATGTCGAGATGAACGTAGTGCATCCGTTTATGGAAGGCAATGGCCGCAGCACACGAATATGGCTCGACCTGATGCTCCGTCGCTCGCTAAAACGCTGTGTTGACTGGAGTCTAATTGATAAGAACGAATATCTGACAGCTATGCGCGAAAGCGTTGTAGACACCACTCATATCAAAGCCTTGCTGAAAGGAGCATTGACAGACAAAATCAACGACCGTGAGATGTTCATGAAAGGCATCGACTATTCATATTATTATGAGGAAGAATAGGCATACCCTCTAATGCCGTCTATGCGTATCGGGCGGTGAATGTTACGCGGAATATTTGGATTTTGCCTGTAATCTGCCTGTAGAAAATAAAGAAAGCGACCTAACTTGGTGATTAACACTTTGTTAAGTCGCCTTTGTGGTGCCCAGAACAGAAGCAACCAAATGAAAGGGTATGCACTGTTATGCAAGCAGGCTCGAGTTTTGGAAAAATTAACAATATGTTGATATATAGACTATTAAAAATCCATCGTTGCAAAAATAGGTGTCATTCGTTTCCAAGAAAAATCGCTAAATTTCAAATAGGAGGACAAAAGGAGGACAAAAAATTTGGAGCGTAATAGATTAATTGCTAACTTTGTAAAAAGGACAATCAACTATTAATTCCGACTAACTCGTCTAAAAATGGCTGATTTTCCGTCCTCCACCCATTAAAATTTTTGTCCTCCTATGGCAAGTATCAAGCGTTATATCTCCTCCAAAGTAGAGGGTAACGGCAGGTCGGAAATAATGTTTCGGCTTAGCCTGTCGAAAGACATCAAGCTCCGTCTAAAGACCGGAATATATATTGAGCCGAGTCGTTTCAATCCTAAGACCGGTGCAATATCAAAGCCTCGTGCCAATCAAAAGGAAATATCCGAAATAAAGGACACTGAGCGCAAAATCAGAGACCTTGAAGATTATATCTACGACCTATGCGAGGCGCATACGTTGGCAGAACTTACAAAGGACTTCTTCGAGAAAGAAATTTATCGCTTCCATAATCCTAAGAAAGAGCGTAAGCCTAAAGAAGTGGAAGCGAAGCTGCAAAAGAAATTCGTCGAGCTTGTCGAGGAATTTCCGGATAAGCGTGGACTTTCTGAATGGCGACATCGACGTTATGGCGTACTGAGCCGTAGTCTCCATCGCTTTGAACTGTATCGCAAGATCAAAAGACGTCTCCCGTATAAACTTGATTTTGAAATGTTCACTACCGAAGTGCTTGAGGAATATGAGGAGTTTCTTCGTAATGAGCCTGCCATTTTCGACAAATACCCCAAAATCTTTGAGGAGTTCCCGGCTGAGACACGCAAAGCTCGCAAATCACGCCGTCCTTTTGAAAAAGGCGACAATACCATTATAGGCATATTCGCCTGCCTGCGTACATTCTTCAAATGGGCTAATGAAGAAGGGCTTACAAAGAACAACCCATTTGCAAGATACCACGGCAAAACCACTGAAAGATACGGCACGCCTATCTATATCACAATCAAGGAGCGTGATATAATCGCGGATTATGACCTGTCAGCCAATAAGCCGCTTGAAGTGCAGCGCGATATATTCATCTTCCACTGCTGTATCGGTTGCCGTATATCCGACCTCATGCGTCTCACCCGGCCAATATCATCAATGGCTATGTGGAGTATATAGCAAGCAAAACCAAGGCTGATCGCTCAGACGTTATACGCGTTCCGCTGACTCAGAGGGCAAAGGACATACTTGAAAAATACAAGGATGTGGAGAAAGACGGAAAGATTCTGCCATTCATCAGTTCGCAGAAATACAACGTGGCTATCAAAAAGATATTCAAGACTTGTGGCATAACACGCATAGTCACAGTCCTCAATCCCACGACCGGAGAAGAAGAGCAACGGCCTATTGATGAGATAGCCAGCAGCCACCTTGCCCGCCGTACATTTGTCGGCAACCTTTACAAGAAAGTGAAAGATCCGAATCTTGTGGGAGCGTTGAGCGGACACAAGGAAGCAGCCGGGCATTTGCAAGATACCGCGAGATTGATGACGACTTGAAGAAGGAAATGATAGGATTTATCGAATAATCCGGATTTTGAGGGGAGATAATCAGCTATGGCTGAACATTTCCCCTCTATTCATAGTTGACAAATCAAATATTTTTATTAACTTTGTCAACCAAAGGATATATCAACATGAACAAGCAGACTAACGACATATTTTCGCGCCGTCTTAGACAGGCCCGTATGATGAAAGGTTTTTTCGTTGGAGAAACTTTCTCACTGTGTCACTCCAGCCATAACCCGGCAGGCCATAAATAAGTATGAGAAAGGATTGATGATGCCGGACAGTCGTGTGCTGATAGCACTTGCGGCGGCTCTTGGTGTCAAGATTGATTACTTTTTCCGTCCGTTCACCGTGGAGGTTGACCGTGTGGAATTTCGTAAGAAACCAAAATTCCCTGAACGCATGGCGATGGCTGTGAGGGAGAAGGTGCGGGAGGAACTGGAGCGTTATCTGGAGGTGGAACAGCTTTGCGGTTGTTCTACTGAATTTTCAATGCCGCGCAAGCGTGTATCCAACACTGATGAAGCGGTACTTCATGCCAATGAAGTACGCAAGCATCTTGGCTTGGGATATGACGGCATAACCAACGCAATAGAAGTTCTGGAGGATAATGGCGTAAAGGTAATTGAGATTGCAGAGGATACCGACTTTGACGGATTGAGCGGTTATGCCAACGGCTCTATTCCTCTTATTGTTAACGGCAACTTCCTTACTGAGCGCAAACGCTTCACCGCCTTGCATGAGTTAGGGCATCTGCTTCTTGATATTCCTGAAGATGTATCGTCAAAGGAAGTTGAGCATATCTGCAACGCTTTCGCGAGTGAGCTGCTCCCTGTCAGTGTGCTTAAATCGAAGTTGGGAGATTCGAGGCATGACATATCTTTATCAGAACTGACTGACATACAGCGTCAGTTCGGCATATCTATCGACGATATTATGATAGCCTTGCGCTCAAATAATGTGATTTCCGACAAGCGTTATTCCGGTTATCAGACTAAGAAGAACAGACTTCCTGATTTCAAAACTTGTCGAGACCTCACGTGTGGTAAGCGAGCGTTCAGGACGGTTCGCACGCATGGTTTATCGTGCGTTGGCTGATGAAGCCATCTCTTTTTCTAAAGCCGCTGTACTTCTGAACACCTCTGTCGAGAGCGTCAAGTCTCAGCTTCAATTAGTGTGAGAAGATGGAGATTATTGTCAACGATACAAATATCTTCATCGATCTTCACTCGATAGGATTGCTAAGTCAACTTTGCGATCTGCCTTACGAAATACGCACGGTGGATTTTGTGATGGCAGAAATTGTCGATAATCGACAGCAAGAAGATATGGGGCGTCTTGTCAAAGAAGGGAAGATTACGGTCGAGAGCTTTACAGCTGAGGAACTTATTGAGATTGTAAATGAACACGCCGCCGTGTCCGGCAACCTTTCCATACCGGACTGCTCGGTATGCTATTATGCCCGTAAACATGATATAACTCTGCTTACCGGCGACCGCCAGCTACGCAGATATGCCGAGTCCCATAATCTCACTGTTCACGGCATCCTTTTTATATTCGATGAACTTGTGGCACATTCGGTCATTTCTCCGGAGGTGGCCGCAGGAAATTGAAGGAATTATACTCAATCAACGTGCGCCTGCCGAAGTCCGAGATTCAAAGACGGATTGACCGTTGGGGTAACGACACATGAATATCATGGATATAGTAGATATACAGCACTCCATCGGCAAGATGATTTCGGACCTTTGTCTTATCCGGAATACGGTCTGCACAGTCTCGGCTGACGGATTGAACGGTCTGTCAGAATATTTGGCTGACAATCAGCTTGAATATGAAAAAGCCATCAGAACCGAGGTAAAGGATAAGGGAAGCGATTATTTTGTAGGCCAGTTATACCGTAGCCTATCATCATATCTTGCGTGGTATGCTGAGAATAACGATGTTCATTCTGATAATGCCGCAGTATCGAAAAGGATTTATGACAGGATAGTTTTCCTCTGGATACCACCGATAGAGAACCTGTTTCCCGGAGTTATAAAGACGAATGAAAATATAACGATACCAGCCTGTGACAATAAAGATCCAAAAGGTTACAATAGCCCATACGAACAAGTCGGAGAGCACTATCGCAGTATAAGATACGACATTATTGAGAACAAAAATTATCCGCATCTTACAAACGATGAGATATACCGCAGGCTGAAGGAATTGGCACCCGGTATCTGCCGAAGGTGTGAAAATCGCCATGATTCTCAATATAGCTATAAAACATCGTCTGTTGCTCAAAAAGCCGCAGGGGAAGTCACTTGTAAGAGAACTTGGAATGACCTGTACCAATGCCGCAGTAATAAATATAATCGCAAGTCCCGACGAGCATTTCTATATTGACGAGTGGGGAAGAGAAATGGAAGCTAAGTTGCTGAAACAATAGCCGTTCATATTCAAAACATATCATACCGTCCTATCGCTTAAACTTTAATCCCTTAAATTTAAGCGGATACGAAAGTTAAAGGAGTCCTGTACGTACAGGGCTCTATTTTTGTGCCATAATTCTAAAATCAAAGGATATGGCAGCAGAAATTATCAATTCCATACTTGATGGTCCCAAGGGATATATCTTGTGGTGGATGCCTCTGATATGAAAGTGGCATTCCGAGAATTTCTCCAGATGATTCGAGAGTCTGAGGACGAAAAAAGAGCCTACGATGAAGAGTTGGCTACGGTGACGCGAGAGGAGGCCTGCAAGATTTTCAACCGTTCATACAGCACACTTCTCCGATGGGAGAAAGACGGTTATCTTGTGCCGGTGAAGATAGGGAAAACTCCACTATACAAAATGTCGGATATAAAGGATGTGTTGAATCAAAATTTCGGTAAACCGTGAGATATCAACCCGTAAAACTTTAACAAGGTGTGGCACATTACAAAATAATCAAGGCTCCACCCTGGGATGGTCTTACATTCCTTTATAACCTGACTGTCGATGATAGCATATTGCCTAAATGCACGCAATGTCGCATCTTCCGTAAGCACGGATTATAAACCGCATCTTTCAACGGAGGGTGAATCTGATACGATGAATTGTCAAGATGCAATCACATGGCTTCATCGTAAAGGGACGCGTCAACCCATGAACAGTGGGGCAAGTAGTATTAACACGCTTGCCATTGTACTATGGAAGGCATAAAACACTTGCTTATGAAAGCAAAATCTTTACCCGCCGTTGATCCGTCAAGACTCTACACCCGGCAGGAAGTGGCAACAATGTTTGCCCTTGCAGACATCGAATTATTCAGCTATGTCAGTGGTCCTGAAAAGCTGGAATATGAAATTACCAAAGAGTCGCCTTATCCTCGCTTTCGTGGGGCGAGCTTATCGGTTCTTCTCCAAAACCTATAAGTTATGCCAAGATGGATGCCCGTCTATGAAGACGATATGACGCACTGGCTCTGGGATAATGCACAGCGTTATCAATGGTGGCTCGAAATAAGGTTCCGCGCCGCCAAAACTCCGGGCATGAGGTATGTGGGTGACACGAATATCCGCATACGGGTGACTTATGGAGAATGGCCTGTGACAATAGCATATCTGGGTACCGGTGGCACGCCGATGAAAGAGCCGTCGTATCTTTCCTTGAAGCATTGGAGGAAGATGGATTGATTACCCGTAGAAAGAGCGGATTGATCACAGTTATATCCGTATGTGGTTTTGAAAAGTATTGCTTCAATATGGTAAATGATGGCACAAACACGCCCTGCCACAATTCAGGTATTGAGCCGCAGATGCTTCCGCAGGACAATATGGCCGATGAAGAACCTATCGGAACGACAAATCGAAACACAGGACGAAACAGCCAATCAGACGCAAAGACCGGACGCTGGCATATTTAGATAAAAGAAAAAATATAAAAGAACTTTTTATTGAGAGTAAACGCGCACATGAAGAAGAATTTTTAGAAAAACTGAAAAAATCAGATACCGCTTTGACGGAAATGGCAAAGAGCCTGCACTGTGATGTGGCGGATCTGATACCGTTGGCTGATGATTCAGCAACGCGACAATTTCAACCGAAGACTGGCACTCCACGTTTTCGGCTTTCAAAAAACATTTCTCAACTGGGCCCGGCTGAGATTAAAAACGACTAAGAATGAGATACCCACAAAAAATCAACCCGAAAGAGGCTATAATCCAAATGCAGGCCGCCGCCGAGGACCGATTACACCCGATTGCGGACTTATCGAAGATTGATGCTTATAAGCAGTATTTCTGCGTTGTGCGAAAGCCATTTGCCCCGGCTATATCGTCCGCGACGACCAACGTAATATTTTGAACGACATCGTTCATTGGGCTTTGAAAGATTACGATGGTAAACTTGACCCGGACCGGGACTGTTGCTTTGGGGCGACATCGGCACCGGTAAATCAACGCTTCTACGCATAATCCGGCAATTCTGCCATGACATACGTCCTCCCAAAGATGGTATGCGGTATTGGTTTCGTATGACAAACGTCATCGACATCTGCGCCGAGTTTTCCGATGAATCACGCGACGGGCTATTATGCCATACAAACCTACATAACCAGTTCCCGCAGGCGTTTGATGAGCTTGGCAGCGAGACAACACCTACCGGACGGTGGGCAACTTTGAGAATGTCATGCAGTATGTTCTTCAGCGGCGATACGACCTGCGTGACAATCAGTTTACCCATGCCACTACAAATCTGTCACTTAAGCAACTGTCAAAGGTTTATCACCTCGTATCTACGACAGATGCAAGGAAATGTTCAATTTCGTGGAGATTCGAGGCAAGACGTTCCGAAAAACCTATACATCCGAAGACGATGGCAAGACGTAGAACAGAAAAGAAGGTCAATATCTCAACGATTGACCGTAAACGGCTATATACCATATCAGAAGCAGCAAGAATACTTGGCGTAAGTCGCTCATATTTCTACTATTGCTTCGACCACGACGAGCATTTTCCCAAACCTACGCTCGTGAATGGTATGACACGGCTGAACGGAAACGACATCATAGAGATTATAGCCCTGCGCGGTCGCAAGGGCTATAATCCCTGTCAGTTCCAGAGATACCACGGTGAGGGGCGCGGAGCGAGAAGGCTTCGGAGAGGTCGATGGCGAGTAGCCATGCCTGGTGCGTATGCCGTCCATGTCGGAGAGTGTCTGGGCATAGCGGCTCTCTCCGGCACCCGAAATCCGACACCACTGCCGCGCGAAGATGTCGGGTTGGAAAGCGTCGATGAACGACAGTATGTCGTCCACAAGCGAATCCGGTTTGCTATCGGTCATGTCGGCTGAGAAGCAGAATGACACTCCGCTCTCGGTATTCCGCCGGAAATCGAAAGAGGTGATGTTACCGTCTCTCACATTGGCGGTCACGCTCCAGCCGCATTTGCGGCAACTTGGATTATGGTTTGTAAAATC
>PDYJ01002442.1_pt1 | contig 11840 bp, 9 predicted proteins | sample 1430841 | NCBI WGS metagenome assembly PDYJ01 (sample SAMN07237672, study PRJNA390542) | Gut metagenome, whole genome shotgun sequencing project. | isolation source: fecal pellets | host: Mus musculus | place: USA: New York, NY | collected 2016-10 | reverse complement strand
TGGGTCGTCTTTGTCCAAAATTTAGATCAAAATGGATATCTAAAGCTAGATACAAAAAAACTGGTCCGTGATAAAAAGATCGACCAAACAACACTTGATGATGCCTTGACCCTTTTGTGGCGCTTAGATCCTCCAGGAGTTGGTGCGCGTGATCTGCAAGAGTGTTTATTACTTCAGATCGAAAGTGAGCGGGGGCGCGATGATCTAGCTTATTGCGTGATCGCTGAGCATTTTGAACTCTTTACGCAAAGTAAATGGGAACAGATCGCTAAAAAAATGGCGATCGATCTAAAGCAGATGCAGGCGTTGATCGATTATCTAAAGACGTTGTCAGCTGCACCAGGTAAGGCTTACGATCAAAGTGAAACTGCCTATATCGCGCCAGATCTGATCGTTAAAAATATTAATGGTACCCTCCAAGCAGAATCAACTACTTTAGTCAAACCACGGATCATTTTCCGCAAAAGTTATTATGAAAGTTTAGTTGGTGAGCTCGATCAAAGCGTGTCTGACTATTTAAAAGAAAAAAAGAAGCAATATCAAACTTTAGTAGCCGAGTTGGCGCAAAGGCAAAGTACGATCGAGCGAGTTGGAGCCGAGATCTTAGCGCGTCAGCCAGAATTTTTTACGGCCCCAGATCATCCATTAAAACCGATGTTATTGCGTGATGTAGCTCAAAAATTACAGTTACACGAATCAACAGTCAGTCGGGCAGTGAATGGTAAATATTTGCAGACTGACTTTGGGATCTTTGAATTGCGGAGTTTCTTTTCCCAGGCGATCAATACTGATCAAGCTGGCAATGAAACTAGTGTTGATGAAGTATATAAAAAAATCCAGGCTTATATTGAAGCTGAAGATAAACATAAGCCACTTTCAGATCAAAAATTAGCAGAGCAGTTACAAAGTGATGGACTGAAAGTGTCCCGTAGAACAGTTGCCAAGTATCGTGAAAAATTAAATATCGCTTCTTCAAGTAAACGAAAAAGATTTTAAGTGACCAAACCAAATATTTTCTAAAAAACATGATCGTTCCTTGATTTACGGGCGATAATGGTATGTTTTGAAGTTAAAGTTCGTTAATTTATAAACGATTACACTTGTGAATTGCTAAAACTTCGGATAGTCGGTAATGTGGCTAAGTGACTTTCGTTTTTTTTATTGAATTTTCGCGCTCAATACCTTGCAAAAGGGAAATATTGTTGTTATAATTTCATTGTGCTTGGGGGAGTGGGTCATCACGGTAGGATAATTTGTGATGATTTACTTAAGTGATTAGCTCAGCAATGAGTTGTCCCACCTCTGGACGTTTCATGTCCCACAGAAAGGGAGACGAAGATTATGCACCAAGAGATCGAGTGGATCGAGCGGATCGTTCCAGATGTGATCGATACCTTAAGTCAAAGATACGCAGTGCTAAAGCAGATTGCAACATTTGGACCAATAGGTAGACGTTCATTAGCCGAAGCCTTGGGCATGAGCGAACGAATCCTACGGAGTGAGGCAGATTGCCTAAAACGACAAGAACTCGTCGCAGCAACTAAGTCTGGGATGGTCTTGACAGATAAGGGTAAAGAAGTTATTCAGGGGTTAGCAAGTTTTATCGATCAATTATTAGATCTTAAGCAATTGGAATTGCGTTTGAGTCAAAAGCTTGGGATCGAGAACTGTTTGGTCGTTGCTGGTGACAGCGATGATCAGTTACAGGTAGTTGATGAGATGGGAAAACTTGTTACCAACACATTAAAGACGTTATTGCCCCATGGTCGTAATATTATAGCGGCTATGGGTGGGACGACAATGGCACAGATCGCTGCCTGTTTGACTCCTGATATTGGTCTTCAACGTGAGCTTCTCTTTGTGCCTGCACGAGGAGGACTAGGTGAACGGATGGAGATCCAGGCAAATAACGTGTGTGCTCGGATGGCTCGACGGACTGGTGGGAAAAGCCGTTCGCTCTATGTGCCCGAGCAAGTAAGCGAGAGTACGTATCGTCCATTGTTAAAAGAACCTGCTGTTCAAGAGGTCGTCAATTTGATCGGTCAAAGTAATGCTGTGATCCACAGCATCGGAACAGCAATGCATATGGCACATCGACGTTCGATGGCGCCAGAAGTGATCGCAATGCTAAATAAGAAAAAAGCGGTCGGTGAAGCATTTGGTTACTTTTTTGATGAAAAAGGGCAGATCGTGTATCGGATCTCACGTATCGGGATCCAGTTAGAAGACCTCGCTTCTATGGAATGTGTAATTGCCGTCGCTGGTGGCACTTCAAAAGCTAAAGCGATCGTCTCTTACATGAAACACGCTCCTAAACAAACATGTCTGATCACAGACGAAGGAGCAGCAAAAGCGATTTTAAAAGAGTAGTGTTTTGAACATTACTTTTTAAAATAAATTTTTATTTCCTAAAGGAGGAAATTGTAGTATGACTACTAAAGTAGGTATTAATGGTTTTGGTCGTATCGGCCGTTTAGCATTCCGTCGTATTGCTGAAACATCAAAAGACTTGGAAATCGTTGCTATCAACGACTTGACATCTCCAGCAATGTTGGCTCACTTGTTGAAATATGATACAGCTCATGGTCAATTTGAAGATGAAGTTTCCGCAACAGAAAACGCACTTATCGTTAATGGTAAGGAAATTCCTGTTTACGCAGAAGCAGATGCACGCAACATTCCTTGGGTTAAAAACGATGGTGTAGAATTGGTTCTTGAATCAACAGGTTTCTACACATCTCCAGAAAAGGCACAAGCACACGTAGAAGCAGGTGCTAAGAAAGTTCTTGTTTCAGCTCCAGCTGGCAAGATGAAGACGATCGTTTACGGTGTTAACGATGATACATTGACACCAGAAGACCAAATCGTTTCTGCTGCTTCATGTACAACAAACTGCTTGGCACCACTTGCTAAAGCTGTTAACGATGCATTTGGCATCAAAGCTGGTACAATGACAACGATCCACGCTTACACAGCTACACAAAAATTACAAGATGGTCCAGATCGCAGTGGTAACGTACGTAACGCACGTGCTGCAGCTCAAAACACAATTCCTCACTCAACAGGTGCTGCTAAAGCTATCGGCTTAGTTGTTCCAGAATTGAACGGCAAGTTAGACGGTCATGCACAACGTGTTCCTGTTATCACAGGTTCATTAACAGAATTAGTTGCAACTCTTGACAAAGAAGTTACAGCTGAAGAAGTTAACGAAGCAGTTAAGAAAGTTACAGAAAACAACCCATCATTTGGTTACAATGCTGACGGTATCGTTTCTTCAGATATCATCGGTACATCATTTGGTTCAATCTTCGACCCAACACAAACACAAGTTGTTGGTGAAGGAGATGCACAAGTTGTTAAGACTGTTGCATGGTACGACAACGAAGCTGGCTTTACAGCACAAATGATCCGTACATTAGAAAAATTTGCAAGCATGCTTTAAGATTTAGCTAAACGCTAATTTTAACTTGTTATGCAGGTTATGAGGCGGGGGGAGGCAGACTCCTCCCGCCTTTTATTTTTAACAAATCATGGAGGCTTACTTATGTCTAAACTTATTGTTTCAGATTTAAAAGATCTTAAAGGTAAAAAAGTTTTAGTTCGTGTTGACTTTAATGTTCCTATCAAAGACGGCGTTATCGGTGATGATAACCGTATGGTAGCTGCATTGCCAACTATCAAATACATCACAGATCAAGGTGGCAAGGCTATTTTGTTCTCACACCTTGGCCGTATCAAGACTGAAGAAGACAAAGAAAAGTTGTCTTTACGTCCAGTTGCAGAACACTTAGCTGATCTTTTGAACAAGAAAGTTACTTTTGTACCAGCTACACGTGGTGAACAATTAGAAAAAGCTATTGCTGAAATGGAAGATGGCGATGTTTTAGTTGTTGAAAATACACGTTTTGAAGACTTAGACGGTAAGAAAGAATCTGGCAACGATCCAGAACTTGGCAAGTACTGGGCATCACTTGGCGATGTATTCGTTAACGATGCATTTGGTACAGCACACCGTTCCCATGCTTCTAACGTTGGTATCGCAAGCAACATGAAACAAGCAGCAGCTGGTTTCTTATTAGAAAAAGAGATCAAGTTCTTAGGTGAAGCTGTTGACAACCCAGTACATCCATTCGTTGCTATCTTAGGTGGTGCTAAGGTTTCTGATAAGATCGGTGTTATCGAACACTTACTTGATAAAGCTGACAAGATCATCGTTGGTGGTGGTATGACATACACATTCTACGCTGCTAAAGGTATCAAGATCGGCAACTCCTTAGTTGAAGAAGATAAGATCGAATTGGCTAAAGAATTGCTTGAAAAAGCTGGCGACAAGATCGTTTTACCAGTTGATAACGTATGTGCACCTGAATTCAACAATGATGCACCTGCAGAAGTATTTGAAGGCGATATTCCTGATGGCTATATGGCACTTGATATCGGACCAAAATCTGTTGAATTGTTCAAGAGCGTTTTAAAAGATGCTAAGACAGTTGTTTGGAACGGACCTATGGGTGTATTTGAAATGCCTAACTTCGCTAAGGGAACACTTGGCGTTGGTGAGTTCTTAGGCACATTGACAGATGCAACTACGATCGTTGGTGGTGGTGACTCAACTGCTGCTGTTAAAAAATTAGGTATCGCAGACAAGTTGACACACATCTCTACTGGTGGTGGTGCATCTCTTGAATATCTTGAAGGTAAGACACTTCCTGGGATTGCTGCTGTTTCTGACAAGTAATAACCATTGATCAATTGCTGACAGGGGTAATGTTTTTGCCCCTGCCAGTTTGTTTAAACAATTTTCTTTGAAAGGATGATTTTCGTGCGTACACCAATTATTGCAGGTAACTGGAAAATGAACATGAATCCAGAACAAACTGCTGAATTTGTAAAAGCCGTTAAAGATAAATTACCAAAGGCAACAGAAGTAGAATCTGTTATTGCCGCTCCAGCTGTTGATCTTCCAGCATTGCTAGAAAATGCTAAAGGTTCAGAATTAAAAGTAGCTGCTGAAAACTGCTACTTTGAAGATGAAGGTGCCTTTACAGGTGAAACTTCACCTAAAGTTTTAAAAGAAATGGGCGTTGACTATGTGATCATCGGTCACTCCGAACGTCGCGACTACTTCCATGAAACAGACGAAGACATCAATAAAAAAGCACATGCTATCTTTAACAATGGCATGACACCTATCGTTTGCTGTGGTGAATCTTTAGAAACTCGTGAAGCTGGTAAGGCTGAAGAATGGGTCGAAGCACAAGTTAAGGCTGCGCTTAAAGACCTAACAGCAGAACAAGTTTCAAACCTTGTGATCGCCTATGAACCTATCTGGGCTATCGGTACAGGTAAGACAGCTACATCTGACCAAGCAGAAGAGATCTGTGCAGTTGTAAGAAAGACTGTTGCTGACTTATACGACCAAGGCGTTGCTGATAAAGTTCGCATCCAATACGGTGGTTCTGTAAAACCAGCTAACGTTAAAGAATTAATGGCTAAGCCAAACATCGATGGTGGCTTAGTTGGTGGGGCTTCATTAGTTCCTGAATCATATCTAGAATTGGTTAATTTTAACGACTAGATTAATTTTTGCTTGAACCTTCATGAAATGGATTGAAAGTTTAGGCCAAAACCATTAAAATAATTGATGAGGACAATATTTCTCAAAGTCAATCAAACTAAAAGGAGAGTAATATTTTATGTCTGCAATTACAGAAATTTATGCTCGCGAAGTCTTAGACTCACGCGGCAACCCAACAGTTGAAGCTGAAGTTTACACAGAAGATGGCGGTTTTGGTCGCGGTATCGTGCCTTCCGGTGCTTCTACAGGTGAACACGAAGCTGTTGAATTGCGTGACGGCGACAAGTCACGTTACATGGGCAAAGGTGTTACAAAAGCTGTTGCTAATGTAAATGACATTATCGCAAAAGAAATCGTTGGCTACGAAGTAACAGACCAAATCGCTATTGACAAAGCTATGATCGCTTTGGATGGTACACCAAACAAAGGTAAACTTGGTGCTAACGCTATCTTGGCTGTTTCCATCGCTGTTGCTCGTGCAGCTGCTGATGAATTACAAGTGCCATTGTACAACTACATGGGTGGTACAAATGCACACGTATTGCCAACACCAATGATGAACGTTATCAACGGTGGCGCACACTCAGATAACAAGGTTGACTTCCAAGAATTCATGATCATGCCTGTTGGTGCTTCTTCTATCAAGGAAGCTGTTCGTATGGGTTCTGAAACATTCCACAACTTGCAAAAACTTCTTGCAGCTGATGGCAAAGTAACTTCTGTTGGTGATGAAGGTGGTTTTGCACCTGACTTCGCAAACAACGAAGAACCATTACAATACTTGATCAAAGCTATCGAAGCAGCTGGTTACAAGCCAGGTAAAGATATCTCTATCGCTATCGACGTTGCTTCTTCTGAACTTTGGGATGGTGAAACTGGCAAGTACAAACTTCGCTGGTCAACAGGTGAAGAATTCACAACAGCTGAATTCATCAAATATCTTGAAGGTTTAGTTGCTAAATACCCAATCATCTCGATCGAAGATCCTATCGATGAAAACAACTGGGATGACTGGAAAGAAATCACAGCTGAACTTGGCAAGAAGGTTCAATTGGTTGGTGACGACTTCTTCGTTACAAATACACAATACTTAGCTAAGGGTATCCGTATGGGTTGTGCAAACTCCATCTTGATCAAAGTTAACCAAATCGGTACTTTGACAGAAACTTTCGAAGCTATTGAAATGGCTAAGGAAGCTGGTTACACAGCTATCGTTTCCCACCGTTCTGGTGAAACAGAAGATACAACAATCGCTGACTTAGTCGTTGCTACAAACGCTGGCCAAATCAAGACAGGTTCAATGAGCCGTACAGACCGTATCGCTAAGTACAACCAATTAATGCGTATCGAAGATCAATTGACAAGTGGTGTTGCTCAATACAAGGGTATCAATTCTTTCTACAACTTGAGTGAACAAGCACGTCAAGCAATCGAAGAAAAGTAATTAGTTGATTGACTTAACAATCTAGTAGTATAGCTACTACAAAAAGAGACCTGTTATAGGTCTCTTTTTGTTTTTACATAATTTTTATAAGGGGTATTGTCGCTAAGACAATAATAGAAAAAATGAAAAAAATTCAGGAATTTAGATTTAAAAATTTAAATTATATTCGTTTTCGTTTTATTATGCATGGTGCCTTTGTCGGGGTAGTCGCTGGTTTTGTTGTCAGTTTCTTTCGCTTGGTGATCGAAAAGTTACTTACAGTGATGCAGACACTTTATCCAAAACTACTAGAGACACCGCTACTTTGGCCACTTGTGATCGGATATTTAATGTTGGTCTTATTGGTAAATGCACATTTTTTGGCTAAAGAGCCTAATATCAGTGGTTCTGGGATCCCACAAGTTGAAGGTCAGTTAGCTGGTCTACTAGAAGTGAAATGGTGGTCAGTTCTATGGCGAAAATGGATCGGTGGGGTCTTGGCGATCGGTTCAGGTTTGTTTTTAGGACGTGAAGGCCCTTCGATCCAATTAGGAGCAATGGTAGGGCAAGGAGTTGCTAAAGGCCTACACCTGCCTAAGACAAAAGAACGTTGTTTATTAGCTGGCGGAGCGGCAGCTGGATTAGCAGCCGCATTTAATGCTCCGATCGCAGCTTCATTATTTGTAGTTGAGGAGATCTATCATAATTTTTCACCTTTTGTATGGACGACATCCTTAGCAGCTGCGGTTACAGCTAATTTTGTTTCTTTGAATTTTTTTGGATTACGACCGGTCTTATATCTACCACATGATCAGAGTTTTCCTCCAAAAAGTTATGGCTTATTGCTTATTTTAGGGGTGATCTTAGGTCTTTTAGGTCTGCTATATGAGTTTTTGACACTAAATAGTAGCTATTTATATCAAAAAATAAAGTGGTTAACACCACGTTTTTATAGTCTGATCCCCCTAAGTATAGTCGTATTTATCGGAATGTTTTGGCCTAAAGTTTTAGGTGGGGGCAATAAATTGATCACGAGTCTACCAGTGTTACATTTATCTTTACTGGGATTATTAGGATTATTTGTACTACGATTAGTTTTTTCTATGCTTTCTTATGGTTCGAGTTTACCCGGTGGGATATTTTTACCGATCTTGACATTAGGTGCACTTTTGGGAGCGATCTATTGGAAAATTTTAGCTGATATCGGTTTGTTGACTCCAGCACTTTTGACTAATTGTATCGTTTATGCGATGGCAGGGTATTTTGCAGGAATAAGTAAGGCGCCTTTTACTGCGATCTTATTGGTCACCGAGATGGTCGGATCGCTCGAACATCTTATGCCGTTAGCATTAGTTACTTTAAGTGCTTATGCCGTATGTGATATTTTACATGGACGACCTATTTATGAAGCAATGCTGGACAATCTGGCCGCACATACCGCTAAAGTTTCGCTCTTATCGACTGAACAACATGAACAATTCGAATTTCCGATCTTTGTAGGATCTAATTTACAGGATAGAATGATAAAAGATATCAAATGGCCTAAAGAATGTCTGCTATTAGTGATCAGAAGAGGGGAAAAAGAGATCTTACCACATGGTGAAACAGTGCTTAAAGCAGGCGACACTTTGGTTCTTTTGACCACACCTAAAGATCGGCGCTCAGTTCAATTAAATTTGAATAAATTGTCCAAGCTACCACCGGATTAAGGATAATTGTCACTGGAAAAATTTTAGTAAGTATGCTAAATTATAATAGATATAGTTTACCATGGCGGGTAAGGAGGTAAATTTGGATTGTACAATATACTTTTAACACTTTTATTGATCGTGTCAGTGTTGATCATTATTGCTGTTTTAATGCAACCAGCTAAGACCGATAATGCATCTTCAGCTTTATCTGGAGGAGCTACCGAATTATTTAGTAAGCAAAAGCCACGTGGATTTGAAGCGTTTATGCAAAAGGTCACTGCCTTTTTAGGGGTCGTGTTCTTTGCGTTATCTTTAGCTTTAGTATACATCTCGGCACACTAGCTTTATATTTAAAGCCTCCTGCATAATGATCACAGGGGGCTTTTTTAGAGTAAAACAATAACAGTGAAGATCAATTATTTCGAAATGATGAGGATTTAAATGGAAAAAGAAAAGATAAAAGAAGCATTAATAGGTTACTTTGAAGCAGAACCTGAAGAGAAATTTACTGTTCAAGAGCTAGCCGACAAGTTAAAAATGAATAAGGCTGGGCAATTTAATTTTGTCGTTCAAGCTGTAGCTCAACTTGAACATGATAAAGTCATTACTTTGGATGATGAAGGCAATTTTAGTCTTGTTCGGCATGAAAGCGCCCCTAAATTTCCGGGGATCTTTCATGCAAATGACCGAGGTTTTGGTTTTGTGACGGTCGATCCTGAAGAACCAGACTATTTTATCAATCCAACACAGACTCTTTCAGCATTAAATGGTGATGAGGTCGAAGTTGAAATGATCGCAGTAGGTGATCCAACGATCGGTAAAAGACCTGAAGGAAAGATCACTAAGATCATTCAACGGAATTTGGCACAAGTCGTGGGTGAATTTAAACCTTTGGAAGGTGAAAATCTACCTAATGGGATCATTGGGAGCGTTCATCTACGTGATAAGAAACTTTCAAATTATCGTTTTTTAGTTGAAGATACTGGTCTACATCCAGTTGCTGGTGAGATCGTATTAGCTGATATTACGACTTATCCAAGTCCTGAACTTCCAGGGATCATTAAGGGGATCGCAACTAAAGTGATCGGAAATGTCAATGATCCAGGGATCGATATTTTACAGATCGTATATCAACATGATATTCCACACCAATTTCCAGAAGATGTGATGCAACAAGTGGCTAAGATCCCTGATCATGTGACTCCAGAACAAAAGATCGGACGTCGCGATCTAACAAGTGAACCAATGGTAACGATCGATAGTATCGAATCAAAAGACCTAGATGATGCTGTTAGTGTCCGAAAATTAGCCAACGGCAACTACCATTTAGGAGTCCATATTGCTGATGTATCTCATTATGTGACGCCTAATACCCCATTAGATCGAGAAGCTTTTGAACGTGGGACATCAGTCTATTTGACGGATCGTGTGATCCCAATGATCCCAGCTAAATTATCTAATGGGATCTGTTCATTGAATCCCCAAGTTGAACGATTAGCTTTGACTTGTGAGATGCAGATCGATCCGCAAGGCGAAGTAGTTTCACACGAGATCTTTCCAAGTGTGATCAAGACGACGGAACGGATGACTTATAAAGCGATCAATAAGATCTTAGAATCAGATGATCAAAAAGAAAAAGAACGGTATCATGACCTAGTGCCGATGTTTGAAGAGATGGCAGAACTACACAAGATCCTTTTAAAAATGCGCAAGCGTCGTGGTGCGATCGAATTTGAAGATACTGAAGCTAAGATCATTGTAGATGAAAAAGGGCATGCGATCGACATTCAATTACGTGAACGTGGTACAAGTGAGCGTATGGTCGAATCATTTATGTTAGCCGCAAATGAAACAGTGGCAGCACACTATAAGAATTTACATGTTCCGTTTATTTATCGGATCCATGAAACACCAAAAGAAGAAAAGATCAAGTCATTCTTTGAGATGTTATCTGGTTTAGGTGTCGAAGTAACTGGGAAAGTGACCGACATCAAACCTAAAATGTTACAAAAGATCTTAAAAAAAGTTGCTGGTAAACCTGAAGAACCCATGGTCTCAGTGATGTTGCTCCGTTCGATGCAACAAGCCAAATATTCACCAGAACCTTTGGGACATTTTGGTTTAGCTGCTAAAGATTATACTCATTTTACTTCTCCGATCAGACGTTACCCTGACTTAATGGCTCATCGAATGATCCATTATTACGCTGAAAATGGGCTTGGTGAAGCTAGTCAAGCTAAATTCCAAGCAGAATTACCAGAAGTTAGCCAACACAGTTCACAAGCTGAACGGCGAGCGATCGATGCTGAGCGTGATACTGATGCAATGAAAAAAGCTGAATATATGGCTGATCATGTCGGTGAAGAATTGATGCAGTTGTAAGCTCAGTGACTAAATTTGGGATGTTCGTTGAACTACCAAATACGGTCGAAGGCTTGATCCACATCAGTGAGATCAACGATGATTACTATGTTTTTGTTGAAAAGCAAATGGCTTTAGTCGGGCGCAAGACAAAGCAGACTTACCGTATCGGACAACCGATCCGCGTGAAGTTAGTCAATGTCAATGCTGAACAAAAAGAGATCGATTTTAAACTTTTGAGTTTAGGTGAGGCACCAAAAACTGATCTACTAGAAGGTGTTGAATTACCTGAAATGCCACCAAGAAAGAATTTGATCGTAAAATGGTGATAAACGTGGTAAGCGTCCCTTCAAACGACAAAATAACAATAACCGTCGTGACTATAAACGTGATAACCTCGTTTGGGTGACGAAATGGTGGAGGACGTAAACCATTTATAAAAAACGGCGTGAACAAAAGAAGTAACGTCAAAAAAGGAATGAGATAAATGGTAAAAAAAGCGCAACATGAACGTCCCTTAGCGCAAAATCGTAAAGCAAGCCATGATTACTATATCTTAGATACGATCGAAGCAGGGATAGCTTTGACAGGAACTGAGATCAAATCGGTGCGAGCAGGACGCCTCAATTTAAAGATGGTTTTGCTCAGATCAAAAATGGTGAAGCTTGGTTGATGAATGTCCATATTTCGGAATATACCCAAGGAAATAGATTCAATCATGATCCGTTGCGTAATCGTAAACTGCTTTTACATCGAAAACAGATCACTAAATTAGCAGATGATACAA
>PDYJ01000067.1_pt1 | contig 11848 bp, 8 predicted proteins | sample 1430841 | NCBI WGS metagenome assembly PDYJ01 (sample SAMN07237672, study PRJNA390542) | Gut metagenome, whole genome shotgun sequencing project. | isolation source: fecal pellets | host: Mus musculus | place: USA: New York, NY | collected 2016-10 | reverse complement strand
AATCAGCACTGTGTCAGCGGGCATTGATTCGAGGGCATACCAGCATGAGTTGACATTGGTGGCCTTGGAGTCGTTGATGTAGCGGACGCCGTTGACTGTGGCAGTGTATTCCAGACGGTGTTCCACACCTTCGAAGTCGCCGAGCGCTCCGCGGATCTCCTGCTTGTCGATGTCGAGCAGGCAGGCCGAGAGGGCGGCGGCCATTGAGTTGTAGAGGTTGTGGAGACCGTTGAGCGAGAGCTCGGCGCGGGGCATTCTGAGCGAAGTCTCAGGGGTGTCGATTATGAGCGAAGCCTCGTCGCTGTCATTGTCTACGTAGGCGTGGCAGCCCTTCTCGAAGTGTTCGGCGAAGGATAGAGCTGAGCCTCGGTGCGGATGCGTTCGAGCTGGCTGGTGATCACGGGGTCGTCCTGCCAGTAGATGAAGGCGTCCTGCGGGGTGAGGTTGTTGAGGATGCGGAACTTGGCGTTGATATAGTTCTGCATCTTGTAGTCATAGCGATCAAGATGGTCGGGGTGATGTTGAGGATCACGGCGATGTTGGCACGGAAGTCATACATGTTTTCCAGCTGGAAGCTTGACAGTTCGATCACGTAGACATCATGCTTCTCGCGTGCCACCTGAAGGGCCATGCTGCGGCCCACGTTTCCTGCAAGGCCCACGTTGATGCCTGCGTTTTTGAGTATGTGGTAGGTGAGGAGTGTGGTTGTGGTCTTTCCGTTACTGCCGGTGATGCAGACCATTTTGGCGTCGGTGTAGCGTCCGGCCAATTCTATTTCGGAGATCACGGGAATGCCTTTCTCCGTGATGGCCTTCATCACGGGAGTGGTCGGGGCAATGCCGGGGCTTTTGACCACCTCGTCGGCCGCGAGTATGCGGTCCATCGAGTGGCCGCCCTGTTCCCATTCTATTCCTTCGTCGTCGAGCATGCGGCGATAGTGTCCGGCTATGGTTCCATAGTCGCTGAGAAACACGTTCATTCCTTTTTCCTTGCCGAGGATGGCGGCGCCTACGCCGCTCTCACCTCCGCCGAGTATGACGAGATTTTTTGCCATTGGTATGCTTGCTGTTGTTTTAGCTTATCGGGTGTCAGGATTGCTGATTACCTGATCTTGAGGGTTACGAATGTTATGACTGCGAGGAAGATGCCTATGATCCAGAAGCGGGTGACGATCTTCGATTCGGGTATGGCGCGCAAGGGGGCCTGGATGATGGCCTCGATGCCTGAGTTGCCGGGCTTCTGATAGTGGTGGTGGAGGGGGGTCATCTTGAAGATGCGCTGCCCCTTGCCGTATTTGCGCCTGGTGTATTTGAAATAGGCCACCTGGAGCATCACCGAGAGGTCTTCAACAAAGAAAATGGCGCAGAGGATAGGGATCAGAAGCTCCTTGTGGATGAGGATGGCGAACACGGCTATGATGCCGCCTATGGTCAGCGATCCGGTGTCGCCCATGAAGACCTGCGCGGGGTAGGCGTTGTACCAGAGGAAGCCGATCAGGGCGCCGATGAAGGCCGACATGAACACAACCAGCTCTGACGACTGGGGTATGTACATGATGTTGAGGTAGGTGGAGTAGATGACGTTGCCTCCGAGATAGGCCATGATGGCCAGGGCCACGCAGATGATAGCCGAGGTGCCAGCACAGAGGCCGTCAAGGCCGTCGGTGAGGTTGGCTCCGTTGCTTGTGGCGGCCACAACCACGATGACCACGAGGATGAACAGTATCCAGCCGCCGACCTGGGCGTAGTCGCCGAGCCACTGGGTCAGATAGGCATAGTCGAAGTTGTTGTCCTTGACAAAGGGGATGGTGGTCTGGGTCGACTTCACATCCTGGCTCTCGCTTGCCATGACGGTCTCCACATTGTTCTCCGAGTATGTAACCGGCGTTACCTGGCGCTGAGTGATGTCGGGGCTGAGATACATGGTGAGGCCCACTATGAGTCCGAGGCCCACCTGGCCTATGATCTTGAATTTGCCTTTCATGCCCTCCTTGTCGTGCTTGGCCACTTTGATGTAGTCGTCGCAGAAGCCGAGTGATCCGAGCCATATGGTTGATATCAGCATGAGGATCATGTAGATGTTGCTCAGATCGCCCACAAGCAGGCAGGGAATGAGGATGGCGATGATTATGATTACTCCGCCCATTGTCGGAGTTCCGGTCTTCTGCATCTGTCCTTCGAGGCCGAGGTCGCGGATGATCTCTCCGACCTGCATGAGCTGCAGGCGGTCAATGATCTTGCGGCCGAACACCAGGGCTATGAAGAGCGAGAGCAGCAGCGCGGCTCCGGAGCGGAAGGTGATGTAGGTCATCAGTCGTGATCCGGGTATGTGGCTGTCTTGCAGAAGGTCAAATAGATAATAAAGCACTTGGTATAAATATTTTTAGATCGGTTTATCAATCGGGGGGATTCAATCGGGGGGATTTCTATCGGCCGGAGGCTGATTCGGAGGCTATGATCTCGCGGACCACCTCGCGGTCATCGAAATGGTGTTTGACGCCCTTGATCTCCTGGTAGTCCTCATGGCCTTTTCCTGCTATGAGGATCACGGAGCCTTTCGAGGCGAGGGTGGCGGCGGTGCGGATGGCCTGGCGGCGGTCGGTGATGTGGAGTGTGCGTGTGCGGGCTTCCTCATCAAGACCTTCCTCCATGTCGCGGAGAATCTCTTCAGGCTCCTCGAAGCGTGGATTGTCAGAGGTGAGGATGAGGCGTTCGCTGCGGGCTGCGGCCTCGCGGGCCATGATGGGGCGCTTGCCCTTGTCGCGGTTGCCGCCGGCTCCGACCACGGTGATGATCTCGCCCTGACGGCCTATGACCTCGCGGATGGCGTTGAGCACGTTGACCACTGCGTCAGGCGTGTGGGCGTAGTCAACGATCGCCGTGTAGCCCTTGGGCGAATGGAAGGCCTGGAAGCGTCCGGCCACCGGGACCAGGCGCGACATCTCCCGGAGCACGTCATCGTGGTTCCAGCCCAGCAGAATGCAGGCTCCGTAGACGGCCGTGAGGTTGTAGGCGTTGAATTTTCCGGTGAAAAGCAGTTCCACCTCGTGGCCGTTGAGACTCAGGAGGGTGCCGTCGAGGCGTGACTCCACGATGCGTCCGCGGAAGTCGGCCTCGGAGCGCAGGGAGTAGGTGAAACGCCGTGCGCGGGTGTTCTGAAGCATTACGTCGCCCACCTTGTCGTCAGCGTTGGTCAGCGCGAAGGCATCGGCGGGGAGCAGGTCGAAAAATTTCTTCTTGCGGCGAGATAGGCCTCGAAAGTCTTGTGGTAGTCGAGGTGGTCGCGGGTGAGGTTGGTGAAGATGCCCCCTTCGAAGCGCAGACCGGCAATGCGCTGCTGGTCGGCGGCGTGTGAGCTGACTTCCATTGCGGCATATTCACAGCCGGCTTCCACCATGCGGTGGAGAAGTTCGTTGATGGTCAGCGGGTCAGGGGTTGTATGGTCGGTGGGATAGGCGGTGTCGTCCACGTAGTTGCAGACGGTTGAGAGGAGTCCGGCCTTGTGGCCGAGCAGCCGCGCCATCTCATAGATGAGTGTGGCGGTGGTTGTCTTGCCGTTTGTGCCGGTGACGCCTACGAGGTGCAGTTTGCGCGAAGGGTTGTCCCACCACTGCGATGCGAGATAGCCGAGGGCGAGCGCCGAGGAGGGGACCACGATGTAGGTGACATGCGTCGAGAGGTCTTCGGGGAGCTGCTGGCAGACCACCGCAGTGGCTCCTTTCTCCACGGCCATCGGTATGAACCTGTGGCCGTCGACGCTGACGCCGGGGACTGCCACGAAGAGTGTCCCTTCAGTCACCTGACGGGAGTCGGAGGTCAGACCCGATATCATTTTATCATCACTGCCGATGATCTCGACGGTTTGCACCGGAGCGAGCAGTTCGTTGAGCTTTTTCACCTTTGAAATTATTGATTTGGTTGTTGTTTCGGAAATCTGTAGTGCCCGGAGGCGATGAGGGAGAGGGGGGTGAGAAGACGGTTTATTATATATATATAAGGAGTTTTGGGCTCCGGATGTTCAGTTGGCCAGAACGAGGCGGATGCGGGTGCCTTTTGGCGGATGCGATCCGGCGGTGTGGCTCATAGACCTGACGTAGCCCGAACCGGAGTATTCCACGTTGTAGCCGGCGTTTTCGAGGGCCACGAGGGCATCACGGAGTCCGTAGCCTCTGACGTCAGGCACTCCGGAGGCCGAAGCGGTTTCCGGGGCGCGGAGAGTGCGGCGCGAGGTATGGAGAATTCGGCTTTGACTCTCTCATATGGATTCTTACCGGGGTCACATAGAAGGTTGGGGCGTTGGTCGAGGGGGTGTTGTCGCGGTAGTCCGAGCTGTTGCCGAGCATTCCGCGGGAGTATAGCTTGAGAGCCACGTTGCGCAGCACCTGGCCGGAGGTGGTGGCGGCTCCGAAGAAGTTTTTGGTTGGGTGGCATGTGAGCACCACGCAGGAGTACATCGGGTTTTCTGCAGGGAAGAAGCCACAGAAAGCCAGGCGCTTCTTGCCCTGGTTGTAGGCACCGTTCTCGATCATGTAGCATGTGCCGGTCTTTCCGGCGATGCGCACGGTGTTGTTGCGGAGGAAGCGTCCGGTGCCGTGGTCGCCCCAGACCACGTTGGTCAGCATCTCGCGCACAATTTTTGCCGTTCGTGGCGAACATGCCCGTCCGGAACCCATGTAGCCTACGGGGAGCACCGAGTCGACCTCGCCGCGGATCTCCTTGACCAGACGTGGGCGCACGAAGACACCGTCATTGGCTATGGCGTTGTAGATGGCCAGGGTGTAGAGGGGCGGAATTTCGGTGGCATAGCCGTAGCTCATGCGCGAGAGGGCAATGCGGCCTCCGCGGTCAGAGGGCACACTGTCGATGCGCGGGGGCACCTCGCCGGCTATTCCGGTGTTGAGCGGTTCGAGGAATCCGAGCTGCTTGATGCGCGAGTAGAAGGCTCCGGGATTGTCGTTGTATTTCCGGGTTATGATGCGGGCCATGCCGATGTTTGACGACTGTTCGAGCACGTCGCCCACGCGGATGGCAGTGGAGTGGTGGGCGTCGGTTATGGCACGTCCTCCCGCATAGGCCCATCCGCTGCCGGTGGGGAGCATTTCGTCGAAGTTGGTGACAATGCCGTCTTCAACGGCTATCATCATGGAGAGGGTCTTAACGACTGATCCGGGCTCGTAGCCCATCACTGCCCGGTTGCGGGCCTCGATGTAGCCCGGACCGCGGGGATTGCGCTCAAGATTGGAGATTGCCTTGATGTCGCCGGTCTTGACATCCATGAGCACAGCCACCCCCCAATCGGCCCCGCAGGTGTCAAGCACGTTGTTGAGCTCGCTCTCCACTATGTCCTGCATGTTGATGTCGATTGTGGTCACTATGTCGCTGCCGGGCACTGCCGGGATGTCTGTCCAGTCTGTGATCTTTTTTGTGAGGTTGATCATCTTGCTGTAGCCAATCTTGCCGTAGAGGAGCGAGTCGAGGGCCTTTTCGAGACCTGAAATGCCGTGGATCTCCTTGCTTTCAGTGGTTTCGCCCACGCCTCCGATGCTTCGGCGTGCCATGTCGCCGTAGGGGTTGAAGCGGCGCATGTATTTTTCGAATGTCAGGCCGTTGCGGTTGCGGTTTTTGATGCTGAAGAATGGGAGGGTACGCATGGTCTCCATGTCGGTGTGCGAGAGTCCGCTGAGGAGTTTGTAGGCTCTGGGGCGTTCGCTGTGCTTCTTGTCGAGGGGTGCGAGGAGGTGTTTTTTCCAGGCCTTTGCGTTGCGCACGGGGAAGAGGCGGGCCATGTCGGCGGCAAGCCAGTCAATGGTGTCGCGCAGGAGTTTTTCGTTGAATTTCTCGGCGCGGTAGTCGATGCGGGCGGTGTAGAAGTTGAGGTTTGTGGCCAGGACGCTGCCGTCAGAGGCAAGGATGTTGCCGCGCGGGGGCACTATGACCTTGCTCTGTGTGAGCAAGGCGTCGGCGCGTTCGTTCCACTTGTCAGCGTCAATGACGGTGTTTTCGACGAGTTTCGATACGATCATCGCCGAAAGAAGCAGAATGAACACGATGACGAGTCCATAGCGCAGAAGTATGTTGCTTCGGTTGTCCTTTTTCACGTTGGTTGGTCAGAGAATGTTGTGGGCTGTGAGGGTGTTATGAGAGTGGCGGAGGGAGGGTTGAGCGGAGGTCATTTGGGTATTTTGTAGGGCGGCTGGGCCTGGACCTTGAGGTTGAGGTGGAGCGAGTCGACCATGTGTTGCATGGAAGTTTCGCGTTTGCGCCCCATGAAGGCGCTGCGCTCGCGGGCCTTTTCGTTGTTGACTATCTCAAGGGTGCGTTCGAGGGCTGCGATTTTCTCCATGTTGGTCTGGCAGGTGTATTTGGTCGTTATATAGACCATTATCACCACAATGCAGATGAGCACCGGGAGCCAGTGGCGGGCGAAGAAGTCGCTTGAGAGGACTTGGCCGCGGAAGAGGCGAGTGATAATGGAGGCTTTCATATTGTTGATGGGTCCTGGAGTTGCCGGAGGGGAGTTTCCGGGAGATTTTATATATTATTTTTTTTGCGGATCAGAGTTTTACGGCTACACGGAGTTTGGCGCTGCGCGAACGGGGGTTGCGCTCGGTTTCTTCGGCCGTGGGGACTATCGGCTTGCCGCCCAAGGGCTTGAGGGGGGCTTCGATGCGCCCGAAGAAGTCTTTCTCCACGTTGCCGGCGAAGTTGCCTGTCTTCATGAAGTTCTTGACCATGCGGTCTTCGAGGCTGTGGTAGGTGATTACGGCGAGGCGTCCGCCGGGCTTGAGGACTTTGAGTGCGCCCTGAAGGAGTTCGCGGAGTGCGCCCATTTCGTCGTTGACCTCTATGCGGAGGGCCTGGAACACCTGGGCGAGTTCTTTTTTCTCTTTGCGCGGGTCAATGTGGGGCGGATGGCGTCGATGAGCCGTCCGATTGTCTGCAGGGGGCTTTCGCTGCGTGCTTTTACGATCGAGCGGGCCATCTGGCGGCTCTGTTTCAGTTCGCCGTAGATGTAGAGTATCTCGGCTATGCGCTCTTCGGGGAGGGTGTTGACCAGATCTGCCGCCGAGCGGCCAGCCTGGCGGTTCATCCTCATGTCGAGGGGTCCGTCAAAGCGGAAGGAGAAACCGCGTTCGGTGTCATCGAAGTGGTGGAAGGAAACTCCGAGGTCGGCCAGCACTCCGTCAACTTCAGCCACGTCATAGTAGCGCATGAAGTTTGTGATGAAGCGGAAGTTGGAGTAGACCATCGTGAAACGGGGGTCGGAGGGGCGCGGCGCACCGCATCCTCGTCCTGGTCGAAGGAATAGAGCATTCCGCCGAGGCCTGCGTCGAGACGCTCCATGATGGCGCGTGAGTGGCCGCCGCCGCCGAATGTGGCGTCGACGTAGATTCCACCGGGCTGAATGTCAAGGGCCGAGATGGTTTCGGGCAGCAGGGCTGGTATGTGGTAAACTTCTTCGGGCATGGGTGCGGAAAGGATCGTCAAAGGGGTTAGCTTTAGAGGGTGTAAAATTACAAAAATTTGCAAAACTAAACAGTAAAAAATCGCCGAAAATTTTAAGAAGTTATTAACATTCGGAAAAATAACTGAAAATCAGGGCTCCGGAGTATTTGCAAATGTAAATTTGCGGGGCTTCCGCATTATCGCATTCACCGGGTTCCTGCGGGCCGTATCTTTGCAGAAAAAAAGCCATGAAGAAGAGAGTTAAAAAAGAGTGTCGCCGAATTGTTTCGGGCAAGTATTATGACGAACTGATGGGCTGATCGCCAGGACTCTGATAGCCATAGAGGTGGAGAGAGACGAACTTGACCGCTGCCTGGAGGCTTTCAGCAGCTATCTGACCGTGGGGGTTGTTGATCCGGCGCCTGACGATCTGAATTTCAAGATGATAATGGCTCTGATGGAGCCGGAGATAGAGCGGGCCGCCGAGCGGTCGGCGCGGGCCAGACGACGGAAGAAGCCGAAAAGCGCCGACGAGGGCAATAAAGAGGCTCCCGCACCGTTAAATAATAATATGCAGGAAATAGTATTCGCCACCAACAATCGACATAAGCTCGAAGAGATCCGCCGCATTGTCGGCGACAAGTTCAGAATCCTGTCGCTCAGCGATATAGGCTGCCATGAGGAAATCCCCGAAACAGCCTCTACCCTCAGCGGCAACGCACTGCTGAAAGCCCGCTACGTGAAGCGGCACTACGGCTATGACTGTTTTGCCGATGACACCGGCCTGATGGTCGATGCGCTTGGGGGCGCCCCCGGAGTCTATTCGGCCCGCTTTGCCGGCCCGGCCCATGACAGCGCGGCCAACATGGAGCTGCTTCTGCGCCGCATGGACGGTGCCGTGAACCGGTCGGCCCGCTTTGTCACCGTCATAGCCCTGCTGCTTGACGGCGAGGAGCATCTGTTTGAAGGCAAGGTGGAGGGCGAGATCCTTTCCGCGCCGCAGGGCACCGCCGGGTTCGGCTATGACCCCGTGTTCAAGCCCGCCGAAAGTCCGGTGAGCTTTGCCTGCATGAGCGCCGATGACAAGAATGCCATCAGCCACCGCGGGCGCGCCACGGCCCTGCTGCTCGACTACCTGTCGAAGCTCTGAGCCGGACACCCCCCACTCCTCTCTTAGAGGTTGTTTAAAAACAATAGTTAAAATCTGAGTGGTGTATCTTTTAGATAAATTGTTGCAAATGAGGATGGAGCATAGCGAGCTATGTGACTGACGAATTTCAACAATTTAGCAAAAGAGACACCAAGGCTCAGGTAACTAAAAAAATACTCAAACATGAAATTACTGAAAGGAAAAAAGACAATACCCTCGCCTGCGAAAGTTTTGGGCGCCTATGGCTCTTCATCTCAGTCACATAGCTCGCTATGCTCCTTCGATTCAGAGCCATATCCACCTCAAAACTTTCGCTCAGATTTTAACTATTGTTTTTAAACAACCTCTTAACACCATCCAACACATCCCCGATGACGCAAATGATAAGAAAACTCTTCGTAATCCTCCTACTGTGTCTGCTCCCGTCCGGGCTTTCCGCACAGCTCGCCACCGGCAGCTGGAAGGTCTACGGTGCTTTCGGTCTGCCTGACAAACTACTGGAAACCCCTCAGTTTGTCTATCTTCTGACCCAGGGCTCGCTCCATTCCTATGACAAGACCAATGACGAAAGCCGCTCCTATCTGCCCGGCGATGATATAAACGGACACCAGATCAAGAATATCTTCTACAACACCGACAGACGCTATCTGACCATCTGCTACATGGATGCGGCCATTGATCTGCTCTATGACGACGGACGCCTGGTGAGCCTGCCTGACATACGCGATGCAAACCTTACGGTCTCGAAGGTGATCAACGATGTGAAGTTTGACGGCGATCTGATCTATGTGGCCACATCGTTCGGCCTGGTGGTGTTCAGAGAGAGCACCGCCGATGTCAAGGAGTCAGGGGTCTATAATGTCAATGTCGCGGCGATAGCCCTTACGCCTGACCACCTGCTCATCTATCCCCATGACGGCGACAAGGCCCGCCACCTGCTGGCCATCGAGAAGACAGCCCGCATGAATTCACTCGGCAACTACATCTCTGTCGGGGTGCTCCCTGACAACTATGTCGAGATCATCCCCCTTTCCGACGGCTATGCCGCCGACGGGATGACCCACTTCATTCTGCGTGACAACACGCCATATCTGGCCCACGTAGGCGTGAGGTTCGACCCGGTTCCGGAGTCGCACATCTGCTGGGTGGCCGGACAGACGCCGCAGTGCTTCAGAAGCGACGAGGGAGTGGTCTATTATGTGTCGGAGGGCCGGCTTTATGAAGTGGGACTGCCTCAGGAAACCAATCTCCCGGTGCCGGTGAAAGAGGTGGTGAGGATTCCGGAGATCATGAAGGACGATCTGATAGCCACGACTTCAGGAATGTCGTCGGTATGGGTGGCCGGAATGAAAGGTCTGGGCAACTACCGGCTTGATGCTGACGGGGTGTGACGGTATTGCGTGACCGGTTCCGTCCGTCGGGAGTGACTACTTTTTCTGATATTTCCTGCTTCTTTCCTTCATCGGACGGACGCGGATTCTATATCTCCAACCTTGGAATCAGTCAGGTGAAGCCTATAGGCAAAGGCGATTTCATGAATACGCGGTTTACCGGCAATTTCATCAGCGGCGGCAAGGTCGAGGATGTGGCGGTCACCGGCAAGATGACCATAAGAAACTCACCCGGAGCGACTTCGGCCCAGCGCTACGGCTACGACAACATTTTCGCGCCGTCCTTTGTGATAGAGGACCCGGATGATCCTTCGATCCGCTACATCGGATCGGGTCTCGACGGCCTTTTCGTGGTCAAGGACGGGCAGGAGATAGGCAAGTTTGACGAAAACAGTAGCATCTACAAGTCCGCGAACTGGGCCTGGCGAACCAATGACGCCTGTTTTGACCCTGACGGCAATCTGATAATAGGTGTCTTTACCAACAATGCGAACGAATCGCCGATCGCTGTGCTTCCGGCCGAAAAACGCCGCACAAAAGATCTGCGCTCCATCACCAAAGACGACTGGCTGACTCTCGACATAGGCAACTACATCAGCAACCGCGACGTAGACCTGCTCCTCTGCCGCCATTCGCCCATGATCTTCCTGATCGCCTCGCACTATCAGGGAGGTTTCGCGGCCCTCCACCACGGAGGCACAGTGACCGATCCGTCTGACGACCGCCATGTCACGTTCTCTTCTCTGATCGATCAGGACGGCAAACAGTTTGTGACCAACTATCCGAGATGTCTGACTGAAGACAAGCGCGGCCGCATCTGGTGCGGTACCACCTCTGGCATCTATGAGATCACCAATCCGCTGAGTGTCTTTTCGCCGGACTTCACCATCAACCGCCTGAAGGTTCCCCGCAATGACGGCACTAATCTTGCCGACTATCTGCTGGAGACCGAGGACATCAACTGCATTGCGGTCGACGCCGCAACCGCAAGTGGGTGGGAACTATGGATTCGGGGGTCTATCTCGTCAGCGAGAACGGCGATGAAGTGATAGCCAACTTCAACACATCGAACTCTCCGCTCAGCACCAACACCATCACGGACATCTATGTGGACCCCAACAGCAATTCGGTCTTCATAGCCACTCTTCATGGACTCTATGAGTATGCCTCTACAACCAGCCCTGCGCGTCCGGACTATTCCGATGTCTATGCCTACCCCAACCCCGTGGAGCCGGGCTATTCGGGCTGGATCACCATAAAGGGCCTGATGGAGAATTCGCTTGTCAAGATCATGGACGCAGGGATGCACCTTGTCTACCAGACACGCTCCCAAGGCGGACAGGCCATCTGGGACGGCTGCTCGCTCAACGGATCGAGGGTGAAGAGCGGCGTCTATTATGTGCTCGCCTCAAGCGGTGACGATGTCAGTTCAGAGGGCGATGTGGTCACGAAAATACTCGTAGTCAATTAGAGGGCTTGTCATGAAACACCTTCTCAACCGAACATGTAGATTATAACGGACGTTTTCTTGATATGGAAACTTTGAAATATAAAGATGAGACAGACCGCAGTTACGGTGCGACCGGAATGGCCATCGGACTGCTGATTTTCGACGGCGAGGATATGCTCGCCTCTATAAACATCGACGGCGATCCGAACGACATGGTGGTCATGTCGCCCGACTTCTATTTCGCCGGCAATCCCGGAGTCTCGGCGAAGACAGCCTGGAACCAGATGCTTAAAAACTATAATCTCGGCATAGGCATGCTGATGTCGAATCTTCTCTGCCGCCACCTTGTCTCTGCCCGCCAGGCTCTTCCTGCGGCTATGCGCGAACGCCTCCACAGCATCGCGGTGGAGGA
>PDYJ01000065.1_pt1 | contig 11850 bp, 14 predicted proteins | sample 1430841 | NCBI WGS metagenome assembly PDYJ01 (sample SAMN07237672, study PRJNA390542) | Gut metagenome, whole genome shotgun sequencing project. | isolation source: fecal pellets | host: Mus musculus | place: USA: New York, NY | collected 2016-10 | reverse complement strand
AAGGGTACGGCGCAGGCCAAGGCGGGAAATCGCGTGGGCGATATCTCGGCGGCCGTGCAGGAGTACGTCGAGAGCTTCGGCTACGGCGTGGTGCGCGAGCTGGAGGGTCATGGAGTGGGGCGAGGAATGCACGAAGCCCCGGGTGTCCCCAATTTCGGCGCGCGCGGCAGAGGCCCTTTGCTCAAGGAGGGCATGGTCATCTGCATAGAACCGATGATTACCATGGGCGGCAGAGCGGTGGTTTTCGAGCGCGACGGTTGGACCGTGCGCACTCGCGACCGCAAACCCGCGGCGCACTTCGAGTTCGCCGTGGCCGTACGCCGCAACGGCCCCGACGTGTTGACGGACTTTAATATATCGAACAGGCAATTAACAACAAGTAGCGAAGACTCTATGGCAAAACAAACTGCTATTGAACGGGACGGAACCATCATCGAGGCGTTGTCGAACGCCATGTTCCGTGTCGAATTGGATAACGGCCACGTTATCACGGCCCACATCTCGGGAAAGATGCGCATGCACTACATCAAGATCCTTCCCGGCGATAAGGTCAAAGTGGAGATGACCCCTTACGATTTGAGCAAGGGTCGTATATCCTTCAGGTACAAATAACATTAGATTGCTTGAAAATCATGAAAGTAAAAGCATCAATCAAAAAGAGAAGCGAGGATTGCAAGATCGTGAAGCGCAAAGGCAAGCTTTACGTCATCTGCAAGAAAAATCCCAAATTCAAAATGCGCCAAGGGTAGTATTCAAACGATTAATTAAAGTAAAGTATTTATGGCACGTATAGTCGGTGTAGATTTACCGAAAAACAAGCGGGCGAGATAGGCCTTACCTACATTTACGGTATCGGTCGCAGCACTGCCCGCAAGATTCTCGATAACGCAGGAATCAGCTATGATGTAAAAGTAAACGACTGGTCGGACGATCAGGTGGAGCGATACGTTCAACAATCGCCGATATGGGCATCAAGGTCGAGGGCGAGTGCCGCTCGGTCGTTCAGCTCAACATCAAGCGATTGATGGATATCGGCTGCTATCGCGGTATCCGCCATCGTCTGGGACTTCCCGTTCGCGGTCAGAGCACCAAGAACAACGCGCGTACCGCAAGGGCCGCAAGAAGACCGTAGCAAACAAGAAAAAGGCAACGAAGTAATAAATAGGAAGTTATGGCAAAGAAAACTGGAACTGTCAAAAAGAAGGTTGTCAAGGTGGGTGCCGTGGGCATGGCCTTCGTTCACTCGACTTTCAATAACGTAATCATCACCATCACCAACGAGGTAGGCGAGGTAATCAGCTGGTCTTCGGCAGGTAAGATGGGTTTCCGCGGTTCGAAGAAGAATACTCCCTATGCTGCGCAGACGGCTGCCGCCGATTGCGCGAAGGTTGCTTTCGATATGGGCTTGCGCAAGGTTAAGGTTTATGTCAAGGGCCCGGGTCAGGGTCGCGAGAGCGCCGTGCGTACCATCCACGGTGCGGGTATCGAGGTGATGGAGATCATCGACGTCACTCCGCTGCCGCACAACGGCTGCCGCGCTCCCAATCGTCGTCGCGTATAACGCCGCGACGCGGAGGCAGAGACATGGACTTTAACGAAGAAGTTATTTTAATAAAAGTTTGAAACAATGGCAAGATATATAGGACCAAAATCAAAGATCGCCCGTAAGTTCGGCGAAGCTATCTATGGTGCGGATAAAGTTCTTGAGAAGAGAAACTATCCTCCCGGACAGCACGGTCTTGCTCGCAAGCGTAAGAAGAACTCGGAGTACGGAGAGCAGCTTAGCGAGAAGCAGAAGGCAAAGTACACATACGGTATACTGGAGAAGCAGTTCGCCCGCACTTACGAGGCTGCCGCGCGTATGGGCGGCATCACGGGCGAGAACCTGCTCAAACTGCTGGAGTGCCGTCTGGATAACGTGGTTTACCGTTTGGGCATCGCTCCCACCCGCGCGGCTGCGCGCCAGCTCGTGTCGCACCGTCACATCTGCGTGAACGGCTCGTGGTGAACATCCCTTCGTATTCGCTCAAGGCCGGCGACGTTGTGTCGGTACGCGAGAAGTCGAAGAGTCTGGAGGTAATCACGACGTCTGTTTCGGGTTCGTCGAGAAGCCGTTACGCATGGTTGGAGTGGGATGGCGCCACGTTGAGCGGCAAATTCCTGCAGAAACCCGAGCGCGAGGAGATTCCCGAGAACATCAAGGAGCAGCTTATCGTCGAGTTGTACTCTAAGTAGTAATCAAACAAATTCAATAATTTTATGGCAATATTAGCATTCCAGAAACCTGAAAAGGTTATTATGCTCGAATCCACGGCCTCATTCGGAAAGTTCGAGTTCCGTCCGTTGGAGCCGGGTTTCGGTATGACAGTCGGCAACGCTTTGCGACGCGTTTTGCTCTCATCGTTGGAGGGTTATGCAATTACGACCGTAAAGGTAGCCGGAGTGAACAACGAGTTTGCCGCTATCCCGGGCGTGAAGGAGGGTATGATGGACATCATCCTGAAATTGAAGCAGGTCCGCTTCCTCCGCACGGTCGACAATCAGGAGTCGGAGAAGGTGATCGTGAATGTTGCCGGTGTGACGGAGCTTACGGCCGGTTACATATCGAACTACCTGTCGTCGTTCAAGGTGCTCAATCCCGAGCTGGTGATTTGCCACCTCGCTCCGGGTACGAAGATGCAGATCACCCTCACCATCGGTAAGGGCCGCGGATATGTGCCTTCGGAGGAGAACACCCCCGCCGAGAAGGAGTTGGATGTTCTGCCGATCGATTCGATCTTCACGCCCATCAAGAACGTCAAATACTCGATCGAGGACTACCGCGTCGAGCAGAAGACCGACTATGAAAAGTTGAATTTGGAGATTACCACCGACGGATCGATTCACCCCAAGGACGCCTTGAAAGAGGCTGCCAAGATTCTCATCCAGCACTTCATGCTCTTCTCGGACGAGAAGATCACCATCAACATGGACGATAGCAGCGAGAACGAGACTCTCGACGACGAGGCTCTGCGCATGCGCCAGTTGCTGAAGACCAAACTTTCTGATCAGGATCTGAGCGTTCGCGCGCTGAACTGCCTGAAGGCTGCCGATGTCGACACCGTAGGCGATCTGGTGAAGCTGAACCGCAACGATCTGCTGAAGTTCCGCAACTTCGGCAAGAAGTCGCTCACGGAGCTGGACGAGTTGCTGACATCGTTGAATCTTAAGTTCGGAATGGACGTATCTATCTACAAACTTGATAAAGATTAATTAAATGAGACACAATAAGAATTTCAATCACCTTGGCAGACAGGCGGGCCACCGTCGGGCGATGTTGTCGAACATGGCGTCGTCGCTTATCCTGCACAAGCGCATCGAGACCACGGTCGCAAAGGCTAAGGCCGTGAAGCAGTTCGTGGAGCCTCTGGTAACCAAGTCGAAGGAGGACACCACTCATTCGCGTCGTGTTGTCTTCTCGTACCTCAAGCAGAAGGAGGCCGTAACCGAGTTGTTCCGCACCATCGCTCCCAAGATCGCCGATCGTCCGGGCGGCTACACCCGCATCCTGAAGACCGGTTTCCGTCTGGGCGACGCGGCCGACATGTGCATCATCGAGTTCGTCGATTTCAACGAGGCCTACACCTTCGGCAAGGTAACCTCTACCGAGGAGGCTAAGCCCAAGACCCGTCGTTCGCGCAAGCCCGCGGCCAAGAAGACCGACGCCGTGGAGGATGCCACCGTGGTAGCCGAGAAGAAGACCAAGGTTAACGCTCCCAAGGCTGCGGCCGCCAAGACTGCCGCCCCCAAGGTTGCCAAGAAGACCAACGTCGGCAAGAAGATGTAATTCATCGCGGCGCGCGAGCGCTGCCCGATATTTTCTATTGCGGTCCCTCCGTTGCGGAGGGACCGTTTTTTTGTTTACGGGGGCGGCAAAAATTTGAATAAAATTTGCTTTTGCGCTCGGCTTAATCGTATCTTTGGCTTCGCCTTAGATACTTCGCCTCGGCAAAAACGCAAATAAATTTGCTTTTGCGCTCGGCTTGATCGTATCTTTGGCTTCGCCTTAGATACTTCGCCTCGGCAAAATCGCAAATAAAATTTGCTTTTGCGCTCGGCTTAATCGTATCTTTGACGGTCGAAAACTATCCTGAATATCGAATGAAGACTTTTTATACGGTATTGCTGCTATTGGTGTCGAACGTGTTCATGACATTCGCATGGTACGGCCACCTGAAACTGCAACAGATGAAGATATCGTCGTCGTGGCCGCTTTACGCCGTCATACTCTTCTCGTGGATGATCGCTCTGGCGGAGTATTCGTGCCAAATCCCCGCCAACCGAATCGGATTCGCTGGCAACGGAGGTCCCTTCTCGCTGATGCAGCTGAAGGTGATTCAAGAGGTCGTCACGCTGGTCGTATTCACTCTGTTCACCACGCTCTTTTTCCGCGGCGAGTCGCTGCACTGGAACCATTTCGCCGCCTTCGCGTGTCTCGTGCTGGCGGTGTGGTTCGTATTCATGAAATAATCCCATGACCCGCGAAGAACTCGACATATTGCTTTCGCCCGAGGTGCGCGACGCCGTCGACCGCCATGCGGGGGAGGATCCGCTGCGGATCGCTCTCGACCGCCGCATTCCCCACGCGCGCGAGGTGGCCACGCAGGTGAAGTATCTCGGGCGGGCGCGGACCAAGTTGCCGTCGCTGTGGGCGGCGCGGTGCATCATCCCGCCGCGGGCGTTCGAACAGTCGTCGAGCGAGGAGTGCGCCGCCGCGAAACGTATCTCGGGCCGATCGGTCCTCGACCTCACGTGCGGATTGGGCGTCGACGCGATGGCTTTGTCGCGGCGTTTCGAGCACGTTACGGCTGTCGAACGCGACGAGACGCTGGCCGAGGTCGTGCGCGAGAACATGCGGCGCATGGGGATCGATAACGTCGAGGTGGTAACCGCCTCGGCCGAGGAGTACGCGGCCTCGTGCCGCGAGCGGTTCGACTGGATCTACGTCGACCCCGACCGTCGCGCGGCGGAGGGGCGCAGGGCCGTGCGTATGGAGGATTGTTCGCCCGACGTGGCGGGGATGCTGCCCGAGCTGCGGCGGCTGAGCGACCGTCTGGCGGTGAAGTGCTCGCCGCTGTTCGACATCGACGAGGCGTTCCGCATCTTCGGCGATTGCGGCGCGGAGGCCGTGTCGCTGCGCGGCGAGTGCAAGGAGGTGATGATCTATGCCGACGGGCGGCGGCCGACGGTTGCGGCCGAGGCGATAGGCGTCGGACGTTTCGAGACGTTGCGCGAGGAGGCTCTCGGCGAGCCCTGCGCGGCGGCGTTCGATCCCGACGCATACTCTTGGCTGGTGGTGCCCGACGTGGCGTTGCAGAAGTCGCGCCTCACGCTCAGCCACCTGCGAGGCAAGGCCGACGCGTGGAGCAACAATTCGTTCGCATTTGCCCGCGAGAAGCCCGAGGGGGTATTGGGGCGCGTGCTCCCGATCGAACGCGTGGAGCCGTACGATCCGAAGGCTCTGCGGCGCGAGCTGCGTGGCGAGGGCGTGGATATTCTGTGCCGCGAATTTCCCTTTTCGGTCGACGAGGTCCGCCGCCGCGCGGGGATGCGGAGCGGCGATGCGCACCGCTTGGCCCTCACCCGCATAGCGGGACGCTGCCTGACCGTAAGGATCGCTAAGGGGCGGTAGGGCGGTCTACTCCTCGTCGTCGTAATACATGCCGTCCATCAGGGCGTCGATTTCGCGACGCTCCTTTTTGGTGGGGCGGCCCGTGCCGCGCTCGCGGAACACGAAAACGGTCTCGCGGGGCGCCGAGAGCTTGTCGAGCTCCTCCTGCGGGGTGATGTTGACGCAGTAGTCGGGCACGTTCTTGGCCGGCTGGCGGCTGCTGACGAGCCCCGTCACCTTATACCGATATACCACAGGCATGCGCTTCACCTCTATGATATCGCCCTCGCGAACCTCGCGCGAGGGTTTGCAGTAACCGCCGTTCACCGCGACGCGGTTGTTGCGGATGGCTTCGGCCGCGTCGCTGCGGGTCTTGAACACCCGCACGGCCCAAAGGTATTTGTCGAGTCTTATGTCGTCCATAACATTTTGCTTGAAGTATTCGTATATCGACATGGCCTTGCCATGTCGGCAGTTCGCCGCCGCCCCACGCGGCGGACTGCAACTCGCTTTTCGCTCGTTCGCGTCCTCCGCCGTCGGCGAACGGCATGCGGCGAGGCGGGGCGTTACTTAAACATCCTCGCTGTGCGAGCCCTCCTCGGTCTGGCGGCTCACGCTGAGGATCATTCCGAGTCCTATGGCGGTGAAGAGCAGCGACGAACCGCCGCGCGAGATCATCGGCAAGGTCTGTCCCGTCTCGGGTATGATGTTCACCGTCACCATGATGTGCAGCAGAGCTTGCCCCGTAATGAGCAGCGCGATGCCGAGCGACAGCATGGCGGGGTACTTCTTGGGGCAGCGTTCGAATATCTCGATGGCGCGGAAAAAACACCCACACATACAACGCTATGAGTATCATCGCGATGCCGATGCCGTACTCCTCGACAAAGAAGGCGAAGGCGTAATCGCTCTCGGGGTGGGTCATCTCCACGCGCACCGCGCTCTGACCCGCGCCGCGGCCGAGTATTCCGCCGCTGTAGATGGCTATCATCGAACGTTCGGTGTCGGTAAGCTCGTCGACGGGGATCTCCATGCGCGGCGTGGTCCACAGTTCGAGCCACGTCGAGATACGTCCGTGCGCCGTCTGGCTGCGTCCCAGACCGAGCAGCGCGACCAGCGCCGCGCCCGCCACGGCCCACTTCACGAGTCGGAATATCTCCGACCACCTCACGCGGCCGATGTAGAGCATCGCCAGCGAGAGCACGAACGCCAGCACGGCCGACGATGTGTGGGCGGGCATTATGACCATGCACGAGAGCACTATCGGGACGAAGATCGAGAGTCCGCCTTCGCGCCACACGCGTCGCTGCTTGGGCTGCATCCACGTCCAGAATTGCAGCGACGGCACGATCTGCATGGTGCGCACGGTCGACTGCCGCGCGGCGAGCTGCTGCGCCAGATACATCACCAGCGTCACTTTCAGCATCTCCGAGGGCTGGAACTGGAATCCGAACAGCGGAATCCAACGCGCCGCGCCGTTGGTCGTCACGCCCATGAAGTAGACCGACGCCGTGAGCAGCAGCGACAGCGCGAAGAGCGGCGTGGAGAGCTTGCGGTAGGTGACGCTGTTAACCCGATGCACGAAAAACAGGGCTATGATGCACAACGCCAGCAGAAAGAGCTGCGAGCGCAGAAACTGCGCCGTCGAGATCGCCGAACGGGCGTTGTAGGCCATCTTGGCGGTGGACGAGTATACCACCAGCACCGAGATAATCATCAACGATATTATGATGACCCACAGCACGCGGTCGCCGCCGAACAGCCGTCGCGCCAGAGCTATCGCGCCGCTGCCGCGAGACTCGGGTCCGGCGGTCGCCTCGTCGGCGCGCGGCGGGGCTTCGTCCTCGACGGGATCGGCTCTCCGCGCCCGACGGCAGGCATCGGCCTCGGCGTCGGCTTCGGCCACACGTCGCACGTAATCCGAGTAGTTGTTGTTTTCGTTGTCGGTCATGACTTTTCAATATTACGATTTCGGGCGGTCCGCATCTTCGTCGCGCCGCGGCGGCACCCTATTTCAGTATGTTTTCGCGCACCCACTCCTTGAACAACTCGCCGCGCTGCTCGTAATTCCTGAACAGGTCGAAGCTGGCGCAGGCGGGCGACAACAGCACCGCATCGCCCTCGCGAGCCGCGGCGCGAGCCGCGCGCATAGCCTCGTCCAGCGACGACGTGTCGACCACCTCGGGCACCACACCCGTGAACTCCTTCACGAGTTTGGCGTTGTCGACGCCCATGCAGACCAGCGTGCGCACCTTCTCGCGCGCGAAGGCCTTCAAAGGTTCGTAGTCGTTGCCTTTGTCGGTGCCGCCCGCGATCCACACCACGGGGCGCGTCATGCTCTCCAGCGCGTACCACACCGAATCGACGTTGGTCGCCTTCGAGTCGTTGATCCACTGCACGCCGTCGCGTTCGCCCGCGGGTTCCAAACGGTGCTCGACGGGCGAGAACCCGTATATCGACCGTTCGATCGATGCGGGATCGACTCCCGCGGCCAGCGTCGCCAAGGCCGCCGCCATGGCGTTGTAGGCGTTGTGCAGGCCGAGAATCTTCATGCGCGAGGTGTCGATACGCACCTGCTTGTCGCCCACGCGGGCTATGAACTCGCCGTCGGGGTCGAGATAGGCGTCGCCCGCGCCGCTCGCCACCGCCGTGCGCGCCGCGAAGGGCAATTGGCGCATGCGCAGGTCGTATTTGCCTATCTCGCCCGCGATGACGGGATCGTCGGCCGAGTAGACGAACGCGCAGCGCGAATGCTGGTTGCGGACGATGCGCATCTTGGAGTCCACGTAGTTCTGGAAACAGTAGTCGTAACGGTCGAGGTGGTCGGGGGTGATGTTGGTCAGTACCGCCACGTCGGCCCTGAAGTCGTACATGCCGTCCAGCTGGAACGAACTCAGCTCCAGCACATGCCAGTCGTAATCGCCCGTCGCGACCGAGTAGGCGAAGCTCTCGCCTATGTTGCCGCCCAAAGCCGCGTTCACGCCCGCGTCGCGCATGATCTTGTAAATGAGCGAGGTGGTGGTGGTCTTGCCGTTCGATCCCGTGACGCAGATCGTGCGGGCCTTGCCCATGTGGCGGCAGGCGAACTCCATCTCCGAGATCACGGGGATGCCGCGCTCGCGCACGGCCCGCACCACGGCGGCTTTCTCGGGTATGCCGGGCGATTTCACCACCTCGTCGGCCGCGAGGATGCGCTCCATCGTGTGGCCGCCCTGCTCGTACTCCACGCCCTCGTCGTCGAGTATGCGGCGGTAGCGTTCGGCTATCGCGCCCGCGTCCGACAACAGCACGTCGAATCCCTTTCTCTTGGCCAGAACAGCCGATCCGTAACCGCTGATTCCGCCACCCAGAACTACTATTCGTTTCATGGCTTTCGTTATTTTCATATCTCTTGTTATCCTATCCGTTCGGGACGCAGACTGCGAAGGGCGCGACAGCGGGCCTTCGCGGGGCGAGGCTGCGGCCCGCGCGGTTCTGCGAACCGCAATCCCCTATCGTATCTTGAGCGTAACCAGCGTCAGCGCGCTCAACAGCATCGACACGATGAAGAAGCGCATGACGATCTTGGTCTCGAATATTCCCGCCTTCTGGTAGTGGTGGTGCAGGGGCGACATGAGGAATATCCGTCGGCCTTCGCCGTAACGGCGTTTGGTGAATTTGAACCAGCTCACCTGCATCATCACCGACACCGACTCCACCAGAAAGAGTCCGCACAACAGCGGCAGCAGCAGCTCCTTGCGGATGCAGAGGGCGAAGACGGCTATGATGCCGCCAATCGAGAGCGAGCCCGTGTCGCCCATGAATATCTGCGCGGGGAACGAGTTGTACCACAAAAATCCCATCAGCGCGCCGCACATGGCCGCGGCGAAGACCACCAGCTCCGACGAGTCGGGGATGTACATTATATTAAGGTAGTCGGCATAGATTATGTGTCCCGACAGATAGGCCAGCACGCCCAGCACCATCACTATCGGCACCGACACCGTGGTCAGCAGGCCGTCGAGCCCGTCGGTGAGGTTCGCGCCGTTCGACACGGCCGTCACCACGAAGATCGCCACGCCGATGTAGAGCAGGAGCGTCAGCAGCCCGTTGCCGCCCACGATCCAGCCGTAATCGAACTCGTTGTTCTTTATGAACGGGATGGTAGTTTTGGTCGTCTTCTGCGGCGTGGGGTCCATTACGGCGCGCTGGGTCTGCGTCACCACGGTCTGGCCCGCCTCGTCGACGTATATCGTCTCCGACGGCGCCGACACCTTTTCGCGGATCACCACCTCTTGCGAGAAGCACATGACCGCTCCCACGATGACGCCCAAACCGACCTGTCCCACCACCTTGAACTTGCCTTTCAGACCCTCTTTCTTGTGGCGGAACGTCTTGATGTAGTCGTCGAGGAACCCGATGAAGCCCAGCCACACGGCCGATACGAGCATCAGCAGCACGTATACGTTGTCGAGGCGTCCCACCAGCAGCACGGGCACCAGCACCGCCAGCAGAATTATAACGCCGCCCATCGTGGGGGTGCCCTTTTTCGAAAGATGGCCTTCGAGACCCAGATCGCGGATCTCCTCGCCTATCTGGTGGCGTTGCAGGGCGCGGATTATCGACCGCCCGAAGAATATGGTAATGAGCAGCGCCAGAATCACGGCCACGGCCGCGCGGAAAGAGATGTACTGGAACATACCCGAACCCGGGATGTCGTAATACAGGTCGAGATAACGAAACAGTGAGTAAAGCATGTCTGTTTTTTTAATGTTGAATTTCATTCTTCCATTTCTCGCCTCGGCATAGTCCGAACGAGTTCGGCTCTGCGCTCGGCTTAACGAAATGGTTAGTTTTTCGTGTGTTTATCTTTTTTATTCAATAGTGTCCTTTGAAGGGGCGAGGCCGCGGCCCGCGCGTTTCACAGAACCGCATTTCCCCGCCGCGCTATGCTTTCATCTCGCGGAACGCCGCCGCCAGCTCCTCGCGGTCGTCGAAATGACGCTTCTCGCGCCCCACGATCTGGTAGGTCTCGTGTCCCTTGCCCGCGACGAGGATTATGTCGTTCGGCCGCGCCAGCATGACGGCCGTGCGGATGGCCTGCGCGCGATCGGCGATGCGCAGACAGCGCGCCCCCTCGCGAACGCCCGCCATTATCTCGTCGAGGATCGCCTCGGGATCCTCCGTGCGGGGATTGTCCGAGGTGAATATGGCTATCGAGGCGTCGCGCGAGGCTATGGCCCCCATCTCGGGCCGCTTGGCGCGGTCGCGGTCGCCGCCGCAGCCGCACACCGCTATGAGCTGCTGCGAGGGTTTGCGGATATCGTTCACGGTGGCGATCACGTTCTCCAGCGCGTCGGGCGTGTGGGCGTAGTCGACTATGGCCGTTATCCCCGACTCCGAGCGCACGGGTTCGAAACGGCCCCTCACCGAGCGCAGGGCGCTCAGGGCGCGCAGCGTCTCCTCCTTGTCGGCCCCGAGCAGCCGCGCCGCGCCGTATACGGCCAGCAGGTTGCAGGCGTTGAAGCGGCCGAGGAAATTCACCCACACCTCGCTGCCGTCCATGCGCAGCAGCATGCCGTCGAAGAGCATCTCGACGATCTTGCAATTGAAGTCGGCCGCCGTGCGCAGCGAGTAACGACTCGTGCGGGCGCGGGTGTTCTGCGCCATAACCTCGCCGTTGCGGTCGTCGGCGTTCACCAGAGCGAAAGCCTCCTTGGGCAGCGAGTCGAAGAGGCGTTTCTTGGCCTTGATATACTCCGCGAAGGTCTTGTGATAGTCCAGATGGTCGTGGGTTATGTTGGTGAATACGGCTCCCTCGAACTTCAGCCCTCGGATGCGCTCCTGCACTATCGAGTGCGACGACACCTCCATGAAGCAGTATTCGCACCCCGCGTCGACCATCTCGCGCAGCATGGCGTTGAGCCGCACGGCGTCGGGCGTGGTGTGCGTCGACTCCGTTTCGCGGTTCCCCACGCGGTAGACCACCGTGGAGATCAACCCCGCGCGATAGCCCAGCGCGCCGAACAGATCGCACAGCAGCGTGGCCACTGTGGTCTTGCCGTTGGTGCCCGTCACGCCCACCAACCGCAGCTCGCGCGACGGATGGTCGTAAAAGGCGGCGGCCATGTCGGCCATCGCGCCGTTGCTGTCGTCCACGACCACATAGCTCACGCCCTCCTTCTGATAGGCGGGCAGCTCCTCGCACACCACGGCCGCCA